>ERZ778029.2706-NODE-2706-length-11785-cov-5.231032_pt1 | contig 11785 bp, 16 predicted proteins | sample MGYA00375759_ERZ778029 | MGnify/ENA primary metagenome ERZ778029 (study PRJEB29350, sample SAMN05389819) | bioreactor metagenome | isolation source: Ammonium sulfate bioreactor | place: South Africa: University of Cape Town | collected 2014-04-04 ...
ACGTTTAATCAATATTAGACAAAGCAATGTTTACTGTTTTGATTGGATCGCATACTATGTTGGAAATGAATCGATGTTTCCGTTTGTTGATAAACAATCTATTGCAAAAAGAAACAAATCATTTATTAAACAAAGTTGGACTATGCTTAATACGGTGTCGATTATTATATCACTGATAATATTTATACTCTTTGATAAACCGAAATTAATATTCTTCATTTCATTGTACTTCACGTCCAGTATCTTTATATCGATTTGAGGACGTGGCAAAACTAAAATTCTGCCGAACTTTCAAAAGAAATCTGATTGTTAATATCTGATATCTTCTGAAGAAATCAGATGTCTAATTTCTCAAATTCAAAGTTCCTGATAAAAAAATCAAACAATTGATTTCATATAAAACAGAACAGAGAAACCTTCTGCGTGTATTCAAGTGTCATGCATTTGTTACTGTAAAATCTTAAACTTATGTCTCTATGAATTTGAATTATTTTTGACAAGTCCTGCAGTTCAACTGGTTATCAAATATCTATTTTCAATTTTCCAAAATTTTGAATGATATAATACGAAGATTATACGTGAAAGAATTATCTAAGTATATGAGTCTTTGGAAGTTTCATCAGGTTAAAGATGTCAGTTATCAGATATCTGTTTTGAATTTTGGAAATTTCAAGTCATTTCTTTAAAGATTTCATCAGGTTAAAGATGTCAGTTATCAGATATCTGTTTTGAATTTTGGAAAATTTTGTTCAGTTTGGTTTAAAAATCGTATACGACAATAACGTTCGTATATTTGTCTGGAACATGTTGTACTGAATTCTTTCTGTTCTTCGTTTGAAGTTATATTACACATGTGATAGTTGATTTTATTTCGTTCTTCTCTCGAACATATGATATATGCACTTGAGTGCATTTTTTTTATCTATTCGAACATGTGATTGAATACGATCGAGTACATTTTATTTTCTATTTGGTTAAAAGTTCTCGCTTGATATAACGAATCATCGTTTATTCATGGACGTTTCTTTTTATCTGAATCAAGTGCTAGTGATGATATGCTCTCTTCTAGGCTTTATTTTAATCTACTGTAGTCTAATATCTAATGATATCATGTGTTGTGTTGGGTTTTGAACTGGATGAACGACGTTTAGTGCGTTTGAAATAATATATAAATGGCTACGTTTTTTTAGTTTATGTATAATTCTTTTTGAATTAATTCAACGAACTTAAATCAACATATAATCAAATAATTTATCAATCGGGTAAACTGTATTTTTTTTATTTCGATTTGAATATAATTTTCATTGCTTTTCATATAATTGATCTTGCAACTTGTTCATCTTTTGATAGAGCTACACAATTATTTTCGTTCGAGATCCTGGATATTGAATAATTTTATTTTAGTAGCTGAAATGTCACGACGTTCATTACCCAATGATGAGAAGATGATATCAGAGATGATATTAGATAATATATCGAAGGTATCGAATATGAATATCGATATGAATGAAATCTTCAATACTGAACAAATGATATTGTTGACAACTTATAAAGAAATGTATAATTATGATTCATATTTATCATTTTTCTTGTCATTAATATTATTGTCGCATTGCTCGCAACGATCATCTTATACTCACTATTTGAATTCTGACCGTGAAACATTGCAACTTTATTACTGGCTATTAGGTCCCAGTGGTAAGTTCAATCAATATCTGTTAAGGTTATAAAGATTTGCAAATTGCAAACATTGTTGCGTGCGGGTTATTTGCCGTAGCTACTTTTAAATTAAACATATTAATTTGATTCGAGATGTTTTTTGTGTTGTTTTTAGGTAGTGGCAAAACTCATGCCTTCCGTCAGTTAGAAAAAGCAATATTAAAAGTAGAAAAGCATTTTCCTGACAATTATTTAAAACCTGTTGTTGTCAACGGCAAACCAACGGAATTTAATTTATCATCTATAGTATCTCATACAAACCATATCGGGTTACGCCATCATTTATCATCCAATGATAAAATTCTATTGAAAGATGATGCAGATATCATTGGAGAAACGTATGGTCTATATAATGTAAACGATTTTAGTAAAGAAAATGAAAGAAATCTTATTCTTTGCGGATTTGATGGGTAAATAATAAGAAGATGAAATAATGTAAAAAATCGTTATCTTATTTGTTAGCTACAAAAAATCATCATCAAGAAGTACAGGAACAACATTAATACAGATCGGTGATAACCGTTTAACAATTGCTCTTGGTACTACTGGTGGAAAGTTGATGAAGAATCTCAAGAATTGGATAAATCTAACTGGATTTGACGGTACACATAATCGATTTTTGTATTTATCAATGCGAAAACTTGCTTGCTTGAGACCACAGAAGTAATAACGAATTAAATAATCATAAATAAACAGTTTTTTGTCGCCAATATTTAGCTTTGTAGTTCAGCGGAAGTCGAAAAATAAACCATCGTTAGCACACTTAGGTTTGGTAGCTCACTTGTTTGGAAAGGTTCGTTATATTTTTCAAATGGATGAAACCGAACGAGCAAAATTTTTTGGTGATGATAGTAATCAAGAAAGTAGATGGATTTTATGAATCGCTTTATATTTTGCTTGTATCTCATTATTGACAGATACTTCTCCTGCATCATTGGTAGTCAATGATGATGATCAATCACAACAACAACAACGATCGGCAATGTATACACTTTGGAACATAGTTGCTGATCTTGATGAAATGCAAAGTTCGAAAGAAAATCAACAAAAACAAATAACTGACTTTTATGGAAAAGCTGGAACTGTATTACCACGTCTAGTTTGTCTTTTTCAACTTTATTTAAATGCATGTGAAATATTCCAGAAGTTGACCAACGATATCCATTTTGTTGAAGGTGATAATGAAGATCTTGATATAAATGAAAATTTTATAAATAATGCGAAAAGCTTAATTGAGAAGGATTATTTGAAATATGATAAAACCTATTTGAAACCAATGGAATTAAATATTGCTAATCATGAGCCGATGGTTTTAGTTCAAAAGGAAACAGTACTTTTAGCATGGAAATGGTATGAACATCACCTGAACATAGCTGCCGAATTATTTACAATTGATTATGCATTCACAAGTAAAACCGATAGTATACCGATATCGATCAAACCACGACAAAAAACACTCCATCAATTAATTATGACTTTTGACTTTAACTGCTTTCCGATATCAGCGATTAGTGTAAAACATCCTGTCACTGGAAAAACGTATGTTAAAGATCTTTAAATGAAATACAAATTTATTTCTATTGATCTTGTTTTCTAGAGGAATAATTAAAAATTATCCTGTGTTCGGCGAACAAGCATTACATGAGTTAATGAAAGATAATCTGATTAAATGTAACTTTTTCTTGGTGAATCCTCATGGAAGAAGATTAAGATCGTATTTAAAAGCACCACTCCCGAAAAAAAACGATCCATTAGCAGAAGAAGTTTTTGGAAATTTATTGAAGCATGGCATAAATATCGACGAATATCATTCGATATATAAAAACTCATCGATTCCATTGACTACTAAGTTTTCTGAATTTGGAATGGAAACTTTGGATTCGACATCATGCTTAGTACCTGAATATTCGAAATATGAAGATCAATTAGCTATTATTATCCAGAAACGTCTCGAAAATCATAGTATTGAAGTAACGGAAAGTCGACAATTTATTGTTAAAAATGCTGGTGCATTCCGTAAAAAAATCTACGAAATTCAAAATTTATCGACAGAATCACATAAGGAGAATACGAATGCAAAACCTTTACTACCGAACATAATAAATCCAAGTATTACTTGTCAGGCAAAAAATGACTTACCGGAATTGAGAATGAACAGAATAACAACAGATGTTGCAGTACCTTCTGATACGTTAGTGGGAGTTCACGAAGTAGTACGACAAGATTCTGTTATGATATTAGCAAATGCTAAAAGTGTCCAAACAAATACTTGTGATCGTCTTTTATTTATCAATATTGATAAATATTTTATCTTATTCATTCTAGCATTATACATCGAAGAAGAAAGTGAATTGTCACATAATCCTGGAGAAAATTTATCTGCGAGATCAGATTCTGCTAATACAACATCGACCACTACAACACAACAAACTATAACAGATAGTATGCATTTTTTTTGCTTACTCACTTGGAAACCAATTGAATCGTGCTTTTATGCTTAGTTACAAACACAAATAAAGGAAATACAGAAACAAAAGTTAAAAAAGCAATGATATATATTATGTCAAACAAATCTGTTATATTTACAAAAACTGATTTAACTCACATATGTGGAAATTCAGCTGTACGGTCAAATGCAGTTGATCGATTAATAGCTGCTGGTTTACTGCAGCATGGAAAAAACTATTGGGTAGAACCTAGTCGTGCAAAGAAAAACTCGAAAAAGGAACAAAAACAAAACTTCAGAGAAGGCTGGATTAAGTACGTTTCTTTTCGAAAAATTGTATCATTTAACGTTCGTCTTTTTCAAGAAAAGGTCCAGAATCGACTTCACCTGCAGCAATTTTCAATTTCCTGAATGTTCTGCAACAAAATGTAAGCAATCTTGTTGTTTGCCGTACAATTGTTTTAAATAAATAATCGTAATATAATATCTTTTGTAGTTAAACATCGGATATGATGATTATTTGAAGAATTTCTATCCAATACAAAAAGAAAATGTGCATACAAGCAATTCTTGGTTTCTATCGAACGAAGTGGTACAAATTTTCAAAACCACTTCTTTTTATGAAAATCATGTAAGATGGAACATCGAACGTTTTGAATTCAATGCTCGTATACAAGACGAAGTCAATAAAGATAATGAAAATGAATTGTTATTGGCTCAACCAGACCATTCCAATACTTCGAGTCAAAGAGCAACGGATGATAATTCAAAAGACACGCATGAAAAGTCACTTTTCAATTACGATAGAGAAGAAGGAACAACTTCATCGACTTGTGTAACATCGAAAAGAAAAGCTGAAATGAATGAATATCCTCAGGGAATTCGAATACGTACACAACCAAAACGAGCCAAAAAGATCACGAATTAGTTTATTATTATCCAAAGGATTAACAATCAATATGCTTTTCTTTTTTTTATTCTTCTTCTAAAATATTTTATTTCAATACATATATATATATATATATGATTTCAAAACATTTAGTTTTATTTTAAATAAAAAATTAATTCATTTAAACAAATTGATCATTATTTATAGGATATTCATTAGTTTATATGTTTCAGATATAGGAATCCAATGGAGAAAAATGATGATAATCCATCACTGGTATCCGTACAAATATCTGATGAGGAACACGCATTAATTTTAATGTTTCGAACAATGCCTTTAAAAGAAATAATTCATGTAATGATGCTTAACACTCACTTACCGGCAGAATTGCACGACAGATACGATCATATTAAAAATATAGTTAACTTACAATTTCAAAGTCATATCAAATTCATACAATAAAAACAATTGTCGAGTTTATTTCTACTCAATCACCATATGCTTCTATGTTTGAACAGTATGATTTAGATTCTATGATACAACAATATCAGGATAAACAAGTCATCGACTCTGCAAACGCATGCAGTTTATATTTGAAACCATATACTGACGAATGTATTGAATGTAAAAAAAAGTTGAAGCTCAAATATTGTCATCGTCCAAAAACAGTCATGTCATTAACGAAACATTACAAAACATGTTCGTATCATTATCACATGTATTGATAGTAGATCACATATGCGAATAGAATAGAATCATGAGTAGGAAAATATTTTTTTTTGAATGCTAGGCTTTGTTTGCAATTTCTAATGGCATATAGAGAAATTCTAAAATGCTCATTCACCCTATTGGTTTCACTTTTGAATATCGAGAGCTATAAACAAATGTTGAAAATGAAAAGGTCTATTTGCTTAACGTGGCATTGATTGATTGCATGATATATTTACTGATATTAAATGTTTGTTTTTTGTTTGCAGTGATCTCCACATGTAAATGCGACGAATGTGATGTTGAAATATTTCCAAATTTCTTCATACATAAAAAGAAAAAGTTTATAAGCATTGAATCCATTAAAAACGATCAATTCATCTATCTTAATGGGAATCAAGTTTTCGATCAAAATCTCTTCATTGACTTTGATCAACAGCTAATTCAAAATACAGTGTCATTTGAGGGTTATACAAATGCATATAATACAAAAATTAGAATAATTAAACAAAGGAAAGAACAAATGTCATTACCTATAATTAGTGATAACGGAGATGTGTAAGATAAATATTTGATCTTGCAAATATAAAAGATGTGATTTATATACTATTTCCTAGAACACAATTGAATGAAAAATATTTTCAAATGAGCTGGCTGATAATTAATATTGTGAAGTTCATCTTTATGACAACTAATGAAAGAATCATTACAGTGCCGATGTCAGTTCGTGATATTGATGAATGCAACGAATATTTCTTTATGATTAAATCTGGAATGTATACCAATTTTGTTAGCTTTTGGACACAACATCATCGATTTACAAAAAAGTGTGATGCAGCAACGTGCTCAAAGGTCTTCATTGTAGATGGCCACCAAAAGGCGAACAGAATTGTTTGTCAGTATAAGAATGTTTTCGATGATAGTATACCTGAGCTTGGAATGGTTCAAATGGGATGCCTGTATTCTCCTTTGAGGAAAGGTATAAACGTGAGCTTTTCATGCATGTGCTTTTTGTTTATTCATAGTAGAGCTCGTTAAAGACAGACCAACTGTAGTTTCTATTTCAGTTCGAAAAGCCGATAAAGATAGAATCCATTGAGTGTTTGTATAAGATGTTGAAGCTACAACTTCTGAAAAATCTTTTATTAGTATACTCACTGTTTAAGCCGAAATCCAAAATAGTGTTAGTCCTTTAAAAGTTCAAAACTCGATTGCTCAGAGTATCTCATACTTTTTAATCTACAAAATAATTCAGTTTAATGCTTTTTTTTCTGTCTTCCATACGCATAAGATCTTTTATCTCACTAACATGTCTCTCGTTTGATGCCATTGTAACGCTCGTTTCATGGAAAGATCAACTTTACATCGATGATTCATTCTGCTTGTATTTTTGCTAACATTAGATGTTTTTGTTGTTGTTGTTGTTGTTGTTGGTTTGTAAATTTTGAACTAATAGTGCACATTCGTTTTTTTTATGTTAGTGAAAAATTACATCTAGTCACAAAAGAATATTCAATTGCGTACCAGTTTTCAGAGATTGAGGCATAGCGGAAGCTTGAAAGATAGACGATCCAAAATTAATAAAATTAGCAAATACGTAGAAGAATTTGTTTTATCTTGCATGATCTTTTGTTTTAATTAAATTGTTTTGTAGCTCCAAATGTCGATCATAGATTTTGTCAGCATCACCAGCCAGCAAAAATGATCTCAATGCAAAATACAGGAACTGTAACGGAGCAAGTGTTTCGAACAACTAATGAAACCGCCTTAGATAAATCAGCACTTACACAGTATGTGAATAAAGATGGTCATTATGATGATAGGTTATGCAACGTATTTAGATCTGGATTAAATAATCAATCAAAAGTCAGTTCATACGGATTTTTAGCAACATTTTTAAATTGTTCGGTAATAGTTGGCTTTACTGAACAACCATGTTCGGAAGGAAGTGCGTGTAAAATTTTTAGTTTCGAATTGAACATATTTGATACATTTTTTTGTTAACAATGATAGTGCGTCGAGTTCTTCATCATATATTAACTATTTTACGATTTGGCTCATTACCTAACGCAATGTGCTATGACTGTGCATGCACTTTGAAACTATTTATTGATAAACATTTGGACTCTGACAATTTAAAATCAACAGATTTTACTCAGTTCCTTACATCAATGAATATGGCCATTGACCGTTTTCATGTCAAAAATCATAAGCGAGCTATGTGTCAGACAATCATGAAACCGGATCATCCATGCCACAATAACATCTATGCGGCAATTAATACTGAAGTGGCTGAGCAAATGTTTTCATATTTAGCCAAATTTAAGAACTCATTCAGAGGATATAATTATCCGAAATCCACAATATTTTTTACCATTTTGTTCCATTTAAAAAACTGCACAACTACCGGTATAAGTTCATTCGATCAGAGAATATGATTTTCTCTTGACTGAACATTTTAAAAAAGTTTTATTATTATTTTTATTATTTCATTCACTTTATAAACTCATTATATCTATTTTCATTATTTTGTTTTCGCGTGCAAAAAGCATAGTATAAGTCACTTAGAAAACCTTTAGCATTTTTCTCAGTTGAATGGATTCTTAACAAATGGAATCGGTCTGATATCTGTTGTCTGATGTCTATTGTTATAAATGCTTTAGATACGTAGATATATAGGAAACTCCTTATAAGTTTTTAATCAGTTGATTAAAGAAAACTTGATATCTGATAGCTGATCTCTGCTTTAGCCATCTATAAATTCTCAAATTCTGAAATTTTGTTCACTATAAATTTTATAAATTTAAAAACTTAGAAAATTTTCAGATTTAGAAAATTTTAAATTGTAAAAATGTTGGCATCTGAAATATAAAAATTAGTAATAATTTTAAATCTGCCACCCCATGATCGATATGCAAAAATACGACGAAGCTGAACGACATTTTCAAAGGATTTTACAACAAAATTTAGCTAAGAACGTGTGAGCTCTCGTAATGCTATCAAAGGATCTGATGAAGATGAGTATGAGAGACTGCACTGAGAATGTATATGTATTGCCTGATCAAAGAAAAACGAACAACTGATCCACTAAAAAGAACAAAAACGAAGAAGAGAAAGAATGTTATATCAGATAACATTCTTTCGATAGAAAAGAAATACAAGCAAATGAGAGATGAGAAGAAGAAAGACGTATAGCGATACGATACGTATACGAATGTATCGCTAACACCTCCCCCTCGTAAGCAAGTTTTTGAAAAAAAATGCGATCAATGAATATGCCAGCTAATAGATGCCTGGAGAAGAGATTGAGCTTGAAGATAAGCCTGAAACTGGCGGTAAAGAGTTCGAAATCGGATGTGGCGATGGAGATAGTGGTAATGGACGATCCGAGCGAATAAGAGCATCAGCTACAGTAGAAACAACGAGGCCGGATACAGCAGAAGAAGCTTCATGAGAATGAAGAGATAATTCCAGAGGCATGTGTAACTGTTTCAGCAATTTCTGGCGACGATGAATAGCAACGTTCGCGCGCCAAGCAGCATAGCGCCGACGTAAGGACGCAGCACAACAAAAGGAAAACCCGAGAACAAGAAGAAGAATTAAATTGAGAAGACAAAGCCCAAGTAAGGAGATTATGAATTGACGCTGTAAATTATGATGCTATACTTGAGAAGAGTGGACATTCGCCGAAGCAGCAAGAAGCCGAGATTGAAATTCCTGGTGATACCTGTGTAAGGATTCGTGAATAACACAATTACAGTTGCAGTTATTCAAGTTCTCCTTGCAGACACACTGGGGGGAAACATTCAATTGCGGTGAACATGGAGGACAAGGGTGACAAGCTGCACAGGTACCGCATATCCACGAACGAAAATCACCATTAACGAAACCAACAACGGAAGAAACCTGCACAGCGAAAAAAGAAACGAAAAACACATAAAATAATTTAAAAAAGACAAAACCGTACAAGAACAAGTATAAGTAAATGATACGAATGAAGAACGAAATGAAAATGAAGCAGAATATAAACTCAAAAGTAAGGAAAGAAGGAAGGAATGTGTAGGATAACGATAAGAAAAGGTGGAAGGAATGCTTGAAGAAGAATCGAAACACCAGTAATACAAAATAGTCCAAAACTGATTGACATACGCAAACAAAGAACTACACCGAAAAGATTTGTGCATATAAACGAAACCTGGAAGACGAGCGAACTACTCATGAGGCATCATCACAGGACGTAAATCAGATACATGATATTGACGTTCATTACCGGAAACATCATGGTGCACAATATACGTGGGATGAGAAACACGAACGATATATTGAGGCTCATTAGAAAAACGAGGGTCAAGCTTACCTCGAGAAGAGAAAATTCTAGTAAACACTCGATCACCAAGATTAAAATGGGGATCACGTCGATTTTTATCGTAACGGCGTTTACTATACTCCTGCTGAGAAACCATACGCACCCTAGCATGATGATGGTACGACTGTAAGAGACGCTGGAGATGCACAAAGGAATCGTCAGAACGAGCAAAGGAAAACGTGGAGCCGTTGGTGCGCGATATCGTGAATCAAGGGGAAAGGAAGTAGGAGTTCGAAATGAGGGAGTAGTTGTTGACGATAAACGTGCACCATACCGAGGTGAAGCTGAATACCGAGGACGATTAGAATATTGATTGTACGACGGATCTGAATACCGAGGATTATAAGAAGGCGAAAGCCCACCCGAGTAGGGCGATGGAAGATTTTGTTCGATAGCCTCATAAACTAGATATGTACTTTCCAAATCTTTAGCCAGGGTCTCGAACTCAGCTATGTTTTTAGGTTTTTGTTTTAATAAATCAAGGCGATAACTAGGCTTGACTTTAGCTAATAAAAATTCCAATTTCATAACTGGACTCATTTGAGAGTCAGCTTCTTCAAATAGTTTCCGCATTTCACTACAAAAACTACGAATATCTTGATTAGGTGACTGAGCATAAGCAGTAAGTTTCTGCATGGCAATACGAACACGAGTCGGCGAATCAAATGTTTCTTTGAATTGTGCAACAAATTCAGTCCAAGAATGATTAAAGGTCGCCTTATGCTCGTGAAACCAATCGAAAGCACCTTTTTCTAATAATTGAGAAATCAAATCAAACTTTTTAACGTCCGGGATGCCAGCGGTTTCAAACTTATTTTCAAGTATTTTCAACCATTTAATAACATCCTGTCGATTATCACCAGAAAATTTTTGATAATTTCGATGCAAATCTTCGATAATCGTTTTACGAATATCATGTTGTGTCAAATCCTCTAAGGATTGTGCAAAAGAAAATGTTGTTGCTGTAGTTGAATGATTCTCAGTGCCTGCAGTAGTAACAGGATTTTGGGTTGAGGTGAGAACAGATGGTACCGCATTCAACGTGAGTGTGATTATGGAATCAAGCGATGATAAAGTACGTAGGTGAGTAATTGAACCATATTTAATCAGAAGTAATTTACGAAGATCACAAAAATTAAAAACAATATCATCATGTGCTAAATAGTAATCCAATGCTTCTTCAGTTAATATATGACGAATAATGAATGGATGATCACGCTCTGGATATCTTTCTCGGACAAGAAAGACACTCGTTTCACGTAACCACGCACTTAATGTATCAGGATTACCATCATAAATAGTACAATTATTCATAATCTTCGCTGTATAATCAATTTCCTCATCACGAGTACTAAATCGAATTTGATATGATTTATTCACTAAATTACCGTCTGACGCTGACATAGCAGATCGGTTTAAATTGTTTTGTGGTGATTGAAAATGTGATAATGATTGAAGGAGGTTCCGCGGTGGTCTTTCGTCCTCGGAGTCACCGGACATAAAATTATATATGCAAATGAATACGGTTTTTAGATTAGAATCCCGGGTCACGGCACCAAAATGTGAGCTCTCGTAGTGCTATCAAAGGATCTGATGAAGATAAGTATGAGAGACTGCACTGAGAATGTATATGTATTGCCTGATCAAAGAAAAACGA
>ERZ778029.2713-NODE-2713-length-11764-cov-3.687932_pt1 | contig 11764 bp, 13 predicted proteins | sample MGYA00375759_ERZ778029 | MGnify/ENA primary metagenome ERZ778029 (study PRJEB29350, sample SAMN05389819) | bioreactor metagenome | isolation source: Ammonium sulfate bioreactor | place: South Africa: University of Cape Town | collected 2014-04-04 ...
ATCTCTACAACACACACACCCTCTCACACTCTCTCACTCGATCCATAACCGATATCATCACTCGTAGAGAGCGAACCTTCCATCGAATGGCGGCATTACTCGATCGCTACACCTATCCTGAATGGATCGGTTTGATACCGATCGGTGCGCCGATGCCACCACGAATGCGCTCGCGATTGTGTCTCCAGATCGACGATCGGCTCGTGTTGCTGCCTGGCACATCATGGGAGTCGGGCGCAATCAATGTCGACTGCTACACGTTGCATCTGGACGAGCGCGATCGGTGGACTCTGACGCGCTGCGAGCTCCTGAACGTGCCGTACAACTTCAATGGCTTCGTGGCGTTGCTGGCGCAGAACGAGCACACGATCATTACGCTCTTTCAGCAGCGTACCTCGACCTTGGGTGTAGCGCTGCTGCGTCGTCGCAGCGATGACGCCACTGCCACTGCCACCGCGTCGTTGTCATCATCATCATCGTGGAACTGGAGCTTTGAGCAGCAGATGATAGAAGGCGATGCACTGCCGCCACCGCCTCGGCGCTTGTGGCGGCATCCCGAGGTGTTTGTGTGCCGCGCCAACACGAACGACGGCGACGACGTGTTGATCGTGTCAGCGTCGTCGTGGCCCGTGGAATCCAAGGAGCTTGCGCCACCGAATACGACGTCGGCAGCGCCGAATACAGTGCTCCTGCCAGCGATGCCGACGCTCCCTCGCGTCTTCCTCCTACACGCCAACAAGCAGCCACGACAATCGCCGTGGCGATGCACCGAGACGCCGGTCTACATCTCGGACGAGCTGCGTGCGGCGACGGTCGCCGGCCTGCACGAGGTGAGCTTCGAGTCGCCGTACGCCGGCACCGTGGTGTGCTTCACGTCCAACTCGGTGACGGGCACACAAGCCATCTCGTTCAACACGCACTCGTGGACGTGGCGTCGCGTCTTGTGGCGCTTGCGCGAGGGCGAAGATGGCGCTGCCAGCCATCAGGGTGGTGGTGGTGGTGGTGGTGGTGGTGGCATCGGCGCACCGACGATCGAGGTCAAGAAGCGATTCAACACTGGCATCGTGACCGTGGCGCCGGGTCTGATGGTCGGCTTCCACGCATCGGACGCGAGCTTCATTCACTACGACGAGGCGCAGAGCGCGCACGAGCGCTGGCCGCAAGCGTACTGCGACCTCGAGCGCCTGTATCCGTCGGGCTTCAGCGTGCGCAACGAGTCGCGGCCGCTCGCCTCGTACAACCATCATACGGTGGTGATGCTCGACGCCGAAGACTACTTTGCATCTCGCGTGTCGCTGCGGCTACTGCGGCTGCCGCTGCTGCGCTGGAGTCCCAACAACCACCGCTGCTTCACGCACGAGATGCGCCTCCTGGTGCGCACGCTCTTTACACTTCGCTGTTGTCCGGAGCAGCTCGAGTGCCTCGGCCAGATGCCCAACGAACTCATGGCGCTCATCATCTCGGCCATGTTGCAAGCGACATAGCGGCACGCGTCGAACATACAACACACGCATATTGCCGCCGTCATTGTACACACACACGCACATCTATGATTGTCAGCACCAGCCACATTTCGTGTATGTGTGTTATTCGAGTCGAGCGAATGGCGATTCAGCAGGCCGCAGCCGCATAGCAGTACAGCAGCCGTCCTAGAAGGCAAAGACGACCAGCACGCTCACGAGCACCAACAGCGCACCGAGCACTGGCATCGAGCGCTCGGAGGCACCGTAGGCCACGGCAAAGATGTAGGCGTTCTCGCCGCAGTTGTGCGACCGCGTGGTGGCCATGGTCGAGGTCACGAGCTGGTGCGCCGAGGCCGGCGCGTTCTTGGCGCGGTGCTGGTGCGGCGCCGAGGCCGACCACTTGAACGACACCAGGTTGCCGGACGACGAGCGGAATGTGATCGACACAGCACCGTCGCCAGCGGCGGTCTCCGAGTAGCCAGAGGCGACGGCGCCGTTCTGGAACACCTGGCCGGTCTCGTAGCCGTGGCCCGTGCCGTGGTAGTCGGCGACGGCGAACGAGTAGCTCGCCTGGTACGAGTTGCCCGAGATGCAAATGTCGGTCGTCAGCGGCGAGGCGGCGTTCGACACCCACTCGCCATTGACGTTGGCGTTGGTGGCGAGCAGCGCGCATTGGTCGGCCGTCGGCACCGACGCCAACGTCAAGCTCCTCGTGGATCTCACCGACCGCCGGCACAAGCCGGTGCTCGAGCTGCTCAAGTTCATCGGCTTCGACGAGCAGCGCATCGTGCGCTTCTCGCTCTCACACAAGCTCGTGGCACGCGAGCTGCTGGTGCCATGCCACGCGCCACCGATCCATCCCTTCCTGTGGAGCAAGATGCAGGCGCTGCTGGGCGTCGCGCAGGTGCCACTCTCGGAGCGACGCATCATCTCGTACCTCTCGCGCTCCAATCGCAAGGAGCACGCGAACGCCGGGCGCACGGTGCTCAACGAGCACGCGACGCTCGAGGCCCTGCGAGAGTGGGCGCAGCGGCGACAGCCACCGATGCAGCTCGAGGTCTTTAGCAGCTCGGCGCTCGGCACGCCCGAGCGAGTGGTCGAGTACTTTGAGCGCGTGGCAGTCATGATCGGGCCGCACGGCGGCGCCTTCTACAACCAGGTGTTTGCGCCGCGCGATACGGTGCTCGTCGAGTTCATGCCCGTGCTGCGCAGCGAGTTCCGCTCGACCATGCGGCATCCGGCGCGCATGGTGTGGACCATGGCCGGGCTGCTGAACCAGACCTACTACCAGATGCCGTGCGAAGCGTCGCGACCTGACGACACGGCCGACATGGAGGTCGATATCACCAAGCTGATTGCGATCTTGGATAGGGCGTTTTCGTGAGTGAGTGAGTGAGTGAGTGAGTGAGTGAGTGAGATAGATATCGTGAGATATCGTGAGCGAGAGTTGTACATTGACGTGAGTGTGCAGATAGCTTAGTGTTTAATATATATATATGTCGTGTGTTAGAGTTGCGGTAAAACAAACATCAATAATCAACGATAACGATACAAATACAATCTAATCGATCTCTATCAATGTACAAGGTCATCAGAGTCATGTGTGCCATACAGAGGAGCTATTGCGATGGCGCCTGCGGTTGCGGTTGCGGTTGCGGTTGCGGTTGCGGTTGTTGTTGTTGCGACGGCACAGCAGGTGGCGTTCGCGCGTACGCTTCGGCGAGGATCTTGGAAATGTCCTGGCAGCGCAGCCAGCGGCCGTGCGGCTCGTGCAGCGACATGACCACGTCGTTGAAGGCCGCGTCAAAGACGTTGGGCGACGGCACGTCGGTGGTCGAGGCGACGCGCAGGTCCTCGATCAACTTGGCGGTCGTGCGCTTGGTGTCAGGCGAGAAGCCGAGGTCCTTGTCGAAGAAGTGCTTGTGGTAGAGGTTGAGCGCCGAAGAGCGGCACTGCGTGCGCCAGCGAGCCAAGCGCGAGTTCTCGGGCGGCACCCATGCCGTGCGCTTGAGCGCCGCCGGCAGCGGTGGATCGGTGGTCTCCATCTCGGTCGGACCGAGCGACGCCAGCAGACGGTACGCCATGACGTCCTCGATGAAGGCAATGTACTCCTCGGAGTGCTCGCGCTCGAGCGCCTCGCGAAAGTAGAAGCGCAGTATCGGGTCGTCGAGTGTCTCGCGCAGTGTCGGCCCGGGACGCGCAGGGTCGGGCGCCGTCCACGAGAACGACGCCACGTCGCCCGCGCCGCCGGCGGCCGAGAGCTCCTCCAAATCGCTCTGCAGCGAGATGGCCTGCAAGCCGTTCGATGAGCGCACAATGAGCGATGCCGGTCGCGCGCGGGTCGGCCGACGCGGCGGCGTCAGTGTCTCGCTCGAGCCTTGCCCAGGCTCCTGGGCGGCGCCTCGACCACGGCCGCGGCCAGCACCACGACCCGCGCCACCGTTGGCACCGCTTGGATTGCCAGCACCTCCCGATCTCACTGGCTTGGCTTGCTGTTGCTGTTGCTGCTGGCGCTGAGGTGGCGGCGACGTCGTCGTCGTCGTTACGATGGCGGAGGTGGCTGCTGGCGCCACCGAGAGCGACGGCACACGCGCATCATCAACATCGATCGGTCGCTGTGTGGGTGAGGTCGGTGTCGAGGACTCGGGAGAGGTGGGTGGCGTCGGCTTGGACGCGAGGCCCGAGAGCAGCAACGCAGGCGGCGATGCCGTGACGGCGCCCGAGCGCGTCGGCCTGCTCGGTGGCGGGTCGCTCGGCGGAGGTTGAAACGCGGTTGTTGAGGCGCCGGGTGGCGGTGGCGGCAAGTTGGTCGGGACTGCAGTGGCAGCAGTAGCAGCAGTAGCAGCAGTAGCAGCAGTAGCAGTAGCAGGAGGAGGAGTGTCGGCAGCAGGAGTGGTGGTGCTTGGCGGCAGCACGACGCCAGCCAGCAGGTCGGACATGCTGCCGACCGAGCGAGAGCGACGTCGATGCGCCTCGCCTGGCGCCTCGAGCGTTCTGCCGGCACCTCGGAGTGTCGCACTGGCACCAGCAGGCGCCGGTGACTTGGTGCGGCTTCGCGGCGGCACTCCGGCGGTGCTGTTCAACGCACCCGCCGCTGATGGCGGCGTCGCGGCATTCGACGACGCATCGCTCGTGGCCCCGAGGTTCGCAAAGAACCGACGAAAGGCTGATGGCGCACCACTGCCAGCGCCGGCGGTTGCTTGCTTGCCGCTGGTCGGTGGCGAGACGGCGCGTTGTATCGAACGCGACTCGGCGTCGATCTCGGTGTACAGGCCGCGAACGAACCGAGCGTGCGGCTCGCGCAGCATCGACAACACCGAGTGGTACGCGAGGTCAAAGATCTTGAGTGGATCGGCCGTAGTGGCAGTGGTGGTGGTAGTGGCACCAGTGGTGGTGGTAGTGGCACCAGCAGCATTGTTCGGTGAGAGTAGCGCGTTCATGCTCGCGTGTACGGCCTGCTGCTCGACCTGCGACAGGTTGAGCTCGCACGGCGTAAAGTACTTGTTGTACAATCGCGTCGCCGTGTCGAGCGGCGTCGCGCCAGAAGCCACGCCGAACGCAGTGGCCGCGCCACCGCTGGCCAGCAACGAGGCCGCGAGTTGATCGGGTGTCTGGTGGCCTGTGGGAGCACGTGGTGGCGGTGAGGTGGCCGCGGTGGCCGCGGTGGCGGCTGCGGCATTGACGGCCGTGCTCGAGAGCGCCACGAGGTCGCGAGCCTCGCGCACGGCCAGCAGAAAGTCCAGGTGCTCGGCGCAGAACTCGCGCTCGAGGAAGCGTCGAAAGCGACCGGCGATCCATTCGATCGAGAGCGTATCTTCAAGCAGCGGGAAGTTGGCGCTCTTGATATGCGCCAACAACAACGACTCGGCCGACGCGACGTCGTTGGTCTTGATGGCGTGCCACGCCTCGAAGATGGTCTGCACCTCACGCGAGGAGCGCTTCATCTCGCGGGTGAGTGTGAGGAGTGAGAGAGAGCGTGCGTGTGTGTGAGGGCGCGAGAGAAGGCAGGCAGAGGCAGACTGTCGAGTAGCGACAGCGTGAGAGTGCGCGAGCGAGTGCAGGCGAAGAAGCAACGACCTGCTTCTTGTCGATCGAGCGCGCTGTAGTTCGGAAGGCGATCGATCGGACGCTCCTGATTGGCCGCTCGATCGCCCGATTAATTGTCGCCCTGCGGCCTCCCGGACCTCGCGGCGCTCGCTATCGATACGTACCTGCGGCCGCGCCACCGGGGAGGTTGAGACACGACCTCCTCCAGCGCTGCTGCCGTGTCTCCCAGGCGCGTCGGTAAGCCCACCGAACGAGAAGGAGCTGCGCCATCGGTTAGTTCGTTCGCACTGGCAATCGACATTCGCTGCTGCTGCAGCCATTCCCACCACTCTCGCTCCTCCTTCATTCTCCTCGTCGCTCGCTCTCGCTCGCCGCCTCCTCCTGCGCTGGGCTCCTTCTTTCTCGTCTCGTTCACTGTCGTGTCTCTCGCCTCGATCCTCGTCGCTCTCACGATGCTCGCGTCTACGCCGCAAGAAGCGCCTCTCGGTACCGCGTGGCTCGAGGCGTCGCTCGAACCGCGCGACGCCACCGAGCTCTCGGAGCACGCGATTGGCGAGTTCTGCGCTCAGCACACCAACGCGCAGGTCGCTCGCTCGGCGGCTCCCGGCGGCGGCATCGTGCCGCACATGACGCTGTGGTACATTGGCGCCGTGACCGAGTCGATGCTCGACGGCCTGGTGGCTGCGGCGCGCGAGGCCAACACGGCCGAGCGCGTGCTGGCGCTGCTGGACGCCCGGCCTGGCACGGTTCGACTCGAGCATCCGTTCCCGAACCACATCGCGCTGCGGTACGCGACGCAGGACGACGACAAGCTCCGTGCCGCGCTCGGCAACCTGTTCGACACGGCGACGACGGCCGGCGTCTTTGCCACGCACAAGGCCAAGATCACGCCGTACTCGCAGCCGTTGACGCCGCACCTGACGCTCTTCGAGCACAGCTCGCGCGAGAACGCCGCCGCGCACTTTGCCGACCTGCGCGCCAATGGCTCGATGGAGCACGTGGCCGCCTCGTGGCAGGCGCTGCACTTTGGTCGCGCTCACTTGGCCGTGCGAGACAAGCGCCCAGGCTTCGAGGGCTTGCGCTACGTCGAACTGTAACGCGCAGCATCAGCATCAGCACCAGCCGTACCCGTACTCATACTCGTACGCGCCGTGCTATCGCCATTTGCGAGAAGAGAATCGTGCTATCGATCGAATCGAAACAGCACTGGTGTATATTGGCTCACATTTGTGACACGATGACAATAACAATGACGATGACTCGCACGACTCGCACGACTCGCACGACTCGCACGACTCGCACGACGTGCACGAACGAATGCGCTCACTTGCTGCCACTCGCCGCGGCATCGATCACATGACGCGAGATGATCATGCGCTGAATCTGCGCCGTGCCCTCGTAGATCTGGAAGATCTTGGCGTCGCGCATCAACTTCTCGACCGGGTACTCGGTGTTGAAGCCGTAGCCGCCAAAGATCTGCACGGCGTCGGTGGCGCACTTGTTGGCGACGTCGGCCGCCCACGCCTTGGCGATCGAGGCGTAGTAGGTGTTCCTGCGGCCGACGTCGATCTCCCACGCCGAGCGGTGCACGATCAAGCGGCTGGTCTCGATGCCGATCGCCATCTCGGCCAACATGAAGGCCACGGCCTACGCGCAACACCAACAGCAGGTTAGCAGTGATTCCAGTCGAGTGCGAGTGCGAGTGAGAGTGTGAGCGTGCCTGATGGTTGCAGATGGCCTGTCCCATGGTCTTGCGCTCGAGCGAGTAGCGAGTGGCCTCGTCCATGGCACGACGTGCGAGGCCCAAGGCGCCGGCACCGACCGGCGGGCGCGTACGGTCGAACGCGCCCATGACGATCTTGAAGCCCTGGCCCACGCTGCCGACGACGTTCTCGTGCGGCACCACGACATTGTCGAACGAGATGGCGCGAGTGTCGGACGCCCGCTGGCCCATGTTCTTCTCCTTGGCGCCGACCGTGATGCCGGGCGTGTTGGCGTCGAGCACGAAGGCCGTGAAGGCCTTGCCGGCGCTGGCGCTCGCGTCCGTGCGCGCCAGCACAAAGTACCAGTTCGCGACGCCGCCATTCGTGATCCACTGCTTGTTGCCGTTCAGCACCCACTTGTCGCCCTGCTTGACGGCCGTCGTCTTGATGCCGGCCACGTCGCTACCGGCACCGGGCTCGGTGACGCAGTACTACACCACCACCACCATCACCACCATCAGCATCACCATCGTCCTTCTCTCGCTCTCTCGCTCTGAGTGGGAAGCACGTAGTTCCCACTCGACGACGACCACGATGATCATCGATGATCATCGAGCACACGAGACCACGTAGCGTACCGCTGCAGCAAGCGGCTCCTCCGTCATACGACCGAGGTACTTCTTCTTGATGGCGTCGTTGGCGGCCAGGATCAGCGGCGCCTCGGCTAGGTCGTTCGCAGACACAGCGGTCGAGATGCCGGTGCAGCCGTACGCCAGCTCCTCGGCGATCACCACGCCCTCGACGCATCCAAGGCCCAGACCGCCGACCTCCTTCGGAATGTGGAGGTTGATGAGACCGAGCTCCCACAGGCCTTTGAAGATATCCCAAGGGTACGCGCCGGTGCGGTCATACTCGGCTGCACGAGGGATGATGTTGCTATCATCATCGAGGTCGAGATCGAGGTCGAGATCGAGATCGAGATCGAGGTCGAGATCGAGATCGAGATCGAGGTCGAGATCGAGGTCGTCAGTACATATCCCTATCTCTCGCGCACGGGACCACAACAACATACTCTGCCGTGAACTTGCGAGCCATCTGCTGCATCTCTCGTTGTTCATCCGTGAGCTCGAAGCACAGGCCAGTTGTCGGCACCGGCAGTGCGTGCCTGGACCACGTGCGCCGCGAGGTCGCGTGCGCCACGACGCCGCCGCGACGCAACGCGCCGCCGCCCACCGACACCACCACTCGTGTCGCCGCCGCCACTCGCGTCAACGATCGAAGCATATTCGAGAGAGAGAGCGAGCTGCGATGCAGTCTATCAATCAATCAATCAACCACCTTCCTCGATGATGATAACAAGCGCCACGAGGAGAGGGGAGGTGGCACGCGCACGACGACAACAAGCGAATGATGCACGAATGTGGCTCGCGATGTCAATGTCGGTTGTCAATGTTGTGGTTGTGGTGGTGGTGTATTGTCTCACGTTCTCTATGGTACACGGCGAACGAATCAATATCGGCGTGTGCGTCACGCCTTGTTGGTACTTGGCGTCGAGGCTTGCACCCACGCAAGCACTTGCTGGTCCAGGATCTCGAGCGGTATCGCGCCATTGCCGAGCACCACGTCGTGGAACTGGCGAATGTCGAAGCGGCTGCCGAGCTGCTTGCGTGCCAACGACTTGAGCGACGAGATCTTGAGCTGCCCCGACTTGTACGCCAGCGCCTGCCCTGGCCACCCGATGTACCGCTCAACCTCCGACACGACCTCGAGCTCCGATAGGGCCGAGTTCGAGAGAATGAACTCGACGCTCTGCGTCTTGGTCCAGTTGAACATGTGGATGCCGGTGTCGACCACCAGTCGGCAGGCGCGCAGCATCTCGTCGTCGAGGCGGCCAAAGTTGGCAGCGTCCGAGTCATAGATACCCATGTCGACTCCGAGCGACTCCGAGTACAAGCCCCAGCCCTCGGAGAAGGCCGTCCAGTCGCCGTAGACGCGGAACAGCGGCAGATTCGGCAACTCGGCCTGCAGCGCCGTCTGCAAGTGATGGCCCGGCATGGCCTCATGCAGCGTCAGCGAGTACATGCCATACCGCGGTCGCGAGGGCAGGTCGTAGGTGTTGACGAAGAAGGCGCCTGGCCTCGTGCACTGTTCAATCGTTCCCTCGTGTGAGTAAACCAAGTTACGAGCACTGCTCTCTCGCGCTCTCTCTCTCTCTCGCTCTCTGCATACCGCTGCATCACTGCCAATGTAGAAGCCAGCCGCCTCGGAAGGTGCTTGGTTCTCGGGCACCGGTTCGATCGTATACGGGCAACGCGGAAGTGTACCGAATAACGACGGGAGCTTGCCGTCGATCTTCTTGGACAACAGCATCACAAAATCTGCGACACCGAGTGTGCAGATGAGCACAACAACGAGCGAGGGCGAGAGAGAGAGAGCGAGAGCTCAGTAGCACGTACCCAGCAGCTCTTGTTCTGTCGCAAACTGGTATCGCACATCAGCGCGCAAGCGGTTGGTCCACTCTTCGAACGATCCCGTGAAGCCGTTCGCTTTCAGAATGGCGTCCATCTGCGCCCGGATGCGTGCCACCTCCGAGAGGCCGAGCTCGTGCACCTTCTTCGCCGTTTGGCTCTTATCGTTGGTGAACTTGCGCACCAGGAACTCGTAGTACGCGCTGCCGCCCGGGAGAGCACTGCCGCACCGCCAAGCAACTGCTCGTCAGCAGGAAAGAGAGAGAGCGTACGAGCCTGCGAGCGTGAAGAGTGCCAATCGAACCTGAGACCGAGCGAGCTCTTGCGGCATGCAGGCAAGTAATCGGTAGTGAGGAAGTCGGCCAGCTTGGTGAGTGCCGGGTTGACGCTCTCGGCGATCGCCTTGCGCGCGAGCTCGGCTTGCATCGTGGTGTACTGCCCGAGCACGACACGCTTCTCTCGGCGACCTGCCACCGAATCGAGCGCTCTCTTCCGTCTCGCAGGCGCCTCTGTCGGAGTGGGTGTTGGTGCAGGAGGCGTCGAATCCGGTGGCGGTGGCGACTCTGGCGCTGGAGGAGATGCTCTCGCGCACGTTCGCCTTGATGAGATCCAACACTTGATCGGGGACAAGGTGCATCGCTGCATCGTTCGAGAAGCAGGCAGGTGTGAGGAAGCCGCCTCGGCAGCACCAGAGGCGTTGCGTTGCATCGCGTACCTTCGTAGGGCTGCACCCAGTTGATGCGAATGCCCTCCTCGAGCAGGGAGATCGTTTGGTCGATGTACTTGGGCACGGCATTCAGGCGCGCAATGTAGTCGTCAAAGTCCTTCTTGGTATCGAACGGCGTGACCGACAGCATCTGCACGAGCTCGACCTGCGGACCGCTCATGGTCGACATGGCCATCGTGTGACTGTTCTTGTACTTGTTGTCCTCCTCGGTCACGAGCTCGAGCTCCAGCGATAGCAACTACGTGTCGAGCGAGAGAGCAAGTAAGCTTGATATTCGTCGTGGTGCTGCTGATCAGCAGATGGTGCCGAACGCGATAGTTGAGCGTGTCCTCGGGGCTGAAGTCATCGATCGGTAACGACTTGACTCTCGAACTGATATCGTTGTACTTCTTGGTGAAGCCGCTCAAGGCCATCTGCGCGCGACCATCGAGTGCTTACGTGAGAATCGAGAGCCTGCTGTCTGCTGTCTGCTGTCTGCCGTGGCATACCAGCGATGGATCAGGCAGCTGTGCATTGCGCGTTCGATTGCCTGTGTACGTGAGCAGAATCGGGTTCTGTGCGACCTTGGTCTCCCAGTACTCGAGCTCTAAGGAGTGCAGTGATACGGATTGATGGTAGACTCGATGAAAGTCCGATGCGTGCGATGCCAGGAGACCGATCGCGACGCAGAGGAGTATCAGAGCGACCACGAGGAACAGCAGCACCATGGCCGAGATGCAGCGGTTGTTCTCCTCGAGCCAAGCAGACATGCGCTCGGAGGTCGACAGCTTGGAGTCTTCGTCGTCGGGAGTAGCGTGTCTCGAGGGCTCGGAAGTTTCGGTGGCGACGTGCGGCTTGTCGGCGTCGCCCAGCTTCGACGAGGTCGCGAGCGATACCTGATGGCGCATTGGTTACAACCCAGCACATCGCGCGGGCGCGCGGGAGGGAGAGGGCTCTGCTACTGCCACAATCACGACGCACGTTCTGGAACTCATCTCTTGATGTCGAGGCACGTGGTTTGCTCGGTGGGTCTGGTGCTGTGTGGTACGAGCTGCCACCTGACGACGAGGACGATGATGGCGGCGACGTCAGCGGGTCTGGCGCAGCGACATAGACCTGACGGTCATCAAAGTCACCAAAGGACTCGTTGGTGAACGACGAGCTGGTATGGCCCGTGTGGATGACGACGCTCTCGACCGACTGCGCGGGCACCGGCACCGGCGCCTCATACGAGCGGCGACTGTCGTGCGAGGCGACGGCATCACGCGCGAGCACAGGCTCCGGCTCGGTGTACACGTGTGCCGCCGGCGGATGCAGGTGCTGCAATCCTGGTGGCAACGGCCAGTCGTCGTCGCTCATCGAGTGGCTGGAGTGGTG
>ERZ778029.2714-NODE-2714-length-11759-cov-3.577239_pt1 | contig 11759 bp, 14 predicted proteins | sample MGYA00375759_ERZ778029 | MGnify/ENA primary metagenome ERZ778029 (study PRJEB29350, sample SAMN05389819) | bioreactor metagenome | isolation source: Ammonium sulfate bioreactor | place: South Africa: University of Cape Town | collected 2014-04-04 ...
TGTACACACCTGCTTGCTTGCTTGCTTGTGTCACTCTATTTTTTTCTCTCTTCTCTTTAGCCTTTTTTCTTCGTCGTCTGCATCTTCTTCTTCTTCCTCTCTATCGTTTCGTTTTCATTTGATGATACGAATGTCGATTTGATTGGTGACAACAAATCATAGAAATTTTTCTTTCGTTCGTTCTCGATTTCGAAATAACTCAACAAAAAATAAAGAAAAAAAACAAGATTTGCTTGAAATTCAAGAACAAACAGACAAACAAACAAAAATACCCTAGGAAATGTCGAATCGAATAGCATATAAATATATCTATTTCATGTTTTTAATATTGTCACGAAGAAGTTTGTATATAAATACAAGTTATTATCACGATATCATCATGCGAACAATGAGTCTTATTTGATTAGACAAATCAAGTCACCGATTTCATCGAGTTCATGTCAATAAAAGATATCTATCGCATAGTTTGTTATTATCCTTCAACTTCGACAGATTTCTTTTATGAAAACAAATTTTTTGAATTTACTTTTGTCTTTCGGATTATTTCGACGTATTTACTTTATCATAATATGTGTTACTATATTTTTTTTATTATCGCTTCGCGTGTTTAGTTTCTGTATGTTATTGATTGGTTAACAATCTTGATTGGTTGATGAAATATCACTTTCACCAATAATCGTTTGAATGAAAGATAAAGCTTTAATATATATAAAAAAAAAACGATAAGTTATAATACGAGAAAGAAGAAAAAGAAAGTCGTAATGATCGAACAGATGAGAAAATGATAACTATCTTTTACTTATTCTTTCTATTTCTTTATCCCTATTGAATCGATAGGGAAAGAAAGAACGAAAGGGAGAACGACAACGTTCGCATTACGTACGGGCGTCTGATTTTGAATAAATACATATATATATATATTCGTTTTGTATCCTCCAACTGTCCATCAAGCGGAAGATGCGCGTGTATGCACCTTTTAATAAGATATTCATATAGATAATGCGTCAAAAAAGAAACGAATATAGATATTGAGGAATGTCTCATCATCAAATGGAACGTGCACCAATGCACATTGACTTGCCTGAAGCAGTTTATGAAAAGATATTATTTTGATATCGATGATACATAATGTAAAAATGAAATAAAAGAATTTTCGAATTTTCATCAATGTAAGCTTGATTAAACATCATTTTTCTATCCTTTTAGCGGTTTATTTTATCATATAAAATTCTAACATCTGCTTTATATAATCAAAAACAAAATCGATAATTATTTTCATTCGTTATCAAGATAGAATTTATACGAACGACTAATCATTGTTTTTATTAAATAAACGAATAAAATAATATGTCTAATAATTGTTTTTATATTGATAACGAACGTTACTATTATGATAACTTTCATTGTTATATGATAAATAATCGTATTAAGGCTTTTTTTCATAAGCATTCAAATTTACGTATGACGTAAATAACGAAAAAGAAGAAGGAAAAAAAATGCAACGGATGATTTATTACCAATAGACATGTACTAAGTACGTTGAATATTATCACGATTGATAGAACGACGTAGTAGTGCAGTGCATCAAAGTCAAGGCGATCATATACATCTATATTATACTTTTAGTTTATATATTGATAATAAAAAAGAAATTCAAACTAAATTATATTTTCTTTTTGAGCGATTAGCCGATTAACTTTGCAAATGCAGATGAATCATAAAACCCAATCTCAAACCTTGACTGTAAATAGATATTTTTATCAATAATAGATATCAGTTTTTCTGTATTGATTTGTGTGTGTGCGTTTTTTTTCAAGGCATATGAATGATAGCGATAGCAAAAGGAGTTAAGGTAATCAAATTTGACGTTAATGCTACTTCAGTAGCAGGTCCGAAGCCAGATGCTTCGTTTATGACTTTCATTAAACCACCGCTGCATTGAGGTAGAAATACAGTGACATTGCTAAATCGTTTATTGATAATTAATACCCAACGACGATTGTTCTTTCCAACGAATGCTTGACTAAAGATGTTCTCACCTTTTATGTCACTTGTTTGTGTTATAACTGCTTCATCATTATCAACATCGACTGTTTCAATCAATAGTTTCGATGTCCAATATTTAGCTGTACCCTCGCCAGTTGTCCAATTTAAAAGAGCAACACCAGGAAATTGTGGTTGAAGTTTTAAATCATTGAGCTGTGGATATCCTAATTCATTGTAAAACAAAATCGAATTCAAATTCGATCAGAATATAAAACGAGATACTTACCAACAAGTTGACTATGCCCGACAATATCAATACCTTGTCGAGATATTTGACCCCACGCATATGCATATAATGCAGCAGCAGCATTCCAATAAATTAATGGAAATTGTGGAGCAGAGGGATCATTGTCACCGCCAAGAATAACACCTAATTCGTCGATAGTTGTTCTTGTGTTTGGTGAGAGAGCTTTTCGAATTTGTTCGATTTGTTTTACCTCATCGGTAAAAGCATCGAGTTGACCAAAGAAAATTTCCCAATCTTTAGGATCAGTTCGAGTGTTACTTGAAGCATAGAAATGATATGAAATCATATCGAGTGGAATATCAGCTGCATGATTTGAATGATTGAGAAAGTATGAATACCAGTCATATTCTTTGTGAACTTAAAAAGAATGCCTATGATTAATAAAAGCACAAAAAAAAATATTCAATTACATGCTAAAGCCATGCCAACATATTTCATTTTATAATTATTCGTATGTCTTCGAATACCTTGAATGACGGCATCGTATGCACGGGTGTAAAATTCAACAGTCATTTTATGTTCTGCTTCTACTTCATTGAAGATTTCTGTATAATCCCAATCATATTCATAACCAGATGAATGTTTTCGACCGTATTCATCAATAAAACCACCTCGAGTATACCAAGCAACTAGACGACCATAATAATCGCCCAATGCTTTCATTGTATCATCAACTAGTTCAGTACCAACTTGATAACCCCAATCAACGTATGTTTCATTGTCAGGATAATAATGAGGCTGATCGAGTTTGAAAAGCCAATTGGGTTGAGTGCAAAAGTTAACAATACGTGAATGATTATTAGTTGCATCGAGATAATCTTGAAATACCGGATCGAGATAAGTAAAATTATAATAAGTATTATTCTGTGGTGGATTACATTGAATTTGAATCAATAATCGTTTAACTGTTCCAAAGCCTATTGATGAAATAAACATGATTAGTAACTATAGAACGTACGCATAATATAAAAGCAAAACTTACATGGATCGCCGAAAAGATTGACGTCAGCTGGAACGGAACATTTCTGTTTTCCCAGACACATTTGTTCAACAACTTGTGAACTATTTGCTGCATGACAAGTTCCTTGTTTCATTTGACCACAAGCTCCACTCGAAGTACCATATGATGCAAAATCAACTTGACTTATGACACCACCTCCTTGTTCACATGACAAATGGATATATGCATCTTGACCAACATTACCACATTGATATAAACCTGACGGTGGATCGAGTTCTGCAACAGCTAATTTCGGATATGGAAACCATGCTGCATATCGAGAGTACTCAGCATTGAGTTGTTTTAGATTGTAGAAAATTTCTTTTGAAATTGGAGAAAATTGTCGTGATACAAGAGGATTGACAACTATTTGTAACGTTGGAACTGTATGTAAATTATAATCATGTGCTGTCCATGTTACTTCTATATTTATCGGATCTGCTGCAATACATACAGCATGAATTATTACAAAATAGAATAAGACTCCGAACGAGTATTTCTCGGGCATAATCATTGTTACAAATGACTTGAAAAAAAAACATCTTAAAGATAAATAACCACTCCTTTATTTATCTCTCGAAAGAAAAATCTAGCACCCTGTGTTAACATTGATAAGAAACTTTTCTAGTTTAAGATAAAATCTATATTAAATAAGCAAAAAATCTATCGAGTCGATTTAATTCATCGATAGTTATCAAAAGGGAAATATGTTCTTGCAAGCGGTTTTTTTAAAATGGTGTTTCTTTTCGAGCAGCTAAATATTGAGCAATATTCGGCAATTGTTTAACGGCTTGTCGATTTTGTTGCAATACTGGATATTTATCGAGAACTTGTTCGTTTAATTTAAGAAGATTTTCGATTGAATCGTAAATTAATAAATCAGCCCATGTAACATTGTTTCCAACAGCCCAAGTACCATTACCATATGTTTTGATTAAGCCTTCTAATCCTTGTAATTTCTGTGGTACAGTATCAACTTTGAATTTTTCTTGTTCGAGTTCTTTTTGTTTTTCATCTTTAATTGCAAACCAAGCACGAAAATAGGCATCGTTAATTTCTTGGATTGTATCAGCAACAACATCGCATTTAGCTGATTCGAGTTCGTCTTTAACAGCTAAGTTAAATTGACGAGCAACATATCGAGCAATTGAAATCGATTGCGGTAATTTTTCACCATTGAATTCTAAAACTGGTAATTGACCTAATGGCATTTGAGGTTTTAATTTTGCCCATTCTTCATGTGTATGACGGAGATCTTCGAATTTTTGACCGGCTTGAGCAAAAACTAATCGTGTCGTTTCAGCACGGCCTCGGCCATCAAAATAATGGAGTGAATATATAGTTGATGAAGACATTTTGTTGAAATGCGTTAGACTCTCAAAAAGTACGGCAAAAAAAATAACAAAATTAGGTCAGATGAGGACAAGTGAAAGCAGATATATTTATACTTGTATTCGTTTTGTAATCGACAGAAAAGAAAAGAAAATCCAGAATGTTCGAGACCGAATCAATAGAAACGTTTGTTTTTATTCGTTTTTGAAATAAAAATAGTATCTGGACTAATATTTTTTTTGTTTGTAGAATAATAAAACAAAATTTTCAAGGTTAAAAAAAAGTGAATCACAGAAAAATTAGAAAATATAGCTGTTTTTAAAACGTCTTTCGAATAGCCTCGCAATTGCGTTAGAATTTAAATACACTTGTTGTCTCTCGAATACCATTATAAACAAGTGCATTGTCAATAGGCACATATTGATGTGTTATTAATTTAATTGTTTCTTGTGCACAACATCCACCGACATATGCGGATATGGAATGAAGTTCTGATGCACCATATCGACATAATTCTTCGAGTATATTATCACTAATTGTCGTTTGTTGTTTATCAGAATTAAGATAGTCTTTACGAAGTTGTTTTAAATCATTCAGATCAGTTTCAAATTGTCGTTGATCGGTATCCATTTCATCGCCTAGTAAGGCCGATTCACCTGGATAACGATTATATTTTTCATAGAATAAATCACATAAATGCAAAGCAATGTACCTGAACAAACAATGAAAATTTAGAAAACTCTTCATTCGAAAGAAAGATCGATTTTACCAAGTTAATTCAGGTTCAGGCTCATCTGGTGATTGTTCACTAGGTAATTGTTCGAGTTGTTGTTTTAAAATGTCATCTTCATTTTTAATCAATGTCGATCGAAGAACTTTCAAAAATGTCGCATTTTTACAATAGATACGAACAAGTTCTTGTAAATTTGCTTCGTCATTTATCGAATATCGATTATGTTTTTTCAACAAATCAATTAGATAATTAAAAACAATTTCACAATCTTTCTTTGCTTGTTCTTGATAGATTTCAACTAGTTTAACATATGAATTCGTATTGGTAACCATATCTGGTACTTCACCACGAACGGGTAAAAGCCCTTCGCCTTGATTTTCAGTAAATGATTTCAATGCATTTATGATGAACCAAAATATATGTGATTGATTCGATAGTTCTAAACATGAACGATCTTGAAATAATTCTTTAACATTCGATGAAATTGTTGAATTCACAAGTCGAGATGGTATTGTTCGTTTAGCTTCATCGAAATTTTCTAAGAATTTATTCGAATCATTTTTATCATACGCTAAATGATGTGATGCTTTCTCGAGTATTTGTTTGTATTGATCTTTTTCTTGACGTGTACGTGGCAAATCCGTACGATTAGTTTGTTTTTGCCATTCTTGTAAAATTTTATAGAGAATAATTAATGATGGTAGATGCAGATGTTCTTCACGTGTTAGATTAGTAAAATCAATTGAATTACAATGATTTACAAAGGATTTTAATGGACGATCTAAACGAAGATCGGGTATACTATCATCAGGATGAGCTTCAATAACAAAATGTTCGTATAATTGAAGACGAATTGTACCAATAAAACTAAATTAAAAATTATAAGCAATTGAAATATATTCGTTCTTCTTCGTCTCGTGTTTACCCGTAAGCACGTGCAACAAGCAAGGGAACTTTCAATGGCCAAAGATGATTTGCTAATGTAGTTAACGTATTAAATGATAGATTAGCTGTAATAACAACATTGAATTGCGAAAAATCTAAAGTATTTTGTTTGAGTAAATCATTAATTGATGGTTTATCAACAAATGTTCCACGAACATCAGGATTTAATTGTTTTAGAAATTCACAAGTAACACGTGCACGTGGTTGATCAATTGTTGACGGATGAACGAAAAAATTCGAACCACAATCAGCTAATGTAACTAATTGATGATCGATAATAGTAAACGAACCGAGACCTGGCAGAACAAGTGCTTTGAGAATTTCTGTGCCTAGACCATTGGCACCAATTAAACAGACATTGCCCGATTCTAAAGCTTTTTGTCCATGATCACCCCAAAGACGAAGTTGACGATCATATTGAATTTGTTTACTATCAGGTCCTGAAACCGTACTCATATTTAACTAATCTACAATGATTTATTTTGAAATTATTCATGAGAAAACAAAATACACAACGAAATATTTATTATTTTGAAAAAAATAAAATATCATTTTAATCACTGTCATCTTCACCGTAAATAATTCCGGTTGGTGCTTTACGTCGTTTAGCTGTCGGATTAACTATACTCATTTTCGAACGTTCTTGAGGTTTAGTTAAATTTGTTGATTTCGAATTATTTCCATCGAATAATTGATTTGTATTATTTTCAATCGATTGACTTTTTGTTGATAATTCTTTAATCCGTACTTGTTGTGTTTGAATATCATTTGTTAACTGTTCATTTCGTTGATAGACATGAAAAAGTATTCGATTTAAAAACAAAGCTTTTTCATTTTCATCAGCATGTTCAATCAGATGAAGTGTAATCGATTGTTTATTCTTCGAATTTGTAAATGTAGCATTGATTTGTGAAGTTTGATTTTGATCTTTAGTAAGTAAAACATCGGATTGAGTTATACATTGACAAAGAAAGGTCATTGTTTCACTAAGTCCAGTGAAATCTAAGAGACGTGCATTTAATTGCAATGCACGTTCATCTAAACATGTTGACCATAGAGTTACGGCATCAGTTCGATTCAAACAAGCGATTAACTAAAGAACGATTTTGTACAAACAACAGTTTTTTTTAATTATAGTTGATTGTTTTACTTGTAGTTTTTGTGTGTTAAAATTAATTAAAGAGGCAAATAGAAGATCTTCATTTTGTGAGGTAAATTTAATTGTTTTTCGAGTAACGAGACAATCGAGATTGGACTTTTGAAGAAGTTCAACAAATGCTGATGACATGAAAATATTATCTAGAGTTAAATGTATAAGAATTGCTTTTATTGAGAAAGTTTTTCATGAAGTGTTTCAAAAGTTAAAATATCAGTTTGAAAAACATTTGCGAATGGCTGAACATTTCCCATTGGATTATGTGTCTTTCTCGAATTATGATCATCAATAATTGCAAAAACAATACATTTGAATACGTTGTTAAATTGCTGAGTAATTACTTCTTTGAACAATTGTGCTAAAGTCGAAAAATAAAAGCTAATTATTTGAAATTTTCAAAATCATCGACTTTTTACCGATGTGTTTCGGAGGATTCTGAAAAGCACCGCTAAACAAATAAAGAAACACATTACAAAAGTCAAATTATTTTTCTATCTTTTACCATCCAAATGCTGATAGAATGACAATATCATGTTTGTTTTCACATGCTATGTTTAAGATCGCTTGAATTTTCCTTCTTGTATTTTCAATAACATTTTTGCCACATAAAATCAATTCGCCATCTTTATCATCCTCAGTGGGTGGATGTGAATACGCTGAACAAGCAATAAATGATAAATATTTTGGACCGTCCGCAAAAAACGGATAACCATCGGTTTCTGAACCACGAAATACACAAGCATCTGGCGTATAAATTCCTCCAAACTAGATGCAAAATAAAATTCATTGATCGTTTATCTATTGAAATATGAATTTAATTATACTTCGGGTACATGATATTCCCACTGTCTTTCACCGGCTAAATCATGATAAGGATCCTCAAGACATTGAAACAGATTCGTTCGTCGATGGAGATTTTCTTCTTGTGCACCAGCACCTATTTTCAATCAATGTGAACGTTTTCGAAAGGAAAATATGATTAACAAACCATTCTTCCAACCACCACCAGGATTTCTTCTCGAAGCCATGTTTAAAATAACGGGATTTGATTGAGGATATTTTTCTTTAAAAATCCAAACAGTATCTAAACAATCGGCATTGACAACAAAAAATTCGGTTGATTGTTCAGATTCTTTTTGTCGAAGAGATTGATTATAAGCAAAATCATTAGCATATTGTCGGGTTCTCGTGGCGGCAGTATGCATTCTTCGTTTATCTAAATTAATCTTTGTACCATCAGGTAATCGATAGAATCTAAAATTGATCAGAGTAAGAAACAGGAAAACGCAGTAGAATATTCGTATACCCATTGCAAACTGCGTTGACTGTTTGTGCTTGAACAAGTTTACGCATCAATTTTCGTGTATATGGACGAATTGTATCTGAATTCCATACTTGTGCGAATTGTTCGTGATTGTGTACGTATTGAAGTGCAAAGGTACGTGCATGATCATCGTTTTTCAACGATGAAAGTTCTTGAATAGAATCATTCGTACGTGTTGGATCACGAAGTGATGATGGCACTTGAATATCAAATGGAGCTTTGATTGGACCTTCGTATCGACGATTTTGTCGATTACTATGTCGAGAACTGCTTGCCATAGAATAAAGTTAACATCACATTCAAAATAAACTATCATATATATATGTATATATGCATAATATTGTTGAAAAATTGCGAAATTTTGATGACAAACAATTAGTCCGTAACGTCATGAATTCATATAATCATTCAATATTTCATTCTTATTCAGGAATAATAACCGATTTGTTCCGGGATCGTTGGTTATTTCTAAAACGTCACAATTAGGAAGTCGTTTTTTAAACAACATATTACTATTATTATTATTTATCTACGTTGTGATTCAAACTCCATCGATGCAATGATTTCAACGGATAGAGGTCGCGATGTATTTTGTGAATAATTTTTCGAAAACTTATTTTAGATATCACTAGATTCCTAGTGAGATAATGCTTCCTGCACAAAAAGAAAACAACGAATGTTTTCTATGAATTGTCACATAAACGTAAAATAAAAGGAAATCTTGCCGAGTTTTTCTCACAATTCGACTTATATCCAACAAAAAAAAAGATATAAAAAGAACCGATCGATTCCACTATTCATTGTGAATTGTGTAGATGCAGCTTCTTCTCTGAAGATATTTTTAAAATTTAATTAATTTTTTCATGCACTTTCTGCACGTCTGAGAATATTGAAATCTATATGGAAGATCATCTAACAATGAATGAGAAAAAAATTCTTGTCTTTATTTTTAATTTGTTTGGCGATATATTGCCAAACAAAACAAGGATTATTTTAATCTCAGATGAATGAAATTTATCTTTGAGAAAGTCAAGAACACCTAGTATGTTTTTTTAATAGCTAAATTTAGTTTTAATTCGAAATAATTTTTTATTTTTGAATATTATAATGCTTCTTGTCTAATATTTACTCAAAAACATAGATTTTTCTTCGTTTTTATTACTTTGTTGATATATGATTTCCAATGGACGAATGTGTAAATAAATTTATTTTTAGAACTCATTTTATGTCCGACCGATTTACATTCCATCGCATCATTTGTTTCGTCGTAAAAATGATTTTCTCATAGAACAAACAAATCCTCTTTTTATTAAAGTAACTTGACAAATTTTGTTTTTCTTGAAAAGGAGGCCAATCTTCTATATAAGAACTAGAAATACTTTCATATTTTTCTTTATAACTGAAGAATGTAATAAATATTCTCTCGATGTGTTTTGATTTCTAATAAAGCGAAGTAGTATGTTTACAACAGATAAAATTAGATATTTTATTAAGAAACAAAGAAGAATTGTCGAGGATCATATATTTCAATTTTGTTTTTGATTAACTGAGCTTGTTCGAGATCTATAGATTGTTGGTAAAAAAAAACATAAAAGGAAAAGCCAAACGAAGAATACGAAGTGATTTGGTTCTATAGATAGAATCAATTTCATCGGTATTGTCTTCGAGAACAAATTAATAAGCAATCAATAAATGATTGAAAATGAATATTGTAAATAAAGAGACGAAAGAAAAGAAAATGATTTCACACCCACAATAGCATTGATTTGAAAGAAGAGATAGAATAAATATTAGACAAGGAGAAAAGACGAGGAAAAAAAAACAGAAAAAAAAGAGAGGACAAGGAAGAAATATATTATTTCATTACTTTCTTTAGATTCAGTCACATTTCCTGACATATATCATCATGTTAACATCAACAGGTAAACGTTAACTTTTGACTTCCCCCTAAATGTTTCAAATATATTGAATTTTCTCTTGGAATCAAGGTATGCATCAAAATATTTCGAGCATTCTAAAAATCAACGGTCTTTTCATGTTAGCAATTGTTTTTCTCGGTAAAATTTCATTTAGAAAATGAAGAGTTGTTCCAAAACATTTTTGTTTGAAAATTTTCTTTCAGTTTGCTGTTCGATCATTAATTGTAATGCAAAAGCAATTGATGAATTATCTGAACATCAAATTTTCGACGATGAAGCAAGTCTTTTCCAACGAGCAGCTCCACGTCTTGGCCGTGCTTCGCCTCGACTTGGCCGTGCTTCGCCTCGACTTGGCCGTGCTTCGCCTCGACTTGGCCGTGCATCACCTCGTCTTGGCCGACAAACAGCAGCTCTTCTATTATCCCATTTAAATCAATTCGATGATTCAGCAAGTGATTCTCACTATGAAAACGAACTCGACGTACAAGACAAACGTGCAGCACCACGACTTGGACGTGCAGTGAAATCAATTGAACAACAAAATAAAAATTAATTTTTCTCTTCTTTTTTAAAAACATTTAATTCATTCAGTCATTCATTCATTTTTTTTCTTGGGAGCCATTTCTTTTTCTGAGAGAGAAAATAAAAATAATAATCAAAATTACAATAAAATATATGCAGCCTAATGACAATGTTTAGGCGAATGAGGAATATGGCCTACGACCGTACCCGAATCTATGTTCAATTTAACTTTTTTATGTTTTAAGTAAAAGTATAGATAACGTTCAGGATGCAGATCTGGAGTTAGACATTGTTGAAATGAAAAATATCGATTCATGTAAACTTCGATAGAGTCAATAGGACCAACAGCAAAGCCGTCATCAACTTGTGAACCATACCGATTCGGTGGTATGACTAATGTTGTATTAATATTATTTGGCTCTGGTCGATCAAATGTTGAGGGAATAGAAAGAAATTCGAGATCACCTCGTGAACGTACCATGAGTTCGTATCTAATGCCATGTTTTTTTTCATAATCACGTACAAGAGAAAAGCA
>ERZ778029.2718-NODE-2718-length-11738-cov-4.043739_pt1 | contig 11738 bp, 12 predicted proteins | sample MGYA00375759_ERZ778029 | MGnify/ENA primary metagenome ERZ778029 (study PRJEB29350, sample SAMN05389819) | bioreactor metagenome | isolation source: Ammonium sulfate bioreactor | place: South Africa: University of Cape Town | collected 2014-04-04 ...
AAAATATCATTGAATGTTCGTAGAAACTAGCACGTACTAATTTATGTGACAGAAATAAATTCATGAATAGAAAAAAGAAATCTAACAGAAAGTTGTTTGAGGCTTTTCAGATATTATCTTCCGTAATATTCTCCTTCCAGACAGACTAAGCCAAATTTTTTTGTTATCATTTTTAATGATATATCCACATGAAAGTTAATTAGTAGAAGCTAAACTCGGTTGGTTTTTTTTTCAGATGAGTATTCACGTGTATCTTCATATGAACTGTCCGTATACGAATGAACTTATTCGAAAAGTTCTCAATAAACGCGAACAGATTTTCAATTTAATCGATACTTCGATTGAAACTCAACACACCAATGTGCTGTACTGGCTTGAATATGAAGAAATCGATTTCGATATGATCTATCGTTTAGCTAAACAAGAACAAACGAACAAAGTCATGGCCAATTCATTCTGCATACGAAAAGGTCTTTTGCGCAAGGCTAATTTTGCGGCATTCCTTCAAAAATACCTCGCTAAAGTAACGACAATGAAATGAAAGAAAATAGAATTTATTTCTCGTACTTTCTCAAATAGAAACCTGACTCAGTTCTTCGTAATCATTATCCTGAAAGTCATATTCTCGAACTTTCGCATCCCGATTATCTCGACGAAGCACTCAATGAAGCATTCGAATTACGTGATATTCTCGAAGAAAATACGAATACAACCGAACGACCAGTTACATTCATTCTCAAAGCATCGATTGTCGATAAAGCCAGTGAATTATTTTTGTTTACAACTCAAAGTCAATTAGAAGAATATTTCACTGAAAAAGACGACGAAGAAACTTGCAATCTAAGAGAATGGATTGCTCAACGATATATCACCAATCCAAAACTACTGTCAACATATAACAATCGAAAGTTTCATCTACGAGTTTATGTTGTTGCAGAGAAGAATCTTCGAATTTATGTTTACGATGGTATTCTAGCTCTATTTGCATCGAAATCTTATGATAATAACGATGAATCCTACGATCGTCTTCGTCATATAACGAATACATGTGCTCAGGTCAATTCGGAATTAAGTGAAAGTGATTTAGTCAAGGAATTCTTTCGATTAGAAGATCTTAGCGATGAAACACGTTCGAATATCTTCGAACAGATTAAATCAGTTGTTGCCGAGATTTTTACTGGATTACATAATGAAGTAACGATATTTCAAGCGTTGAGAAATGCCTTCGAAATCTTTGGATTCGATTTTCTAATCGACGACAACGATCAAGTTTATTTTCTCGAAGCGAATGCTTTTCCAGATTTCAAACAAACAGGCAATGAATTGAGTATTTTAATTGAAGAACTATTCGACAATGTCGTTGACAATGTTATTCTACCGTATTTCGATATTGAATCCAATGAGAAATTAAATACTCAACGAAAACTTCATTTAGTTTATGACAAACAAAAGAAAATCTAGAGAATAACACAAGAATTCGGTTTGGTTTTTTGTTTTGTCGAATTTGGTCGACCTAAATAAAAGAAAAATCCATTTGAGAACTATCGATTTTATTGTATACCTTGGAAAAAAATTGTCGAATGGATCATTCTCACTGACCTTTGTTGACTGGACGCATTTTCGTTTTCATCGGAGCAGTCGAACGTTTTTGTTTTAACGAAGATTTCTTTTCTAATAGATTCGGAGAAGGAATCGGAATAATCGCTTCTTCAGTCGTTTCGGTTGATGAAGGTTGTTCATTAATTAATGATGGTTGTTCTGAGTCAGTCGATTCTTCTAAAGGCGGCATTGGAGATATTTCGGAAGTATCTGCCGGTGAATTACGACGATGTTTAGTAAGAACAGCTTGTTCTTGTGATGGAATCGCTTGAATTAGTTGAATCTGTTTTTCTCGTTTATAAATCTTATCTCGATAGTCAATAAAATTTGCTAAGGCTTTACATCGATTTAATTTTCGATAGTTTACATAGGATTCGAGACTATTACTAACGATTTCATACGTACGCTAAAATCGATATAAAAACAAAAGAATTCATCTTTAGAGAAAACAAAATACTTCGAGATCGAAATTGACGATATTTGTGTTTATTAAAGGCCAACAATTGTTTCCTGATTGATCGTAAGTTTTTTCTAAGAGTAAATTGTCTAAATATTTTCTCAAATTTCGAATTCATACATCGACAAACTTTTCGTTTGAACCGACTGATTATCATCAAATCTCGGTAATAGACTTTCATTTTCTCGCGAATTAAATCTCGGTAACATCAAACAAAACGAAAATACAAAGATACTACAACTACTAGTAACTAGGTTGAAAATTTTTACATATATATATTTATTTATTTATGCGTTTCTTTTTTCCGAATAATAATAATAATAATAAACAACAAAGAGAGAGAGAGAGAGAAACAACAAGCAAAGAATCAAAACCATGGCATAATGAATATTAAAGAGAAATACTAAGATTCGGACATAGATAGGCGTGTGTTTTTTTTTATCGAAAGAAGAAGAAAAAATGAACGAAGAAGAAAGAAAAAGAATCACAATATGCAAAATGAATATATTTTCAAAATTCAAGTCTATCAGCAGTATTTATTGGAGAACGAGAGAGAGAAACAAGTGATCACAGTTAGATTAATCTTCATTATGTTCATTTTCGATCGGAACTGCTGTAGATTTGTCATTTGATGAAGGCGTCTGAATTCGACATATACGTTTGACTTTGGCTCGATGATTTTTAAACCATAAACGTATATGTTTAGTTTCTAATTTGGGAAATTTTGTTCGATATTCACCTTCGTTTAATTCCGAACAGATACGTTCGATTAAAAGATGATCGGGATGTGTCTCAATAGCGAACCATTGCTCTAATTTCGGTACTTCAGATGTTGGATCAATAAATATTCGATTACGTCGCGAACGATTGTAATCGAATGTTGTCGTTAATTTTGTTGAATGATAATTGTTATGATTATGATTATTATTATTCATATGCGATATTTGCGTACTTGGTGATTGTTCATTACTAATTAAACTGCCATTATCTTCATCATTACTTTCATCTGAATGTGTAAGTTTTTGTTTTTGTTGATCAGTCAATGAAATATCAAATGCTTGTAAATAATTGAAATAATAATTATTTGAATTTGTCGATTTGCTTTTCAATTCATCGGCATCATCCATGGGCTCATCATCAGCATCGTCATCGATTTCATCCGATGAATCGAGTTCACATTTCGACGTGTAATCTTGTAACGATGTCGTTTCCGATGGTACTATACGACGTTTCTTACGTTTCAATGCAGCACGTGCATTTTTAAACCAATATTGAATGTTATAAGGTTCGAGAGCTTTTTTACCTGAATTGAATTTTCTTTTTTCGTGAGTCGAAAAAACAAAAAGATGAGATGATTTACCTTTTCGACATGGTAATGCGTTGAGTGTTTCGCAGATCGACGCGATTTGATAACGTGTTGGATGTTTTGTATCGGTGAATATTTGTAATAAACGTGGTGTTTCTTCATGTGGATCGAATGTTGTACGTTCACGTTGTCGACGATTTGTCGACGATGAATCGTACTGTTGTTGAGTAAACGAGAGAAGACTAGCGAAATTATTTGGATAAGAAAGAGTGGATTTGAATGAAGATGAACATGGCTTTTTCGAGAGATTTAATGGAATGTTATCACTACCAAAAACAAATGAAATAAAAAAAGTGCTATTTTCGACATTTGTCTCTCGACCATACCCGTCAGTGGTATTCGAATTAGATGAATAACCAGTTGGACTTTGTTCATCATCGTATTCACAATCGTTTTTATCTCTTTCTTCATTGATTAAAGACATCGATTGTTTGAAGAAATGATTTGATCGTTTATCGTTTGATGAGCTTGAATATCTTTTAAACAAAACTTTTCGTTTTTATTTCAACAACAAAAATAAATTGTTTTACTTTGATATACGTATTTGTAAAACTGCAAGATTCGTCAAATCACCTAGTATCTCTTGAACAGTAACTGTCCGATTATCTGTCACTGTTTCAATTGGTAATGGATTCCAATTTTTAATCAAAATCTCGCCTAAAATGTTCAATGAACACAAATGTCAATCGATTTTCATCTTCTCTTACCATCAATTCTTTCGTCCTGTTCGATTTTGCCCACATCGGCTTCCATACTTCGTAGAACAACATGAACAATTTCATGAAATTTTGTTTGACCTGGAATGATTACGAAACCATCCTGTAAAACACGTTGTGGACACTCATCACGTGTGACCACACAGTGTACGGGGAGGAATTTATTATTTAACGCCAGACCTAAAAATAAAAATCCAATCGAAAATAGAACCAAATGAATTTTCACACATTGAGTTTGAATTTAGTAAAACAAAAAAAACCGAAGACAAATATGTGTTAAACAATTGTCTTATTAATTGAACACATTTGATTTCCCTCAAGCAATGGTTTACCTGAAGTGAACTTTTCTAACCGACGCGAAACCATTTTTTTTTGCTAATATATTCAATTTACAAGAAAAAGACAAAAAAAAACACGAAAGAATTTTCTTTTGATCGAATATCTTCTTGCTACTCGAATGAAGATATGATAAACGAAAATGATCGGGAGTAGAGATGTGTCGTCTCGTTTCTTTTTTTCTTCGCATATGCTCTCTTCGTTTTCAATTATAACCAATCAATTGACAACCAATCTATCGGACTTTTGTAAATCATACCGTTTTCTCATCGTTTTTCGTTTCTTCCTCTCGCAACATCATTTTTATTAGTCAATATTTCGTAACACTCGAGCTGCACTGAACCGAAACAACCAACCAGAAGAAAAAAAAAACGTTAAGACACGAAAGTAGAAGAGGGAGAAGTAAAAACCTTGTCAAACAATCAATAAGAACGTATAACTATCTCATTTTGTACCAATTGCGTTTTTTTTTATTCGACGTGATTATTGCAATAAAACAAGATATCAATCATTACCTATACGCTCACCCTCGTCTCTTCTCCTCTCTCCTGCTGAATAATTTGTTTTATCTTGATTTCCCCCCCGCTTTTTGTCCCTCTCTTTCGTTTTATTGCACAACGTTAACCATGCGTAACCATTCGAATAGGTAGATGTTCGAACGAACATCCAATCATACGAATGCATTTAAAACATAGAAGAGAAAGAGAGAAAGAGAGAGAGAGAGAGAGAGAAGAGAGAGATAGAGAAAAGAAAGTAAAGAAGACGATTACAGAACAAATTGACAAATGTTACAAAGTCTTGCTTATTTCAATAGTATCCTACTGATCTGTCAACATATTATTTCTTCTTCTTCTATCTTAAATCAATAAAATCGCAAATCGATCTCTCGTTTGAGTATTTAACACGTTCGCTATTCGATCGAATCAGTACCTTAATGTTCCTATTTAGTTTCATCCATGATGATGAGTAACAACTGTTTAGTGATAATAGGCTTTCAATCGTTATGTCGACACCCAATAAAAACTCGTTATGAAGCAAAAATGAAATGAATTTCTCGTCTCTTTATACATATGCATATAACAGACACAACTCACTTGTTGAACTGAACAGGCCGAGTGACATTTTGATAGTTGAGAGAAGGAATGAGGTTAAGCTCTATTTTACTTTTTTTAAAGTGTTAATCACAATGGCAAACAACAAGCATACATAGCAATAGCAAGCCCGATTTCGAAATGAAGATGAAGCCGGCTGATGCCATTCTTTCTCTTTCTCTCTCTTTTTCAACGTTAGAATCTTCAATAAAAAAACGAAGAGGGAGAAAGAGAAGAGTATTTTAACTTAAGTTGACATACGGATGCATTATTTCTCACTTTTTTTTAAAAGAGAATAGAAAGAAAGCGAGTCCGAGTAATAAAATGCAATCGAGTGAGAGAGGTAAATTGAACGTTTCATTCTAACCCTCGACGATTATCCCAACAACAACATTATCGTATAGAAAATGTCGTTGAGAAAGGGAGGGGGAACGGAAATGTGCTTGAAAAACTTTGAAAATTGGCAATAGTAAGAAGAAAGAGAGAGAGAGAGAGAGAGAGAGAGCGAGAAAAAGGTAAATGCAAAACGTTTGAAGGATTTTCTCGATGTGTTCTTTTGTTTCTTACATTTCTAGTTGGCAATTAGGGGGATAGTCAGTCATTTGAGTTATATTTATATATTCTTCAGTCGGAAGATATTAAAAAGAATGAATTTTTATTTTGAAAGATACTTATTTCTTTTCTTTTCTTTGTCGATTTTCTTTTTAAAAATGAAAAAGTTGAAGGAAAGAAATCATCGAGTTAATGCGCGTCATCATTTGAAAATTTGATTACAGAAAAACCTATTAGCAAGTTAACAAAAGGAAAATGCGTTTCCTTGATTTAATTCTCTAAGTAGTTTAAATAAGCGAGAAGAAAAAAGAAACGATAACTTTTTCAAGATTAAAAACATGCAAAGTTTCTACTTCGACGAAGATGAAGAGAAAAAAAATGAACATTTACAGCTTTTAGTTTTTCTTTCCTTATTTATTCTTACTGTTTAATTATTCAATATGTTGCACGCACACATCAATGTATACCCTCTCTCTCTCTGAGTTGACTAACGACGTTCTCTCGTCATTTTTTTTACCGTTTCGATTTGGTATGCAAGCCAGTAGCGAATAAGGATTAGCTGCAAAAGTTTTATGACAACTACTTGACCGAAAAAAAAACAGCTAAACGAAACAAAATGGTACCACCAACACCAATACACTAAGCTCGTAAATATTATATTCAACAACGATAAAAAATGCAAGAGAGCAAACGACAGAGAGAATAGAAGAGCTGGTGATTAACCTTCTCTACTCACTTGCGCATTTGCTATCGTCGTGGATGGATGGATTAGTTGATGTAAACGCAGGAGGAGAAATAATCACGATACTTCGATTTCCATTCATAGGAGAATAAGAGAAAACGGAAAATCGCAAGACACATATACGTCGCAAATCAATAGACGAAAGAGATTAACTTTTTTTTTTCTTCTTCTTCGACTTTTTTTTCTGAAGACGACAATCTGGTGCCTGTACGATGTGTGTATGGGTTTATAGACGAAGCACGGCTGGTGCTCGTCATTCAAACGAAAAGAAAGAAAGAAAATATGTGTGATTGTCATCAATACAACACTAGTTACAATGAAAAGAAATTGTTGAAAGTGGTCATTCGTACGATAGTCGCTTGATTGATTTGCTTTAATTTATTCGACATGACAAAAAATGATCTACATACACACACACACTGACTAGTTTTCTATTTTCTAATGATAACAACTGGTGCATATCATTGAAATTTCTCTCTCATTTTTTTTCTTGTTTCGAGTTAAGAAAAAAAGAACGAACTGCGCATCTTCGTGATGTAATCTCTTCAAAATCTACCTTTACATATGCCAATCCTTGTCTCATTCGTATTCTCGATAAGCTCTTTGTTCTTGTTCTTCACCATCTCTCGCCAAATGAAAGAATGACAACAACTACTCGCGTATTATCTATCCTAATCTTGACATGTATATGTTTACAGAATAACGGTTAGCTTTTTTTTCGTCTTCTTCACAATAGATATCTGTAAAATATTCGTTCGTGTACATAACAAATAAAAATAAAAATATATCTACACGAAAGCTTTGCTATTTCTCTCTCTCTCTCTTCCTTATTACCAATCAATAGTAATAATAATAATGATGATGATGATGATGATCTCTTTTTCTCTTGCTTACCTCAATCGGTTAACTATTGTTTATACATCGATCTAAATAGCGTGACAAAAGAACAAACGATTTGTTCTTTCGCTTGTTTGAGTTTTTCTATCTACATACACACACTCACCGTGACAAGAGACGTATGCATGAAAATTAGGATAATGACAATTTTGATTATCATCGTCCAACTATGACTACTCAAATGTATAGATATAGATATAGAGCAATCGCGTGTGAGAATAAATAATAACGAAGAAAAAAAAATAATTTTCTTACTTAAACGACACAAGTAACAATATTCATGTCTTGCCAATGGCGAAAAACGACGGCAAAGTTCGACATCTAGAGTGATAAGCTATCATTAATCTTTGATAGAGTGAGTAAAAAAAGGAGTAATAGAAAAAAAATATTCAGGTGAAAGAAAGAACGACTAAGAATACATACACCTGTCCTTCTTGTGTTGTTACCTCGCTTTATATATCGTTATCCTGTTACACAAAAGAGTTGGATTAACGCTACTACCCTCTCGGTGACCTGATGAATGAGATGCATTATACATACATATATACGTATACTCAAACAAAAAGAAAAGAGTGTGTATTATCGACTCTTCTGGTAAGACATACAATTTAAGTCTATGGTGATGAAGGAAAATGAGGGAGAGAGAGAGAAGAGAGAGGAGAAGAAGAGAAGAAATGGATTTCGGGTGATTGCAGCGGCGCGCTTGTGTCAAACACACACAAATCACAATCAATTGTAATACACATCGTGCAAGCAGGCCCCCCTCTCGAGCCGAGCGGTAATCACTTTTTTCTTCTCTCGCTCTCTCTTTAAGTATAGGCAACAGCCGGTTCGGCGTTGTGTTCACTAAAAAATTCATTCTCGCTCGTTTCTATCGACCCGTTTTTCCCCTTACCTACCTTCATCATCTTTATGTTAATCGTCCATTTTTGATAAGATGCCATACCCGTTTCTCGTCTCGCTACTTTTTTTATGCTCTGTCTCCTTTTCTTTTTTTCCTCTCTCTCTCTCTCTTTGTCTGGAAGTTAATCTAAGATAGAGTTCGGTACTACCGATTTCTCTCCTTGTCGTCATCATCATCATCATCCTGATTTGCGAACGAACAAACATATATACACCATGTATATATATATATATGTAAGAAAAGATGATTGCAGCTGAACTATTGTCGACAAAGGTAGATTATACAGAAATAAGAACGGCAACGATGTCGGCAGTAATCAGATGACAGAACGAAAAAGAACGAGTGGAAGAAGAATTTAATTGAGCTTTCGCTCACCGACTATAAAAGCAAGGGTATTTGGCTTGAGATAAGCTTAAGCCGATATATAATGCATTATTGAGGCAAAAAAATATATATTGAGTAGAAGGGAAAAAAAATCCAAATAGAATTTTCTCCGAGTTAAGATTAGCAACTGAGTAAGTGCACGTTGTCAAAGTGAAACGATTCGCTTTTTCTTTCTATTTTTTTTTATAATCCAGATTAGTAGTTAGTAATGTGTATAGATTGCATTCAACCGAAGACCGGAGATTAATAACGATGATGAAAGATGAGTTTTTTTTTTCTTATAGCCGATGATATTCTATTAAATATGAGATTATCAATATAATCACTTATGGGATCGATGAACAGTATTGTTGATTCGTATCTTTGAGATTAAAAGATGAAAAACTTAATTGATTGATTGAGTTTTTTTTTAGATATTAAGAGATTATATAGAGATGAGAAACTAGATTAGCTCGATGAAACCATCATTGGGCAGATAAATGCATGATTTATTTTAAGACAAAACAAAAAAACAGAATTGTTGTGTTGTGTGTTTCTTTTTGAGCAAATATTAGAAAACATTTCCACGGAAGAATTCAATTGTCGTGATCATAATCGCACATGCAGGTGAGACTTTTAATAAACGTGGTACGAGTCCTAGAACGCGCACAAAATACTATAATCGTTTTATCGAACAAAACAATTACCTTTATACCAACTTGAAATACCGATTTCTTTAGACATGCGTAGAAGAATTTGAATCGTTCGTTCCTTTGCATGTTTTTCATTTCGACCGATTTGAACTTGTCGAATTGATTTCACCGTGTCAAACGGATGAGTAAAAATTGTAGCTAAAGCACCTGCAAAGAAACAAATGATAAACATCAATCAATGACAGAATTCTTTACCGGCTATGACGCCTGAATAAAATGTACTTGGCATCTGTTTTAATCGAAATTTTTGCATTATAAACACTAAAATAGATTTCATCGAGTGTTAAAACGGTCAAAATTTGATGTTAACTTTACATTTTAATCGTTCATAAGTCGACCAATAGAAAACTAAAAATGAACAACAAAGTCAAGATTAATTCTAAAGACTATTCACTAATCGTTTTAGTGTTCTTAGTTAAAATTTCATCAGATTAAAGTCTTGAAATCGATTTCATCAACGATGACTTACTGCTAAAAGGAACATCTCGCCAAAGAGATGGTACAAGTCCTCGCCACAATGACCGAAAGCCTCGTGTTTCGATTAATTCCCTCAATGTATTCGAAAGATCTTTATAAGATAAATTGGCTGACATTTTTTTCGTTCGAATCAATTCCAACGGATTAGTAATAGTCGTAGCTGAGATTCTTGCACAACCACCAGCTAGACCGGGTATCAAAACGTTCGATGGATCGGTCTTATAACCGAACAAACATTTCAATTGTTCGTAACATGTATAGTAAATAATCGTATTCGGTAGTGACATGAGTAATGTCGGAGAAAGGCCCGACCATAACGTTGGCACACCTTCGTTCCGTGCGATCTGAAAGTTAAATGATTGTAAACAAAACAACATGCTGGTTTGTTCTACTTTTAAAAAAGTATCGATCGTACCATGACACTTCATCGATCGATTGAACCAAGAGACACTTTCTGCCTGATTGAAACACGTGCAAACATGATCATTAACTCCAAATCGAAAGACATAACATTCATTTTGCATTCCGTGTGTATTATATTGGCATTGCATGCGAACTCGAACAACATCGAACGGTGTCTAAAAGCAATTCTAGTCGAATAAATAAACAAAAATGACGCGTTCTCTACCATAAATAGAGCCGTGCACATAGCTCCGATCGATGTTGAGATAATCTGTTGACTAGGTATGATTAAACATGGAGAATTAATAGACATGATTCTGTTCTAAAATTTATTTTTTTTTCTTTTTTTTTCAAACAAAATAAAATTGACGTTTGAGTAACAAAAAAAATGTCAGCGACCGGGTTTTTGGTACGTCAATTGAAATGTCTTTTTGTGATATTTTCCTACGATTTATCTGACGAATCGTATGAGTTCGATAGTTTTCTAAATGTTTTGAATTCTATTTTCTTTTGATCATTTGGCCCAAGAAAGAAAGAGAAAGAACACACAAAAATAGTCATCACAGATGCGATGAAAAAAACTCGTAAAGATAGTTTTTTTCCAGACAAAATTCAAAAAATAAAGAAAAGAAAAATCAGAGTGCAAATTTAGAATGGGAGCAAAAACAAAAGAGATAACAAAATACAAAGCAAAAAACGAAAGAAATGAAGACAAAGAAAGAGAAAAACAGGTTAATCGCACTTCGGCACGACAAACTATCTCTATTCATCATGAAATTTTTCAATCTTTTGCGCCCAAGCGAAATCATCCGAGCGAGGTTTAGCTCCTGTATAGTATTCTACAACTCGTTCTAGTTGAGACCAGAAATTAATCATTTCAAGTGGTTTATTAAGCCAGCCAGTTGTGACTAGAAGAAATAGAGAAAGAGAGAGCGTGTGCGTGTAATCAGAGGATCATGCTTTCGTTCGAAAACTTACTACAGAAATATGTATCGTGTGGGACAACTGAAAAAAAACCAACAAATAGATAAAAATCTCATTTTTCGAACGAAATCGATCTCACCATGATGTAGTCGATGATGTTTTCGAGGAAGAATTATATGATATCGTTGTAAAAAAACAA
>ERZ778029.2722-NODE-2722-length-11728-cov-4.007796_pt1 | contig 11728 bp, 12 predicted proteins | sample MGYA00375759_ERZ778029 | MGnify/ENA primary metagenome ERZ778029 (study PRJEB29350, sample SAMN05389819) | bioreactor metagenome | isolation source: Ammonium sulfate bioreactor | place: South Africa: University of Cape Town | collected 2014-04-04 ...
GCAATGTAACGTTCAATAGTAAATGCACTAATTTATTAAATAGTTCAATTCGTTTTTTTTCTCGATAGTAATCAAATCTCATTTACCTGATTGTTAGAATTGATGTATTTGTTGATGTTTCTGCTAGTAAACTTCGTAGTTTACAACCAATTTGTCCACACGGAAGGTTAATCGGTAGAAACTTTTCAAAATCAAATTTTAGATTTAGAAAAAAAGAACAAAAACACCCTCAAGCTCATATGCTAACTTACTGTTATTTCAAATGGTAAACTAACAATCAACGGTAGACTATCGCTTATTGCTAAATTTAATAGATAACAATTAGTTATAGTATGCATATCTCGATTGAGTAGAATAATAAGAATCGTCAATAGATTATTAACTAAACCGGCTAGAAATATTGGAATGTAAATAGCTCCTTGAACGACAGCAAGTTGATGAGAAAAATCTCGATCATCATCATCGTCAATATAAAATGTGCTATTTGTGGTTAAATTCATTGTTCATAAATGATGTTCTTTGCTTTCAACTGTGAGAATATAAAAAGAGAGCTATAGAGAAAAAAAGAGCTATCTCATTATTTTATTCTTTAGAGAAGAGAAGCGGAGGATGCAAAGACGACACACGAGAGAAAAAAAACAAGACAGAAAACTCAATCAAAGAAAAATTAGTATTCATCATATAAATATACATATGTTTTTCATTTTGAAATTGGAGCACAAAACAAATTAATAACCAACCAATCATCTTAATTTACATTCAATGCCATAATAGATTACTACTTATAATCTGTTTGATAGATAAGATTCGAGTTGTCTTCTTTCATACGACAAATGACGAGCAAACTTCTGCTCGACTAGGTGAAGGATACACTGGCATTGTCAATACTCGTGCGTATGTGTATTAATAATAGAATAAACACATACATTATATTTAGACAATAAACAACAAGGAAATTACTGAACCATTGCTTGTCGTAGGAAAATTAGATCTTGTGCTTGACGATAGTTATTTGATATACTTAAATATGACAAATCAGATTTGTTTGTTTGTTTTTCTGTTCGACGAAGAGAATATAACCTTACGGTATCAAGTACTTTGATTGAATATGAATTATTTATTTAAACATGTACGTATTTCCTCGAGCATTTTAATCATGTTAACCTGAGGAATAAAAACAAAAGTTATTCTACTGAAATCGAGTTTATTAGATTTAGCCGATCATATAAACAACAAAAAAAGAAAAAAAAAGCAATGTGATCGAGGGGAGAAGCGTTTATTTAGTTCCGATTTTATCACTTGAATGAGAGATAAGAAATGTTTTCATGCAAAAATAGCGGTTAACTGTTGTTCGCCACCTAAATAGACAATTTTTGGCTCATAAATGCATTGTTGCTGCTGTTGTTGATCATCATTATCATTATTATTACCATCATCATCATCATCGTCGTCGCCGCCGTCATTGTTGTTATTATTATTATTGTTATTAGCTGATGATAAATGCATATTCTGTTTAAAAACATCATAAGTAACATTATCATAGTTACTTGAATTTGGAACGATCACATCTTTTTTGTCGGTAGTATCTAAAGGTGAATGATAATCTTTTTTCCATCGTTGTCGATGAAAAATACATAGAACAAGAGTGAGAAGAATACTAATGAATAAAAGAACGAATGAACTTATGATAATTGACAATGTTATCGTATCGAATGAATGTGATTTATGTTGCCGATTTTGACATCGACCATCAAGACATTGATCACTCGATGGACATCGTAAATATGCATTACATTTGCCACCTGTTTGACTTTCACAATAAGCTTTAAAAGAAAGAAAAAACCTTCTTCAAAAATTCATTTTATCAATATGTTCGTGTTTACTTTGATTGAATTCGGAGATTTTCTTTGAATATTCATTTGGACAAAGACACATCGGTGATGAACTGTTCAATTGACACCATTCGATACATCGAATGGATTTATTCGAACATTGATCCGATGTTTGCACACAAATCGGATATTGTTCATGAATAAGAAATGATTGAAATGTTTGTCGACAAGTACAACGTTGTTTCGTTTGATCACATCGATAGATATGATTTGGATAACATGAATAATCATTCAAACAGAAATCATTCAATGTTGACTCGATTTTAAAATCGAATTCGAATATTTGTTGATCATCAGTTCGATAGAGTGTTCGACTTGAACAATCGATTGTGGTTAAATTCTTGAGGAAAATTCTACCAGCTGGTAGATACATGAGATTATGTTCGATATGAGTCGTACGAAGAAATTCACCACGTAATGTCGATGATGATTCTAATGATGTCCACTGAAACAGTTGTTTATTGTTGGTTGAACATTGAAGAAAATTTAAATTCAAACGTATCAATGGTTTGTAGGGTTTCGAACGAAGAAATAAACTAAGAAAATCATGTGAATTTTTTTCAGTTCGATTCAATGCATAAGGTACAATCATAGTTAATGATCGATTATCGGATTTTGTCGTTAGTTGAAATGAACAATTGGAAAGGAGAATAATACGAGTTGGATTACATGATTTTGTTTGTCCATATTCAACGATAAGAACGAGAATTAGAAAACGAGATAAATGATTAAACAACATGCGATTGTCGAGTTTGTCTACATGTTCACCTAATTTGTTCACGAATCATCACCTTATTTTATTTTTCAATGTCTAAAAATATAAATAAAAAAAAATAAGGCGAAGTTCATGGAAATCATTAAGTATAATACAACGACGACAACGACTATGAACGCCTGTTTGTCTTATTTGATCAGTCAAATAGAAACATTCACTGATGAGATCAAGCTAGAATAATAATAATTATAGTAGCTATGATCGATTCTTGCTCAACGTGTGTTCAGATACATAACTATATACGAACGCTGTTATGTGCTTCATTAGATCGACCGGTAGGAAGACATTAAATAAAAAACGACGAGAACAATAATTGAAAAGAAGAAGACGATAATGACTTTCTTTTCTATTGAAATCAACGGGTTCGTATTATCTAAGTTAGCCTTGTATCATTGCAAAATTGCAGACCACCTTCGATGTCAGTAAAATACAGATGGATCATTTCACAATTGCTCGCTTATACTTTACTTGTCTGTCATTCATCTCATCGAGAATGGTTACAAGAAGAAGAAGAAGAAGAAGAAGAAGAAAAAAACCGAAGAGAACTTCAATAGTCATACACATTAGTTACATCATCTAGTCTCATGAAAAGCAAATGAACTATCATCATTCTCTTTCTCTTGAATACAACTATCTAAATGACATCGAATTCTCATTATTGATTGTATATCAACTCAAAGATATTTATATTAGTTTACCTTCAGTTCGTTGTTGTGTTTTTTTTTCTTTCTCTTAATTTTATCTTAATAATGTTTCATTGCCTCAATGATGGTAATGGAATAATTATTTATATTCAGTTCTGTTCGCTAACCATCGACTAGCTATCAAATATATAGCTGGAACAAAAAAAAACGATTGTTGATTCTACTATTGCCATTTTCTCTCTCTCTCTTTCTCTCTCTTCTCGTTTCTTTTTTCCATAGCATCATTGCGCCGGTGCAAATAATTACGTAACTTACGCTAATTCTCTCTCTCTTTCCTTTTTTTCTCTTGCTTCTACTCTAATAGTGATCTAACAAACGTTTTCTTTTTTTGTGTTGCTGAACTTGTTAAGACCTTGTAATGCATTTCTTTGATGAGCTGTTCTTAGGCATCTATTGTTCTATCTTTTAGAAAATATACAATCATGACATCAAAGCCTTATCAATTGTTGAATTCGATCGTCTTCTTTTATGAAAATAAATGACCTCGACGCACGCATCGCGAAAGATTGAATGGGAATGTATAAATATATCTTGAGTAATATTTGATGACTAAACGGAATCAACTTATGTTTTCTTCTAATTTCGCATTTCCGATGATCAACGAGCTGAACAAATGCATAAAAAAAGAGAGAAAGATCAATGAACCATCGCTAGATAATTCGTTTTTCTCTCGAAGGTCAATCTAATCACAATGAAATACTACGTAATTCACTGAAAGAGAAAATATTTGATTAGATCTGTACATGATTGACGACGAGTTAGGACCCAGTTGATCTTTCTACCGAATTAAAAATTCAATTACAATTGCCGATTTTTGTGAAGTTCATATAGAAATCTTTTTTTTTCTTTTATTAGCAACTTTCAAAAACAGATTCTTTTGCATGACATTTCGTCGATTAGTATAATTTAATCGGAACATAAATATGTAGCCGTAAGTAACCGCCAGAATTTCATTTGTAAAACGGATGTCCTTCGGCGAAGTTATCATGACCTGGACGGTTCTTTTGTTTTTTTTTTTGGTGAGATAATGCGAAGATTAACAATAAATTTATTTGACATGTATTTGATTATCAAAATGAATGAATGAAAGGCAAGAGACCAAAAGAAAAATAATAATTTATATTAATATGTAAACAAAGGAGGATAATTAAAACTATTCATAGGTGGAGGCGAATTGTTCATAGAAGTATTTGATATCACAATTGGAAGATCTTCTTGAGGTAAATAACGAACATGTAGCAATTGTTCCATACGTTGATCGGTTTGTTTTCGCTTGAAAAAAAAACATTAAAATCGGAAATGAAATTTGTAATTCAATTGAATTTATTATCTTACTCTTTCATGCACGAGTGTTTTCAGTTCTTGAAATGGTTTCGTACGAAAATCATTGACTAATTGTCGATTATCTCTCGAACGTGCCGATGGTGATTCAGGCGTCGTTACTGCTCGGCAAATTTCTTGAAATGAAAGACCTTCATTTTGATCGTCATCCTACAAATCCGAACATTTTAAATTTATGCATAAAAAAAAGACACACTTACGGTTATATGCGAGTCGGTTCTACTACTTATAGAATCTTCTAAATCTCCTTCATCGTAATCTTTTTCACCAGGTAAATCTGAGTCTAAACAATTCAATATATAATATTAAAAAAAAAGAATGAAGAAAAAAAAAGATGAAGAAGACGAAGAAAAGAATATAAGTAGGTAAGAATTTAGTGGCTGATGAATGGTTTTTAGTCGTGTTCGTTCTCGCTAACTCGCATAAGCGCACGAATGAGATTAAATGAGAATAAAAGTTTAGAAAGGAGAAATCTTTTCTTTTCTGTTCTACCTCGTCTCGTATTTTTCTTCTTCCTCTTTGCTGAGATTTTCTTTTGTTCTAGACGAGGCAGTAGAGAGGAGAAAAAAAAAGAACTCAGACGACAATCAAGTATATAACCAGACACGAAACATCCAACATAGAATTTCTATTAAAATAAAACAAGCAAACAAACTAATTTCAATGTTATTTTTACAATTAACTTTCTTAGTAATTATTGGTTTAATCGGTATTATATTCAATTGGCTATTGATCTTAGGTATTCAACGAAAATCTTATCACTATCAAGAAATCAATCAAAGATCTCATTCAACACCGAATACATCTCTACTTCAACAACCAAGTCCATCCGTCAATAGTCACATGATTAAACCACCATTACTTCCATCATTACGTTCATCGATTTCAACATTTGATAAATATATTCTTGCATTTCTTGTTAACGATATATTTGTTTGTAATTTTATAATTCCATTACGTTTTCTTGATCTTTCTCAAGGTTTACCATGTGTATTTCTTTGTTTTCTATTGAAATTTTTCGAACGTTTAACAACTGTTATCGAATTGATCATTCTTAATTTATTATTAACAACATCGTTGATATTTTTCTTTAAAAAACGTTTATCAACAACTAATCTATGTTTATTCTGTTTAATACTTATGACACCTTTGGTTATTATCTATCTCGCAACAACAATAACCTATCTTGATGTGAATGAATTCGATTCTAATCGACAACGACCATCATGTTTACAAATATTTACCTATCTAAATCGAGCAACTCATCGAACATTGAATATTCTTTCGTGTATTTTAACCTATAGTCTTATTTTAATTCAATTTCTTATTTTAATTCGAATGAAATACGCAATTAAAACATATAAACAAACAAGTCTCAAAAATATTAGTGAAGCGGCTACGTTGACTCGAAAAATTCAACAAGAAATCTTTCTATTCGAACAGGTAGCCAGTGACCTATTTATATATCATATTCACAAGGGAAATAAACGTGAAATGATTTGTTTTCTAGAATAATATAGCACGTCGTTCATTGTATACACCACCGACAAATAATGTCTCGACAGCAACCTCGATTGCAGCTGATTTAACTCCAACAGCACAACGATCATTTCAAGTCTTCGATTATTTAACTTATTTAACTGTTCTCGAAAATAGTCATACTTTAGTACAATCAACATATTTTCTTCTTTTTATTTATTCATCTGTTCATCTACCATATTGGATGTATGAAATTTCATCTTATTCATCGATATTTCAATTGAAAGACATCTATCTTCTATCGCATATACTCAAACCATTCTATTATATGTTTATCAATGAAAAATATCGTTTGCATATTGGAGCTATTTTAAAATGTAAACCATTTCGTTTAGTACCGAATATTATTCGACGAAAATCACGTATTGTTACATTGAATAATAACAATACGAATATCAATATATTTAATAATTAACAAACTAACCTTCAATATTTGGTATTGTTCGGTTGAATCTTGTTGTATCATAATTGGCTTTTTTCAATGCATGAATAACAATATCTTGAGAGAAAAGACAATCTTTAGGTAGAATTCTCGCTGGATCTTCTTTTGATGATAGACGAAATGCATTTGGTGGAAGAAGATACGGAGCATGATGTTCACGATTTGAAATAATCTAGAATTGTTTTCTTTTCTTTTTTTTTGTTCAATGAATTACAAAATAAATATTTACTTCATCAACATGAACAGCAAATCCATTGATTTTATATAATTTCGATATTAAATTAAAATAAGCAGCTATCAATGCATGAATACAATAGACATTATTTCGAAGTAATTTCTTCTGATTATCATCGAGTATAGCTGACTAGAAAAAACAAATCAATCCTATGATTTTCTGTGAAATTAGTTTGAGTATTATTTACTTGAATTTCAAAATAAAAATGAATAATATCCACAAGTGCATCTTGATCACTGGTTTCTAATGTAACAAGATTGACCAAACAATGAATAGAATAGAATAAATCTTTGGTATTTGTTGGATTTAAAAGACATTGATAGATTTGTGCGAGAAATTGACGACCATACTGAACGAATAATAGATTAGTTAGTTAATTTTAAAGAGAGAGAAAATATTATCTACTCGTTTCATAAAAGCAATGTCAAACGGACGAGTTGTTGTCGATTCATTAGGTAAACCGAATTGTTCAATATCTTTTGGAATTCTTGTGAGAAAAAAAAATTAACAATTGATCTTACTTTCTTTCTTTTCTCTTACCGAATCTTACGAAATTTATTTGCATAATGTCTTTTATCAATAAGTAGCTGCAAAATGTCGAGAACAATTAAACGTATTTCTATTTCCGGTGAATTCATCAATTTAATTAATGGATCAAACAATGGATGAGGATATGTTGTAACTTCATATTCAACTCCGGTTAGATCAGTAGTTGTTACCTGTAATTAGTTTCATTATTACTTAGAAATATTACGTAGAAAACGACATTTACTCGTGATGAATGAGAATGATTTGTGTGTTTAGAACGTTTTATTTGAGTTATCTGAAAAAAATAATAATCAAATCAAATTCAACAATATGAATATTCACCTTATGTATCGTTTGTAAGAGTAATAATTGAATTTTTTGATCCTCATTACGCATTGGCATTGACATAATGATATGCTGTAAAATTTCCATCATTTGAAAATCGGGTAATTTCTCAGCAAAATCTCCTAAATAAATCGTCATTTTAACGAAATACATTTCTTCGTTTTTTTTTGTCGATTCTACCTATTCCATTGATAACAGCTGTTTGAAATTCTTGTTCATCACCATTTATTTTCAATTCAAATGATTTCTTTAAAAATTTCAATAGACTCGAAATACCAGCGAACATTGTCGAACTCGCGCCTGTATTCGTTGCAGCAAAAACAAGACAATCATGAATAACGTTCATAATCGATGTTTTTATATTTCCGGTTGATTTTTTATCAAAATATTTATCGAGATGATTAAGAAGTAGATCGATCACAACGTAACTATTCAAAGACTAGAATTCAAATTTGATTTTTCTTATTAAACAAACCAATCGAATTTATCGATACTTTAATTGAATTCATAATTATTGAAAAGACGTATTTCGGGAAATCGTCCGGTATCCATTTTAAATGTGCGTCTAAATGACTGAACGAGAATCGTTTTATTTTCAATTGTAAATAAAAAAAACAAAAGTTTTTTCATACGTTAAAACCGGTTGAATGCAAACAGATAAATTATTCAAATGTGTTCGATAGAATAAATCTTTGAGAACAATTTCAGCTAATTGACTCGGATCATCCATGATAACAACAATTTCGTCTGTTGAAATCGTTGTTGGTGATTTCGGTGATGAAGTTTCTGTTCGAATTGACATATTGAATATAATCGATGGTACAATTTGATCCATATATTTCCAAACATCATTTTGTAGCTCATCGTTGGCAGTTTTACGAATAAATGCATGGTGACCACGAAGGCCAAGACAACGATATCTAGATACACACAGAGATTTATTTTTTCTTAATTTAATTTAAAGAAAGACACACTTTTGTTGATTAGCTTGTTCATTATAATGACATAATTGTGTAAAACGATCGACAAAAAATCCGTAATTTCTCTGATAATTCGGTGCTTCTTCACGAATTTCACAAAAACTTTCAAACTTCACACAAGAACAAACAATAGGATTTTAGTTTCTCTTCTTTATCTTTATCTTACAGATTGAATTGTATGTTCGATTAATTCTAAATCATTAGTTTCTTCGAGCACAAGATGTAACGTGCCGAGATAATAATCAACGAATGTATTCAATTGTTGATAGCATGATTTCATCGTATCATTCATCGCTTTGATACCGAGAATGACGTAGCTAAAACACGATGTCAACTAACGCATTTACTTTGTGTCTACTTACGGTTTGTTTCGACTGCGTAGATATCGAGCAATTTTCTCTGACATATAACGAAATGATCTATCGAGTTTTTCGGGTTTAACAACGGCATAGAAACGTAATCGTTCGAGATTATTTTTATCCAAACCATGCTTTTAAAACAAAGAATTCATAGCAATTGTAATCACAATGATTCGTCTTTTTTCTTTACTTGAGGATCAGCAGGAAATATATTATTCACTAATCGTTTATAACGTGGAACGAGATAGAAACCACAACAAAAACAATTATTACAAGATCCGCACATCTGAAAAATAGAAAATAAAATATATGTATACGCTTCTTTTTTTTATCAGTTAACGACGAATATTCGACATAGGTAAGTTTGTAAACCGATCGTATGCAACATCGACAAGATGACGCTAAATGTTTGACCAATTGAAAGCGGTCAATACAACGAAAACGAAAATAGAAGAAAAAAAAACTACGAACAACAACAACAGAAGGAGAAGAACGAATAAACATTTCAACAAAAGAGAAAAAGTATTTTTCTGTTGTGTCAAAAGAAAAACAAAAAAAATGTAACGAATGAGAAAAAGAAACGAAAGTTAAATCGATAGATTGGTTAATTATCATTTCGAAGACATTTCGTTTTTCATAAAGAATGTAAAAATATGCTTGTCGACTTTTTCGATTGGATGGCCATTAAGAGAGTAAAAAAAATGTAAACGATTTATATCGACTGTCATATATATATATTCGTATATAACTATCTAGTCTTGGCAGACATTTATTATTATGCTTTAAAGGTAAGAAAAAAAAAGAAATCAAACTACAAAAAGAATTTTGAAAAGAAAAAGATCAGGAGATGAGATTCTCAATTTGCTGCATTGTAAGTCATTTCATTCCATCACTGAGTGTCGTATCTTTTTTAATATTTCCTAATGTTCCCGCTGTAATCGATGTTGATGATGAGCTAGGCAAGGCTGGATTAGTACCGCCAGTTACGCTATTATTTGCTGTTGCTCGTCGATATGCATCCGACTAAATATAGAAAGTTAAATTTTAGAAAACAAAGACGAAAAATTGACATACGATTATTTGAATCCAACTGCTGAATAATAAACCCGAGGAGAGATTTTCAAAAGGCATAAATGGATCGTATTGTTTGAAGAAAGCTGTTATAATTCGAACGTAAACAAACATTGATGCAATGCAAAGATAGATTAATTCACGTTCGAATGGAAAATAACCAAGATGAGATAGAAGGAAAACGAATGATGAAATAAAACAAGCTTTCGTTGCACTAAAATCGAAAAAACAAATAATTCGAATTAAAAAAAAGTGTTTTTTTTTTCTTGTACAATGACGGAAAGAGAAATTCATTTTGATTTGGTAACCAAATTCCGCGAATGAATTTCTCAATCGATGACATAATCGATTCTCCACAACCTCGTACAGCTCCAATAATAACAATAACAATAAATGCTTTGGGATAATTAATAAATGTTATATGAACACCGTCGTAGATTTTTTTCGTTCGTTGTAATTCTCTTCCTATTCCAATTAGTAATCGAATAGGAAGAAATGTTAAAATCTGTCCGATTAAATCTATTGGTGAATAGAATACAAAGTACCAACAAACAGTTGCTAATAATAAATGTTGATGATGAAAGAAGTCCTTCAAGAGATTTTCACCAAGAAGAAAATTTGTTACGATCGAACCGGAAAAACAAAGTAGAATCGTCGACAGCCAACATGATAATGGATGACGACGAGTAAAATTCTGTGTTAATGTTTGATACTGTTGAATATCATCTCGAACTTGTAAAGCAATAATAAGATAATAGCATATATCCAATAAAGGATAGATTTTTAAATGAGCGAGTTGAGAACCAACATCGATTAAAGCTTCTTTATTCTTTTCTCTACTATTATCGATACATTGAATGAATAGTTTTCTTTTGACGAGGAAAAATAAAAAGTTAAAAAACAAAAGAAAATCTAAAATAAACATGACAAAATATTTTCCTCATTAAATCGATCGGCTTTCATCGAAATAATCGAATCATCATCTTTCGAACGTTTCAATAAAATCATACTTTCACCTTCACCTTGGATATCATTCATTAGATTTAAGACTCCTTGACAACAAATAACTCCGTAGCCTTGAAAACAATTTCGTTTTTCTAAAACTTGAAAAGCTCGATTAACTGCATAATGGAACCAGGCTTGACCTAATGAATATGTTTTCAAATGTTTACTTTCAACATCTGTCGGCGTCGCGACTGTCGAATCATAGCCCGGCCATGGCATATCCCATTGACCTAGGTTTAATGCAACAATAATGAAGAGAAAACGTCGATTAGAATGTAATTCTATTCGATTATATCGTTCGTAAACTTCAGGCATCCAACTATCAGCACATATTAAGACACCAATATCAATATTTGTCTCGGGTATTGAATAGATCAACGGTAATTGTTGATAGGAATGTATGAAACTACTTTCATCGCTTACTGGATAGATTTTGCCTGATTGAAGACAGATTGAACCGTCGGTTGGTTCGAATACATAGGACATATTGTACAAATGTTTGTTCTTGAGAG
>ERZ778029.2736-NODE-2736-length-11699-cov-3.976812_pt1 | contig 11699 bp, 17 predicted proteins | sample MGYA00375759_ERZ778029 | MGnify/ENA primary metagenome ERZ778029 (study PRJEB29350, sample SAMN05389819) | bioreactor metagenome | isolation source: Ammonium sulfate bioreactor | place: South Africa: University of Cape Town | collected 2014-04-04 ...
ACATTAACATAGTCGTAAAACAAACTTCTGGTGACATTCATAACATGAAAAACAATTTAAATGATAAACTAATTTGCCACAACGCATTACTAAATCAAATGCTGGAACTTTGAACAAAAAATATCATTCATTCAATTGTTGAATTCAAGGAAAAAAAAAACTTTCTCCTACTCAATCGCTGACAACCAGCACAATGACCAGTCATGCCAAATAGACGTAAATAATCGCGTTTACAAAGAATTAAATTTGCTTTAACATATAAAGTTGAACCTGTTTCACCTAAACGACAATCGCAACAAGCACATTTCAAACAATCTTCGTGCCACATTTTATCCAGTGCTAAATGATCATAAAAATTAATTTAAAAAAAAAAGAGAAGATTTTTCGTTCATTTCGACATACCTTGTAGCATATATCGATCATTGATGATTTGATTACAATTTGCACAGATATAACTTTTATTTGCATTCGTCATTTGAATAGGGAAATTGCAGATGTTATTTGATGAAGAAAGTAAATCTGCAGTCAAAAGAGAGAAAAAGAAGAAGAAGAAGAAGTAAATGATGATGACATTCAACGTTCTATTTTTTTAATTAAAATAAGTGTATATACGTGTGAGAAATCCATCATAGTCAATTATAAAAAAAAAAGAATCTTCCATCTGTCAGCGTAAAAGAGAAAAAGAACAGGTAATAGAGTTAGAAATTCTATTTGTCATCTTTAAATATAGAAGATCAATGTGTCGTATGGATCATTGTCATTTTCATCTAATTTATTTTCTTCTTCATCGTCTCCTTTTTTTTCTCAATTCTCTTGAGATAGATTCTCTTTTCGAATAACTAATTACAAAGAATAGCACAATGATAACTGCACTGTATGTGTCGATGATGTTATGCCGGAGAGAAATTCCGATAAGAAGACAACAACGACAACGCGTGCTAATAAACGATTGTAGCAATAGTAATCGTTCTAATGGATAGCAATGAGAGATAATTCATTCCCGCAAACCAATTAACTATTAGATTGAAGAACTAGAAGAGATAATAAAAAGAAGAAGAAAAAAGAGAATGAGATGATTACTTATTGCCTTTAACAACACAGACGTGCGTGTTTTCATGAATATGAAGCGTGCTACACGCACAACATGAACAGAGACAATCAATTGTCGAAAAGAAAAACGAAGATGAGACAAAACTTAAATTTTCAAGACATTCAGCGCCATCGTTCAGATGTGTTTTATGTATTAGTGTTTGTTTTGAAAGAAAACGTTTTTCATTGGTGAAAAAAAGCACACTACCTAAATACTTTCACAATCATTACCAGTTTCGTGTCATTTCTTGCATAATTACATTGATATATATTTATAACTATAGATGAATTGCCTTAAATCGAGCATTTACATTAGATATGGCGTCATCAAATACTGAAAATATGATACAAGCACAGAAGTATGATTATTTTCTTGTCCTGGATTTTGAAGCAACATGTGATGATCAAACAAAACTTCATCCTCAAGAAATTATCGAGTTTCCCGTTTTGAAAATCAATGGAAAAACATTCGAATGCGAATCAACTTTTCATACATGTTTGTGAAATTCTACCTTGTTGCTTTTCCCCTCATCAATCAAAAACATTCGATTCAATTCTCTAGATGTTCAACCAACGGTCAATACTCAACTAACTAAATTCTGTACGAATCTCACTGGTATAACTCAAGATAAAGTTACCAATCAGCCCCTGCTGGCAAATGTACTCGAAATGTTCGATCAATGGCTCAAATCCGAAGGACTTCTCAGCTCAAATTGCAATTTTATTTTTGTTACTTGTGGCGATTGGGATTTATTCACAATGTTGCCCAGTCAATGCAGATATTTCAATTTACATCGTGCAAATTATTTCGATCATTGGATAAATATTAAAAAATCATTTAATAGATCAACGAAAAAATTTGCACACGGTGGTATGATGAGTATGTTGCAAGATCTAAATATTCAACATCAAGGACGACATCATAGTGGCATTGATGATTGTAAAAATATTGCTGAGATTTTGAAAGCTATTGCACAACGTGGTTATGTATTCGAAGAAAATCGAAAGAGATAAAATAATCGCTTAGGATTTTGTTTATCGAAATCAGTAAATGGATTTAAAGGTTTATATTCAATAAAATCTATTGGTGGAAACGAATTTTTTTGTTGTTGTTGTTCTCGTTGATTTCGTTCAATAAAACAATTTGTTAAAATCAAATCTTCATCAAATTCATTCATTTTAATAGTTCGATCTTTGTTTCTATAGTAATTGGAAAGAGAACAAAAAAAAATTGAATTTGATCGAAAGACAAACGTGTAGGCTTAATCTTTTAGTCGTATGAAACAAAACATACGAGCCGTGGATCGTTTGAAAATTGACAGAATAAACATAATCACATTAATCCAAAAGATAATATATAGACAAGAGCCGATCGAAAACAACAGAACGATTTTGTTTCGAGTCTCTTTCTTTCTCTCTTCCTTTTTGTCGTTCATTTTGTGTCATTTGATTTTTCAACTGAATACAAATGATATTACTCAGACAATTTCTCGGCTTTATAGTCATTCTGCAAGGTAGAGTTGTTGTTATTTTTTTTATTTCGAAATTTAATTTCAAAGCAAAAATATAAATTCTAGTTTCGATTTTATCTGCTGATGAGCAAAAGTTTAAAATTGTTTGCTATTTTGCTAATTGGGGTAAATGAGATTGATTTACGAAAAGAAAATACAAATGAATTCGTATTTCTGATAGCTTACAATCGACCCGCTGGTGGTTCAATGACACCTGAAGATATTGATCCATGTCTATGTACACATGTTATCTATGCTTTTTCCGAAATGGAAAATAATCTATTGATACCAACGGAGAAACATGATTTGAAAGATGGCAGTCAACCAGGTAGATCGGAAGAATTTGATTTTAGTTGTGATTTTTAAATGAAAATTTATTCGAAGGATTCTTCGAACGATTTAATGCGTGGAAAAGTGTGAATAAAAATTTGAAAACTTTATTAGCTGTTGGCGGTTGGGTAATTATTGAACAAGAGTGAAAGAGCGACATGTATCCATTTTGATTCTCTAGGATATGGGTATGAAAGATTTTGCAGGAATTGTAAAATCCGAAAAGACAATGAAAAAATTTGCTGAATCAGCTGCGAAATATTTACGAAAGCATAAATTCGATGGTTTTGATCTGGGTAAATTCGTTGAATTAATCATTAGTTTTATACAAAAAAGTTGTTTCTTTTAGATTTCGAGTATCCTGGTACAAGAGATCTTTGTTTCTTTTTAATTTGATTCTTTTGAGAGAAAAATACATTTTCTAGGTGTCGACTGGAGAGATAGTCCCAAAGAAGATAAACAACGTTTCACAAGATTATGCGAAGTTCGTTGAATTTGTATTTAAAAAAAAGCAACGATATATCAATTTTCAGATTCTTCGTGAAACATTCGAAAGTGAAGCTGAAACAAGTGGTGGTGAACGTCTTCTATTAACAGCCGCCGTCGCAGCTGCAAAAGTCAACATCGATAAAGCCTATGAAATCGATAAACTCTCTCCGTATGTTGACATTTCAATTTCTATTTTAATTATTTTCGATCGGGATTCTTTTTTTTTTTGAAGGGTACTTGACTGGTAGGCAAACAACAACAAATGTAAATCTTGTTTGTATTTTGTTTTGCTTATTTAATCAAGGTTTAATTTGATGACATACGATTTTCATGGATCGTGGGATCAAAATCGTGCACATCATTCATCGTTGAATAGTAAAGATAATGAAAAAGATGATACAATGTATATCGTATGTTGACAAGTTCTTGTTGAGATATGAATTTATTAATATTTTGTTTGTGATGAAAAGGATTTTGCCGTGAAATATTTTCTAAAATTGGGCATGCCACCAAGCAAAATGATGTTAGGTTTGGGTACATACGGACGTGGTGATACACCGGCAATGCCGTATACAGGTTTCAAAGGTGAAAATGGTTTTGTTTCTTATTATGAAGTAAGCAAACATTTTTTTGAAATTGACAAAATGAAAAATTTATTCGTAGAGTTGCATTCAAATTGTTTGTGAGAAAATGAAAGAAACATGGGATGCAAAACAATTAGTTCCATACATAACCGGTCCGTATAATCAACCGAAAGCTGGCGTTGAAAATGTTCGAAGTTTTAAATATAAAGTATGAATTTGATAAAGAAATTTACGAGAAACGAAAATGTTTTATTATTTCGAAGGCTAATTATATCAAACAAAATAATCTTGGTGGTGCTATGATTTGGACATTGGATATGGATGATTTTCGAGGACAATTTTGTTGTCAAGGAAAATTTCCAATGATTCGAACAATTAAAGCTATTCTACATGGACAATTGAAATTATTACCGAAAGAAAAGATCTGTTCGAGTTGTCCAACAACAGAATATAAAAGTAAGATGTTTGTTTTTTATTATTTCAAATAAAGAAAAACAAATTGTCAATAGATTTGAAATCAAGTCCACAAACAACAGAAAAAACAACGAAAAAACCGAAGAAATCCAAACGAGATGCCGATGGACCGAGTAGGAGTGTTTGAGAAGTTTTGAAATTAAAACCATTGCCAATGATTTTTAGCACCAGAAGATGTTTGTGAAGAATTAAAAGATGGCCAATGGCCTGATCCAAGTGATTGCCGAAGTTACTTTCTCTGCCGTGGCGTTGGCAGCCAATGGGGCGAACAAAAACGTGAAATGTGCTATGCCGGTTCGTATTTTGATCCAAATGAAAAAACATGCAAATGGGTTGGTGCTGATAAAGTTAATTGCGAAGAATTAGTCGAAGGTTATGAAAGTCCTGTTGCCGGTGTTCAATCATCGAATGATGATGAAGATGAAGATGAAGATGAAGATATAACCGATGACATGGGCGCACAACCAGCGAACACAAATGCAAACAAGAAAAAAGATAAGAAATCATCGAGCTCAAGTAAATCAATTGCGATCGTAAGTCGATCGATGAGTGAATACGAAACATGTGGAACGGAGAAGTCAGTCGATTTCGATCCTGTACAAGGTAATTGAATATTTGCTTGTGGAAGACGACTAGTTGGATATTATCTAGCATTCTATAGGTATGCTTTGTTACTCTTGCGAAAGTCCGAAGGAGAACAGCGATTGTCAAGTCAATCCGAATCAGACAACGACGATTATGTGCGAGACGAAACAACAACAATGTTACAGCAAAAAATTAACAAACACCGCCGGTAAATTAAATTTTTATTAATAATCAAAACAACAAAATAAATAAAAAATCTTTCAAGGAAAACTACTACAGTTCAGTCGGGGTTGTTCAATGCCACCGACTACTATGGATTCAACGAATCCATGTCAAACAAACAGCACCGAAGGAAAGACAATTTGCATGAAACTATGTCAAACCACTCTTTGCAACAAAGACGATCTAAGGTACGTCGTAGTTTTGCGGGGTTTTTTTTCGATTTTCTAATCAATATTCTCATGTTAGCAATGGCGCATTACCTATGCAAATCAATCGATTGATCTACGTCGTTTGTTATTTTTCAATTCTTCAATTCGTGATCAACATTATACTAAATCATATCTAATCATGACATTTTTATTAACTATTTTCTTTCGAATCTAAAGTGTTTTAGTTTCTTCTTTCGTTTTGTTGTTTAAATATACATTCGATCTTCGAATTAACACAAAAGAAAAGATAATAATAATCATTTGAAATTCTTTTGGTTAATGTCAAAAAGAAATCGACATATGACATTTGTTGGAAAAGAGAACGACTGAAATTGGATCTGTTTCGAGATTTCATGGTCGAATTGTGAAATCAATTCTCGTTTGATTATTCCACGATTATCATAAGAAAAAAAAAAGAAAGCGAATCGAAATTTGACACAATAGTAACTAAGTTGCTTGCTTTCTTTCCTTTCGTTTCGTTCGAAGTGAAGCGAGAAAAAGAAAAATTCTGCAGAAATATATATGTATTCAATACTTTTATAACTCATTGCGTGCATGGGTTCTGTACATGTTGGATGATTACCTTTCGGCCTTGTTACCATTGCGAGACACTTCACCTCAACCTCGGTGTCCTTTTTTTTCAGTTCGAAAGAAGAAAAAAAAGAAATTGTAGTGGGTCGAAGGAGAAAAAGAAGAAGACGATGAAAAAAAATCCTACTAAATATTAACCATTTCTTTTTTTATTCTGTACACCGAAAAAGTGCATTTTTTTTCTCCTCTCCTGTTCTCTCGGTGCTGACTGTTCTATTCAAATAGAATTTTATTATTGTACTTAATAATTTGGTTAATTATAGATAGTTCGATTATCATCTATGTAGATATAAAACCAAAGAACTATCAATATGTCTGGTGAAATCGACACAACAGCATTAATTATGTAAAAACAACAACAACAGATTTTTTTTTCTTTTTTCATTTTTGTTCTATTCAAACATGTTCTAGTTGTATCTGTGTCATAATTCCTGCAGTTATTGCCATTTCAATTTGTGCGATTTTATTCTTTGCCAATCGAAAGAAAGATCGAAAATTAAATCGACACGCAAATCGATCTTTTCCGTACGTTTATCAAACATCACGTGAACAAATTCCTCAAGATACTTATATAATTGATTTCACACGTGCGTATCGTTCACAGCAACAACGTCGACGTGAACCGCCACCTGTCATTGAACAGGCACCACCAGCTTACGAAACAACAATTGTTCAAACACGAAGACAACCCCTATCACTCTATACACCTGTTCGAACTCTTCCAACAACGAATAATAAATCAACTACAACTATCGTTCGACCATCATCACATGTCGCATCATCGGCACGTACGGTGATGCCACCATCCTATGCCGAAATTTTTCTCTCGCCTGAAACATTACCAAATGGTTAACTGAAAAGATTTTCGTTTTCTTTTGTTCCTTTCATAATTATTCATTGTTTATAGAAAATAGAAGTATTCAATTATTTTGTTTTCTTTTTTTCTTCGGTCAAAAATTTCTAAGCTTGAATATGAACTGTTTGATGGTGGTTATGAGATTGATAAGTAACCGTCGTTGATCGAAATGAATTCTCGCGACAGTAAGAAACCTTGAGAAATAAAGAGACACGAACAATTGTTTGTTTTTCTAACAAGAAAAGAGAAAAAAATTACCGCTCGAATTATTGAACATATGAAATCGATCAATGTCAAACCACTTGCTAAAATAAACACAAAAAATGACCAATCCATATGATTATCGTTATGCGAGAATATCCAAACGAATCCAAGGATAACCACGATTGCCGAAGCAGCAAACAGAATAAGAACTATAATTATGTTCAATTCTTCTACAAAATCGAGAAAAAGAAAACAGCAAATCATTGATTTTTATTTTTCTTTCAAACGAAAAGAAATAATATCAGACCTAGGATTAAATTTACACAAGACCGTTTTCTTATGCATAACAGAATCATATTAATGAATTCAAAAAGAACACTTATCGATGGTAATATACAAAAAAACCATAGTCCGTGAATAGACAACATATTTTCGCGACAATCTGTACCATAATTTTCACAATCCAATTTATATCCTAGAAGAATTCAGTCGAAAAGAAAAACTTGCTATTCTTTGTTTCTCACGAACCAGCATTTTTGCTTCCAGTTTCATCTCGTGTCCAATGATGCGTATGAAATGCCACAATTATTGCAATGCATATTATTATTTTACAAGCAAATAAAAAACATGTTAACAATGGTAGATCCATTTCTCAATAGAGATTCAATTTAGATTGTATTTAAATACTCATTATATGGTTGTTCTAACGCATCGAATTACGAAAAATATCTTTGATTTTTTTTTATCTTTGAGATTTATTACACAAAAAAAAATTGTCGTCATGCGTCACTATCATTTATCGATCGATCTCGATAAGGATATAAATGCACAGTATGCCGAACATGACGTATTTTTTCATATCGACAGTTGCGTATCTAAAAAAACAAAGAAACAAATTAAATTTTAATTTTCTTTCTCTTTTTAACACATACAAGTCGTAGAACTGAAAATATGCAATCTAAATAAATAAATAGTGCTGCTAGTGCAAATGCAACAAATGGCCAATTAAGATGAACGATTCCAAGTTCCATTGATATACGAATATGAACAACAATAACCCAAATACAATGAATGGTCGTTGCAACTGAAAGAGCAATGCTTGTTTCTTCTGAAGCAGATAGATTTTCTTATTTTAGTTCTTTTTATTTTCTTTCAAATTACCAAGGAAAAAATTCAACATCGATCGTGCATGTTGTCTGAAGAAACCTACTAATACTGCATTAATAATTTCTAATATTAAACTAATAGCAATAGTTAGACATGGTATAAGAACAATTAATCGTGGTAATGGCATCTGATCTTCGCGATTGCAAAATGCGCCATAAGAAAAACATAGATTCTGTACTGCTGATTTATTAACTAATCATATTTTAGAAGAAATTCTTATGTATTGTATTTTAAAAGAAAACTCGTCAAACCTGAGTCATTATCGATGTAAAACCAACGATAAAAATAAACTGAAATTAGTAAACAAATTAATGATAAAGCTTTTCCAGAGATAATCAATGTGGATAAACATAACGTTGCCATTCGAAAGAATATTTTCAATTAATTTACCATCGGAGAGATTTGACTGAATTAATTAAAACTAAAATAAGAGAATTAACATGACTTTCCGATGGAGAAGAAAAAAAAGAAGTCGCTTGATTAGATTAACAGAAAAAAAAGAATATCGAATTTAGTCGAACACGAAAGATCTTATTCTTCTATTTAATCAATTAGACTAGTGCTTCTTCTACATGACAAATTGCAACAACAACAACAAAACAAGTGTACTAACTAAACGTCAATATTGTGACTGGAAAATTCTTTCTTTTTTTTTTACTTCTAAGAAAAGATAAATAATGTCCCCGAATGATTAGAAACGAGAAATTCCCTTATTAAGGAAGAAAAGCACAATAACAACTGAAACTCTATTCGTTCTAATTAGTTAGAAAAGGATGTATGCTGAGAAGAAAAAAGCCATATGATATGTGGAGATCGACGATTTTCTTATGCAACAGACGTTTTATCAATCTCGAAGAGTCTAAATCGAGGTAAGAAAGAAGAAAACGTCGAACAAGGAACGTATACTTGTTTTCTTGGAATGAAAAAAGGGGAAAATAATTGTTTTCTTTTCTCTTCTTATTGTATCAATAGGCAGAATAGAAAAGCTTGTTGAAAGAGAAGAATGCTTATGAAATTGTGACTTTTCTTCTTATTTTTAAATTGAAATAACATTTAAGTCAATTAAAAGTAAAAATAAAATTCATAAGTTATTTTCATGATTCTTAAAATAATCATCGATCGATATATAAATATACATTCGTATAAAGACAAAATCGTAATCAAAAAGGAAGAGAAAAAATTCGAATATACACGAACGAATGTAATAAACAGCAAAATAACAAAAATGTTCTTTTATTCATCTTATATCTAGCTGAGTAAAAATACAGGTTCTATTCAGTATATTTATGTTTGAATGAAATGAAGACATTTTTCTATACGATAAAAACGAGTCATAAATGTACTTTACGCCAATGTTATTAGCTTAGATTTCATTCGAATTTATATCTACGACACACACACACACACACAAAAATATACTTTTTCCTTTCGATTGAAGCAATATATACCTGTATAATAAATACATACGCTGTTGATAATGGATTACAATTATTCTTTTGACACCACTATAAAAGTGACCCGAGCACATAATAAAGGTGCATAGTTTTGATTGAAAAAAGTACAAACATTTATTATTGATTTTATATAAAGAGAGTAATTTTTCGCATTTTCTTTATCGAAATTTACAATGTCACTAGAAGATTATCTTCGAAAAGAAGAACAAAAAAATCCTCATGGTATTGATCTGTATAAAAATCCAAGTGATAGTCCATCGCCATTGCGTTATCCTACATTGGAGCACAATGCTTACATATGGATGTAAGATTTCAATATATTTTCTTGATTTTGAATCGTTTGACTTTTTCTTAATTATTTTTCAGAATTCTTGTTGTGATTATTCCAATTGTTCTTGCTGTTATTTTATGCTTGATAACTATTTGTGTCTATCGGTATCGAAAGAAAAGAGCTCAAGAAATATCTGCGACAGGTAAATGCGTATATTTAGTTGTAAAAAGATTGAATAAACATTTTTGTTTTGTTGTTGCATTTAATTTAGTTTTGAGTAATCAAAATGAATCCTCTCAATCGCCACAAGCTAATATTTTTGTTATGGAAGAACAACCACCATCATACGAAATTCTAAATGAAAAGAATCAGAACAAAAACTCTATTACGTCGAATACATACACATCTTCATCAGTTCATACCGTAGGAACTAATGTCAATTAAGAACATCCTCTCAGAACGATTTCATTTATGTATATTTAGTAATTCTATTCGAGTAGTTTCTTCTTTTTTTTTCGAATAAAATTTTATTTTGTCGAAAAGAACGTCTGAATTGCTATTTGTGAACCCGAAGTTTAATTATTCAGTGTTACACATCCGATTGCCCTTTAAATATTAGGAAAAAAAGAACGAAGAGAAAAGCAATAACGCATAGATGCATACAGAAGAGTACAAAAAAAACACACTTTCCTGCTGAATTCTTTTCTTTTTTTTTTGAAAAAGTACCTTGAAAAAAAAAGTCGAGGAGAAGAACAAGACGAAGAAAAAAAATTAGTTTCAATGCCATTGAAAAAAATAAGAACTCAAACGTATTTCTCATACGCTTCGCTTTCTTTTCTTTTTTTTTTCTTCTCTTATTCTTTTTGAAAGCAGAAAAAAACACGACAACCCAGTTAATTTCATGAATAGGGTAGAATGAAATATTCAATATGACAACAAATCTTTGTTTATCTGTGATATTTATACACGAATTAATTTCAGTAAGATTTAATTATGAAAAAGAAAATATCTTCATTTGATTTTATCATCGAATAGATTCAAGCTGATCAAACATGTTCATATTACAATAATTCAAGTCTTGTTTACATTAAGTACGTTTGTTGTTCAATCTTTTGAAAATTGTTGTATTCGTTTTTTCTTTCAGCTGTGAGGAAAAGTGTTGTTCAGGAATGGCTACATCTCCTTCAACAGCATGTTGTTCATCGTTGAGCTGGAGTACATTGTAAGTTGAACGAATAGTTTCAATCAAATTTTTCGATTCGATTTCTAGAGCCATACCAATATCGATTGTTGCTGGCTTTTTTCTGTTTGGTGTATTTTTGGTTTACTCAAAAGCTATATTTAAAATTTGTTTTTGTGAATATTCATGTCCTTGTAATAATCGTTCTCGAGGTATCAATTTTCAACTGTTATTTTTTTGTTATTGATGACAAATTTTCAGTGACGTCTGCCAATGATACAATTGCACATGATAATCCAATTGTGATAATGAATAATCGAGATTTACCCGATTATGAAACAGTAATCAAAGATTCACGAGTCAAAGATTCGACGCCACCGCCCTACAATTTCGTTACCACACATCCAACTGATTTTGGCATCGAAACACGTGTGCCCAGTGCTCCACCACAATATCGTTCAAGAAGTAATTCAATCGCTCCCA
>ERZ778029.2756-NODE-2756-length-11626-cov-3.560971_pt1 | contig 11626 bp, 9 predicted proteins | sample MGYA00375759_ERZ778029 | MGnify/ENA primary metagenome ERZ778029 (study PRJEB29350, sample SAMN05389819) | bioreactor metagenome | isolation source: Ammonium sulfate bioreactor | place: South Africa: University of Cape Town | collected 2014-04-04 ...
GATTAATGCCCACTGACTCAGCATTGTGTCAACAACTGTTTTTTTGGAAGACGAAAAGAGAAAAACGTCATTGGATTTTATTTGCTTACAAAAACAACACATAAAACGAATCGAAATAATTACACAATGTTGAGAAAGGAAAAAAACCACAAGTGTTTCGTTGTGGAAAAGTCCAGAGTCATAGATTATATTACTGGGCTTTTTAATTTACAAGCTTCAAACATAATCGAAAATTCATTGAAACACTTTCTGTCATAATCATGTCGAACATTGAAGACGAAAAGTAAATCAAATTGCTTACTCGATCAGATCGTTTCACCTAGTATGTTTAGTATGAATACTGCTCCATTAGATTTTACTGAAGATCTCTCGGACATTTTTGATTCATTTTTCGAATATTCACCTCAAGAATCTATTGAAATATATTATGCTAATACACAACCTATTATAGAATCAGTAACTCAAGACCATATTGATGCAGGTATGTTAAATTGTGATTAATTTTATTGATAAATTTCTAAATCTTGCTTTAAAAATAGACTTTTTATATCCAGGAAATGAAACTTTGTTGAATCAACCACTTAGATTATTAAAAAACTTTCGAGATGTAATTGATATCCGTTATAAAACTGATTACTTCCCTATAGAGGGTAAAAATGCAACGAAATCGCAAGATCCACGATACATACTGATGGAGGACAAATCTCAAGATACTGTTATCAAAGTATAATCATAAATTGATAACAAAAAGTGAACAAACATTCGACTTGATTTGAATCATTTTAGTTTCCTGATGGCTTTATTCCTCCTCCACAACTTGGTCGTTTGTATCTTCGAGTTGCATTGGTAACACCGCTGCGAAATAATCAATATCATCTACATGTTCATAAATTTCAACTTCATAATTCGGATCCAAATGTATTAGATACAAATCCGTTTTTCGTTCCTATAACAGAGCAACATTTTCAACAAAATGAAATACGGTTAGTGTTTTATTTTGATTTCAATTCAAGAAAATATTTCTTTTTTTTCGCATCTATTCAGAATGAAACTGGTACTCACTCGAACTCCTCAAAAACAATGGAAAGAGCTATCTAATCTTCCTCTTTTAGACGGCAATGGCATAAACGAGAGTAAATACGTTTAGTTTTAATTTGATTTTTGTTTCACGTAAATATCTTTAGATGAAGAAATCCAATGCAAATCGAAAAAAGATATCGAACAGTCGTATCAACTGGATCGGCTACACGTTGCATTCACTCTTGGCTACACTGATTCACAAGATCAGTTCATTGCATTCAATAATACGACCGTCATCTCCAATGAACTATACGACAGTAAAATAAAGAATTTTGCAAAAAAACTTATTTTTTAATTTCTATTATCTAGAGTATGCTCTTAAACGAAAACGGTCTGAAACAGGTATGTTACCTTTGTTTTTCGATTTTAATCAGTACGAATATTTATCTTTTTTAGAAAAAGTTGAATGCCCAAACTGTTCTTATCATATAAGTATGACACCAAAACTTCAGAGAGTCTGCTGAATGGTCTGTGCGCAAGTGATGGATTATAAGTTGCTTTAAAATAGAAAGAATTTGTTTTCTTTTTGTTCCATTCTGTTTTTTTAATAAAATTTAAGTTTTTAATGCATTTTTTTCTCGAGCGATAAATATAATGGAAATTCCAAACGTTGAAATAATCTTAGTCATACTCAATGCGATAAAGATAACGTCACTGGGGTTTCTTGTTTCAAATATACGTATATATGGTTTTGTTTTTCGCACGGCAATCATGAATTAGTCAGATTTTAGCATTGAAATTCGAGATTTAGAAAGATAGAGGTCACCAATTTTAAGTTTTGTTGTCTTCATCAAAGAGTCTTGCGAATGTTGAATAAACTTGGAAAAAACCTTTAGCAAAATCTGCAGTATAAAAATATGAAGTATAAATTGGTTTGTTCTGTTTTTAATCAGAGATCGTGAGATTGCTCGCTTGTTTTTTTTCTGTCTTGCGTAAGATCGTTCGAAAACATGAAATATACTTTCGTTTTACTGAATCAGCTCACAAACTTTGAAATTTCTAGATATTCCTTATATTTCTATTTCTACCAAAATTATGACTGATTGTGACACAGTCCAACTCACCGTCTCAGACGACGAGTAAGTCGAATCTTTCATTTTATCAACTAATTATATGGATCTTATTTAGTTTCACGAATTTTTTACTTTCTGGTCCATCCGAACAAGATATTTTCGGTTCACTTTTCGATTCAGCACCGCAGCCAGCTGCAGAAGTAGCTTATTCGAATACACAACAGCTTAATCCAGATTCAGGTAAGTCTTAATATATCATTAATATTTCCCCAATAGCTCATATATTGTAGGATCTGTGGCTGTTGATGAAAGCAATTCAGGTATATTTGTGTTCCATCGTTTTTATTTCTAAATTAGTAATATTTTGTTGTTGTAGTGATCTTGTATCCAGGATATGAAACATTATTCCATCAACCGCTAATACTATTAAAAAATTTTCGAAACGTCGCTGATATCCGTTACAAAACGGATTATTTTCCCAAGACGGGTAAAAATGCAAATATACCTCAAGATCCGCGATATCTACTAATGGACGATGAATCACAAGAAGTCGTTATCAAAGTATAGTCATAAATTGATAATAAAAAAGCAAAACAAAGACTTAACTTCGTTTGAATCATTTTAGTTTCCTGAAGGTTTTATTCCTCCTCCACAACTTGGTCATCTGTATCTTCGAGTTGCATCAGTAACAGTAGAAAAAAATGGTCAGCATTACTTACATATTCATAAATTCCAACTTGATAATTCTAATCCTGATGTATTGGATGTAAATCCATTTTTCTTCCAACTCAACAGTAACTATTTTCAACAAAACGAGATACGGTTAGTGTGTTCACTTGAGCTCTATCAACGTAAACTTCTTCATTGTGTTTGTTTAGAATAAAATTGGTTCCGATTCGAACTCATCAAAATGAATGGAAGAATTTGGCTAATCTTCCTCTTTTAGATGGCAATGGTATAAATGAGAGTAAATAAGTTTAGTTTTAATTTGATTTTTGTTTCACATAAATATCTTTAGATGGCGAAACACAATGCAAATCGAAAAAAGAGTTAGTTAGCTCGTATAATCTTGGTCGATTAATGGTTGCATTTACTCTTGGCTACATTGATTCACAAAATCAGTTCATTGCATTCACTAATACAACCGTCTTCTCTAATGAAATATCCGATTGTAAGATAAGAAACTCTTCTATCCATTCGTACAAATTTCTCATTTTTTTTAAAATGCATTTTTTAGTGTATTATGTTAACAAGGAGCCGTCGGAAATAAGTATGTTATATAAATATTTTTTTGACTTTCAATGAATACAAATATTGACTTTTAGAAGAAGTTGAATGTCCTAATTGCGCACATCATTTTAATATAAATGTAGAAGAAACAAAAAAGAAACGTAAAAAGTCATCGGAGCTTAATTTGAAACCAACTCAAAAAGTACGTAAAAATACTAAAAATATTTTGAAAAAAGAAATTATTATTTTGTTATGATTTGTTTAGAAACGTTCAAGATCATAAGAAAAAAATTGTTCTCATAAAAATTTTAATCAAGAAAACTATCGAATACCATGCTGAATGGCCTTATCCGCAAGTTATGGATTGGCTTCGAACAAATCTTTTTACCCTTCTAAAACTATTTATGCTTCTATTTTATCAATAAACTCGAAACTTTTGGTTCAAAACTAAACAAAAATATATTTATTCTATAGATCTGCATGAACTGATAGAAAACATTATTTTTGTAAGAAATTAAATTGATCCATATGTTCTTGTCTTTATCTTATAATATTCACAATGATCAAAGGAAAGTTCAGATTTGGTAAAATGTAAACATAATATTCTATGCATGAAGATAACAATGCCTTGCTCGTATTGTATTCTACGTGAAAGCACAATGCTTGAATACATTTATTGATCGTTTTGACTTCATTTTCAATCGAAAAGAAAAGTCATTTGAATATTAATCTTTTCAAGTTAAAAGTAAACAAATCATCTAGAGCTATGTAAATAGATTAAGAATAATAAACACCTGTTTTTTCAATATTTATATATTCGTAAAAAGAAACGACTTTTTCAAATCGATATCAAATATTTGATTGCAAAACCAAGGCGTTCTTCGTTTTCTTTTTGCCATCAGGGGATTAGAGAGAAGAGTTGGAATTTATTCTTTTGTTCATTGCCACAATTGGTCATTGTCACACAAACTAAATCTTATATAACCATAGTGGGAACAAAGAACAAATTGTCTGTTTTTCCTATTAGAAAATCAACATATTTAGGATTCAATCAATCATCCAGTATAATTTTTTGGTGTCCCTTGATTAAAGAAGTTCATTGAATGAACTATTTTATAAGAATGGTCAATCAACAACAGCTGTAACATATAAAATGCACATGCAGGCTATAATTATGTGCTAGTAAACAATATCTGCGATTAAATTTGCCTTTTTATAAAGTAATAATATTCGTTGATGAGTTTTTTTTCGACATTGTTCAATGGGATGAGAAGACAGCTTGACTCTTTCTATAGACGAAGGTCAATGTTCTTTTTGTTTCTCGAGCACCATCATCATCAGTCGATGGTCAATATTGAAATTAGATTGTATAGAGCGAAAGAGAGGGAGAGAAAATGAGATTGGTGACGGTCCTTGTGTCTCATTGATTGAAACAAAAAAACAGATTCATACACAAACACATACAGAGAATATAGATTATATGCAAATAGTCAATAAAATATTTCTATCAAGCTGTTTTCATTCCCAGAACAAGAGAAAATAACAAAGACTTCAGAAGGTAGCGAATTCAATTTCGATTATCGTCATCATTACCGATATGATCATAATCACAAATTCTTATTACCGTATTGTTGTTTATCAAGTCTAATCATCACGACTTAAACACGTCGTTCTCTCTCTCTCTCACTGCATCCTATCTATCTATCTATTGATCAAATGCATTGAATCAATAAAAGTGTGCGTGTGTGTTTGTATGTATACGAATTTAAGAATTTCAATTTACCATCCTAATAGATATATATGTTTATTGAAAAAGAACGCAAACTATTCGTCTAATTTCAAAATGAAATCTTTTGAAGACAACCGAGTAGAGATTGTTCGAGGCGACAGAAGAGATCAAACAATAAATACACACACATACACACTCAATCAGTCACAGTTGCCTGACCAGTCTCAAACGATTGAAAAAGAAAAAAAATCTAGTTAAATTCTCATCATCGTCTTTCTCTCTCAGCATGCGTATGAGTAATTACTTGTCTCTCTATCATTTTTCAACGTATAAGTATGTTTGGTCAAGCTATGGGGGCGGATCCATCATCTCATCAAAATATTTTCGAAATTGTAAGAGCACGACGACAAATCGGTTTTCGATGACATACCAATGCGCACACACACACACATACGCATACATGTGAATATGTGTGAGTATTTTTTGCTTTCTTTTTGTTTGCATGAATAAGCGAACATCTGTGATTCTGTCTTTCTCTCTCTCTCTCTCTTGATATATAATAAATATACTCCAAACACAATCTTGTCCTTCTTTTGTACTCTAATTAACAATAGCTTAGAAAATAGCTTTGTGTCATTTCGAGTTACTAATTGGTTCGTTAAGAGGCAGAAAAGGCGAACGAGAAATGGTCAACTTGTTTTTCTGACCCGTCTCGCGTCTGTAACAGTAATCGAGTAGCACACGCAATATGGATTATGATCATTGCGGCGCACAAGAGAGATAATCGGATTGTGAGTAGCAAGCACGTATGCATATGCATCTATTGGTCTATGCATGCAAACACGCTCAATGTCGTAGACTGACCTTTCGAATACTCACAAAAGCTAATTCACTATCGGAAAAAATATTGACATCTCGTCGTCATCGTTGATGTTGAATGTTGCATGCATAAATATTCTCTACCTGAGTGCAAAAGAAAAAAGTTGATGATCCGAATCGACCGACTGTTCTTTTAAAAGATACATATACACAAGAATAAGAAGAAAAAAAACGCAAAAGAGACAGAAGATTGACAGATCAAACATAAGAAGCACAATGGTCCGGCGTTGCCTTTGATCCATAAAGATTTTCGAAACGTTTTAAAGCTCCATCCGTATGATGATGATTGGTTTCAGTAAATCGGACGTGTTTTGATGAGATTTTTGAATTGCTCGTCGAGAGTGATGATGGATTCAATAGAAGGAGATTATTCGATTGTTCCGACGACATATCACTTGAACAGTAGCATCCATCATCCGAACCGACTTTCACACCACTGCCTGTCGCTGATACGGGACTACTTGTTGTCGATGAACCTGAACTAGGTATATGCAATGATGTATCGTTATTATTCGAATTGTTTATATTTTCAGTGAGTTCAGTTTGTTGTTTGAGAGGCAAATAATATGTATTCGGAAAGACATTCATTGCATCGTAGAGAATCTGAAAAAAAAGCATTGTCGCAATATGTTACATGTGCATATGCCGACAAAGATTTTAACTTACAGCTGACCGTTCGAAATGTAAATCGTCGGCAAGACGTGTGAATTGTCCATTGGCGGTTTGTTGTTGAAGATCATTCGATGATGTTGTTGATGACGACGATGAAAACGTCTTTTTATCATTTAACATCGATGGAATATGTGTTAAATTCGATGATGTTAAACTGTTGTCTTCTTTTCGACGTCGTAATTTATATTTAACACAACATAATAAACAGATAAATAATGTCACAAATACGAATAGAGCAGCAAGAATACCAGCAAATATGATTAGATTCTGAGAATTTTGTTCGACATGTAACCAAGATGATGACGATGCCGAGAGAAGACTCTTCTTATTCGATGAAACTAATTGAATTTGAACTAATGTCGTTGACGACAACGATGGTTTGCCATAATCACGTGCAACGACAATAATTTCGTAACGTTCATAAGTATTTGGACTTTTAATAGATTCAATCACGCCTGTTGTTTCGTTGATACGAAAAAGATCTTGATAATTCGAAAGAGAATATTTAATTCGACTATTGTCTGTATTCGATTCGTCACAATCTGTAGCTTGAATAGTAAATGTCGATTGATATGGAATCATGGTCGTATGATAAATGGTTTGATTGAATGTTGGTGTACAATCATTGATGTCAAGAATTCGAATACGAATTTGTTTCGAAAGTTTTTCAAATGGCGGTACAAGACGTTGAGCATGTATAGAAAATTCATAGAAATTCTTTCGTTCACGATCTAATGTTTTTGTTGTTATTAATGAATATGATAGAGCATTGGATTGAATTTTAAAATCACTTTCAGTTGTATTTAGTGACCATTCGTTGAATTCAATATTGGTATCATTAATAAGATTAATAAATGCAATGAAACTGCCTGGACTTTTACCTTCGGTAATTTCAACAGACGAATCGATCGATGATTGATGAAAAAATTGTGGATAACGAACGTCGATTGCAATCGAATTAATTGAGGAAATAAAAATTAGGATGAAAATTAGTATCATCATCATCATAATCATCTAGAATTTATCGGAAGAAATACAACAATGTTCATAGATGAGCTTTTGTTGCTTCTCGTTTGAACATATAGAGAGAATGAAAGAAATGTATTATATGTTCAGTTCTCTTATTCTCTCTCTCTCTTTTTTTTTCTTCTCTCTCTCTGTCTGGTTCTCTTTCTCGTTCTCTCTGGATGTAGATGATGATCATCATCGATCAATCTTTCTGTCGAAGAAGAATAAAACTAAAAAGAAAAAAATTTGCTCTCGATCTAAGCAATATTTATCATCGTTTTGACTCGAATGTCAAAATATAGAAACATTAAAAACGAAAACAACATCTAAAGCATCGAGAATGTCTTGTTAACATTTTTTTCTCTCTATTTTGTGTTCGTCAACGTTAGTTTCTTATCAACACTTGACTAATTCGCACGATTCAGCGATTGATCTGATGGGGAAACATCTTGAGACGCGACACATCCAGACATCGTGCAGATGTGTGTGCATGCATGTATATCTAAAGATATCATGATCTTTTAATTCATTAAAGACTTTGCTTGACTAATTTTTAACGAATTGAAGATCGATCGATGGGTGGAGAAAAGTAAGATTCTATTGTTCGAATGCGTCTAACTATCATCACTAGCAATGTATGAGTGTCGTTCAATCGTAGAGGCTCTTGTTAATCATTTAATTGCTTTTCTCTCATCCTAAACAAAGCTTTAGGGAAGAGAAAACGTAGAAAGAAGGAAGACGATGACGACGACGGCGGCGGCAGCTGGAACAATGCTATAGCTCATATATACATACAAGAGAGGCTTCTGAGAATGTACGTGTGAACGTATGAGTATTTTTTATTGGGTACTCACTCGTATTCGTTTCATAGAGTATGTGTGTTGTTGAACCGATGACAACTTGAAATGATCGACATTCGATCCATCTTTCCTCTTATCAGATGCATGTAATGAGCTCTTCGAATGTTCATCGATGTAAAAATGTGAAAAGGTCTCACGCTAGGTTATCATCCGCAAGTAATTCACCGGACAATGTGTGTATGTATAAGTGGATCGATATCATTCTATGTGTCAACCTCATTAGACATTAACGGATAGAGAGAAGAGAAGAGAAAACAAACTTAACAGTGCGAACACTCGCTTCAATGAATGATAATTCCATTTGCACAATGAAATAAGATGAAACACACATATATACTTACACATATAAATTTTTTGGCAGCTTTCTTTTCATATCTATATTGAGTATGAATAAAAAGATAGAAAGTGTTATGCAATTTAATTTTTCTCTTTTTTTTCTATGTGTTTTTCCTCTGTGCATGAGATGAGCTCATTGCGTTATGTTTTCACTGGAGAATTTGCCTTCTTCTTGTTCTTCTCTCGCTATGTTACAAATAAGATTAGATATTCTCATTCTGGACAATCTCTTTAAGAAAGAAGATGATTAACTTAAGGCGTTGTCTCTCCGCCCATAGGATCTATTTCGCTTTCTTACTTTATTTACTTCATAATTTTCTATGATTGAGATATACAAACGTATAAGAACTGGACAGCTAAAGTTTGAACAACGATTAACATTGATGATAATAATAAACTCTTTGCCTACTTTACTGATCCCATATGTACATTGGAATCTAGTGTGCACTTGACAATTGCTCTTTGCATAGCTGTTAACAATGTTTAGAAAGTGAATGAGACACAAAAAAAAAGAAAAGAAAATTCTTCGATGAATTGTTTATATTCGTTCTCAATCGTTTTTGAATATGACGATGATGAGAATGATGGTGTCGGCGCCCCAAGGTTAACGAACAGATAAACTATCCCTCGATTTGTTCTATTCAATGACAAAACATCATCTTATAAAAATGAATGATGATCTTTGCCCATCCCATCGATGTTCGAGTTGCTCGATTCTTTTGTCTTTGTATGTCTCGTTGTACTCAATCATTCACCTCGTTTTAAGTGAGTGTGAAAATAAATCTAAAGAGGAAATCCTGGATCGATCGAACGAACGATCGATCTATCTCTTTCATTGTATTGTGATCATTTCTTACTTTACATTTCTTATGCTCGAGGCGACAAAATAAATTAACAGCGCACAGTAGTTTGGGTACAAGGCGGCAAACATCAACAATAAAACAAGTTCGGGAGGAGATCGAAGAATTGTTTGGACACGCGTCAATAGACTTGCATCGAATTAAAACAAAATGAATGACCAGACGGTTCCTCTTATCAACTGTTCATTTCTCTTGGGTGCATTCTTCTTTTGTATGTTCACAGACATACATACGTACATACGTTAAATTGACAAGCTACATAGTACAGTCTTATTAAACTTTCTTTTTGACTTTTTCTTTTTTATTCTCGAGAGTTAATTGTTCTTCGGAAAAGTCTAGTCAACATGTACGAGCATAATTCTATACAATCTTCTATTCACGGTCAACATACCTGTTATTACGATGTATCAAAAGAATAAACAGCACGTTTCTTTTTTGATGTAATTGAGCTGGTTTTGTATACGAAAATTTTGATTTTATTGTCTAGCTGTCATCATAAATACGTTTATGTTTCAGCCTTAAGGTGTGACGTAATGATGGATGCCCGCCTGCTAAGATAATGTTGCTCAATTATCGTCGCACCCTATGTATCTGTATGACATTCGAATCGTCACTTTTTTCCTCTTCTATTGTTTGACTGACTGACTGACTAGTTTTTCTTTTCTCACAGACATTGATTATGTTTCAAATTTACATCCCGGAAGTTCATTGACCCAAATATTGATAAGACGGTGCTAGTTTCCTTTTGTCAACCATAAAACTACATCAGACTACTCACGTCATTGTGAATGATTATTACAATTAATTAATCATTCTTTTTCGATGCAATAATCAAGATCGTATGTGCGTGCTTACGCTCGTCAGTTATTCTCTATTCAGATACAGAATGTCATCAGGTCAAAACAGTATGGATATGATCTCACAACAAATATGATCTATATGCGTGTGTTCATATCGTTCAAAATTAGTTACTAGTTATCAGCAAACATATGCAATCATGCCTCACGAACAAATCTCATTAGGATCGAGCACGAATGATTCGACAGGTGAAAGTCAAAATGTGTCTATGAAACATAATTATCATCTTAAAACTTAAAAGTTTCTTGTCATTGAATAATTCGGAAATGAAATGAGAAGTACGGCTCGTACATTAGGAAAAGGTGATCAACTGACTAGACGGACACAAGGAAAAGCAATTAGACAGAGGAAAGAAAACGAGAGAAATAGTAAGTATGACGTAAATTGAATGAATGAGAAAAGAAAAAGTACTTGAATTAAGACGAATGGATTAAGAATATTGCACAAGATAGAGATCACAACACAATTTCATTTTTCTTTTCTCTTTTCGCTAATCTTTTTTCGATTAACCAAGAAGCAAAAGAAGATGAAATTGCTTGTGATCAAATGTTTTGATAAAGTCTTGTTGATGTCACTTTTTTTCTAGCGGTATACTTGAGAAAGACTTCAATGACTTATTCCAAGTCTTTTCGCACATTCAATCAATGCTATTTATTCAAGTAATAAAATGTCTCTAATGAACAAAATATTGATTTATTTAACGGATAGATGCGAACACAAACGGCGAGCACAATTAATCGGTTCGTTTTTGTGTTTTTATTGACTTTTTCTTGACTATCTCACCCACGTGCCAATGACCTTAGTCCAAGCTCTCTAGCCAAATGATGACTATTGACATTTTTTTGTTGCTCCTCATTTGTTCCAGGGTAAATGTCAAACGGCCTGCATGCGCCATGTTAAAGTGCTAATAGACGATAAATTCTCTTTTTTCTTTTTAACTCTCGTTTCGATTTTACACACTTATATATTTCTAATAGAATTATGCAGATTTTCGTCCCGCCCGACTCGACATCATCTATTTCTAATCTATATGTTCATCAACTTCAAACGAACAATCCTAATTGAGACAAGAGAGGAGATCGGAAGAGCGTCGTGTAGGGA
>ERZ778029.2775-NODE-2775-length-11576-cov-3.624338_pt1 | contig 11576 bp, 13 predicted proteins | sample MGYA00375759_ERZ778029 | MGnify/ENA primary metagenome ERZ778029 (study PRJEB29350, sample SAMN05389819) | bioreactor metagenome | isolation source: Ammonium sulfate bioreactor | place: South Africa: University of Cape Town | collected 2014-04-04 ...
AACCGCAACGCGCGCCTCCAACTGTTCAATGCGAGAGCGCAGCGCGTCGTTTTCCGCCCGTGCTCGCGCGGCCATCTCACGCACCGCCTCGAAATCCTCGCGCTGGACGATATCCATGGAGTTGAGGAAGCGCTCCGCCTGGGCGCGGAACGCTGCTTCCATTTCCCGGCGCGCGCTTTGCGCCGCTCCTGCCGCATCGGTGAAGAGCTTGGCGAAATCGTCGAGCACCCTGTTCGGTCCGTTGCTCATGATCTTTCTCCCTGTTCCAGGAAGAGCTAATGCGATGCACCGCCGCTTGCAAGCATCGGCCGGGCGAACAAGCAGCACCCTTCGACGGGTCTGCACCGATTTTGCCGCAGCCGCCTCGCTTGACCTCCTGCGCCGTCCCGCTCATTTTCGCGCCGACACCGGAGATGTGCGCATGACGACCCACGCCCTGACCGTCGCGGCCATTATGTTTCCGAATATAAGCCCTGTCATCCTGTCCATCGGGCCATTGTCGATCCACTGGTATGGCGTCGGCTATGTGGCGGGCATCCTTTTCGGCTGGTGGTATTCCAAGCGCCTGGTGTCGAACCCGCGTTTGTGGCCGGGCGATAAACCTCCGATGAAGCCGACCGACCTTGATGATTTCGTGCTGTGGGCGGCGGTGGGCATCGTGGTCGGCGGTCGCACCGGCTACGTGCTTTTCTACGACCTGCCGCGCTACATCGCGCATCCCTTCGATATCATTGCGCTCTGGCAGGGCGGCATGTCCTTCCATGGCGGGCTCCTCGGAACAATTCTCGCGATGGTGCTCTTTGCCCGCTCGCGGCGCATCAATGTCTGGAGCATGCTGGACACCATCGCCGCGGGCGTTCCCGTCGGCCTCGGGCTGGTGCGCTGCGCCAATTTCATCAACTCGGAACTGTGGGGAAAGGTTACGGACCTGCCCTGGGGCGTGATCTTCCCGAATGGCGGGCCGTTGCCGCGCCACCCGAGCCAGCTTTACGAGGCGGCCCTCGAAGGCCTCGTCCTCTTCATCGTCCTGCGGCTGCTGACCCATCGCTTCCTGAAGCTCAAGTCGCCTCGCTTCGTCGGCGGGGCCTTCGTCTTCGGCTACGGGCTTTCGCGCATCCTCGTCGAATTCGTCCGGATGCCGGATCCGCAGCTCGGCTATCTCTTCGGCGGCTGGCTGACGATGGGCATGGTCCTTTCGAGCCCCATGCTGCTGATCGGTGGGTGGGCCATGCTGACCGCGCGGCAAAAGTCGGCAAGGATCGAAGCGCACGCATGACACCGCTCGGGGAACGGATTGCGAGCCTCATCGAGACCTCCGGGCCCATTTCCGTCGCCCAGTACATGGCTCTGTGTCTGTTCGACCCGCAGGCCGGCTACTATATGACGCGCGAGCCGTTCGGCCGGGGTGGCGATTTCATCACCGCCCCCGAGGTGAGCCAGATGTTCGGCGAACTGATCGGCGTCTGGTCCGCCGGAGCATGGCATGCGCTCGGTCGTCCCGATCCCTTCATCTTATGCGAGATCGGACCGGGCCGCGGCACCCTGATGAGGGACCTGCTGCGGGTCACGTCCCGGGTCGCGCCGGATCTGCTGCGGGCGGCCCGGGTTGCAATGATGGAGGCGAGCCCGCGCCTGACCGAGGCGCAAAGGATAATGCTCGCCGCCTCTCCAGTCCCAATCGCGTGGCACACACGCCTGGACGAGATCGCGCCGGGACCGCTCGTCGTCATTGCCAACGAACTCTTCGACGCCATTCCGGTCAGACAATATGTGAAGATCGGCGGTGCTTTCCGCGAAAGGCTGGTGGGCCTCGGAACGGGCGGCGAATTCACATTCGTCGCAGGGGCAGGTTCGATCGATCCCTCTTTCCTGCCTGAAGGCGGACGGGAAGCGCCCGAAGGCGCGATCTTCGAGGCGGCTCCCGGGCGCGAGGCGATGATGGCGGAGATCGCCTCGCGCATTGCTGCCCGGCGCGGCGCAGCGCTGCTGATCGATTACGGCCATCTTGTACCCGGCTTCGGGGATACGCTGCAAGCTATTCGCCGGCATCGCCCTGAGGAGGTCTTCGCCAGCCCCGGCGAGGCCGATCTGACGAGCCATGTCGACTTCGCCGCCCTATCGGCGGCAGCCCGCGCCGCAGGCTGCCGGACGGCCGTGAAAACCCAGGGCCGCTTCCTCCTCGAAATGGGTCTGCTCGAGCGGGCGGGCCGGCTCGGCGCCGGAAAATCCGCATCGGCACAGGATGCGATCAGGGCCGATGTCGAGCGCCTCGCCGGCCCCGGCGGCATGGGCGAGCTCTTCAAGGTGCTCTGCGTGAGCGATGCGGCTACCGAAGTACCACCCTTCGGGGCTTGAGTGGAGCGGATTGACTTGCGCGGCAGCGTCGACCACCATCCGCGCGCATCAGCCACGCTGTCGCTCGACCGATGAGAAAGCAGTGACGAAATGAGCAATGCGGCGCCCGCCCACGCGATCGGATCAGAAGCATGCGGCCCGCGGCCGATCCGCTCGCCACTACTCGACAGGATGGGGGGGCCCAGCCTGTCGCATGGATTCTTCACGCGGGAGGGTGGCGTTTCCGAGGGCCTTTATGCCGGCCTCAATGTCGGGCTCGGCTCCAATGACGACCCCGCGCGGGTGCGCGAGAACCGCGCCGCCGTCGCCGGGAACCTCGGCGTGGAGCCGAGCCGCCTCCTCACGCCCTTTCAGGTCCATTCCGCCGATGTCGTGACCCTCAGCGACGACGATCTCGCCGGGCGTCCTCGCGCCGATGCCTTCGTCACCGCCACGCCCGGCTTCGCGATCGGCGTCGTGACGGCGGATTGCGGGCCGATCCTGTTCGCCGACCCCAAGGCGGGGGTGATCGGTGCGGCGCATGCCGGTTGGCGCGGCGCCATCTCCGGCATCCTCGAAAACACGATCGATGCAATGGAAAAGCTCGGCGCACGCAGGAGCAGCATCGTCGCCGCATTGGGACCAACCATCAGCCGCGAGAACTATGAGGTGGGGCCGGAGTTCCACGCGCACTTCGTCGAACGCGATCCGGCATATGCGGGCTATTTCATCGAATCGCCTGCACCCGGCCGAAAGATGTTCGATCTTCCGCGCTTCATCCTCGACCGCCTTGCAGCAAGCGGCGTTCGGGCCGAGATGATCGGACGTTGCACCTATCGTGATGAGGAGCGCTATTTCTCCTTCCGCCGCACGACCCATCGCGGTGAGCCGGATTACGGCCGGCAGATTTCCGCGATCAGCTTACGGGAGTAGCCGATGGCGCTGCATTTCGAGATGGAGGAGTTTCAGGCGCGGCGATCGCGGCTGCTCGACGTCATGGCCGCCGAGAAGCTCGATGCCGTTCTCCTGTTTTCACAGGAGAGCATGTATTGGCTCACCGGCTACGACACTTTCGGCTTCTGCTTCTTCCAGTGCCTTGTAGTGAAGTCGGACGGCTCGATGGTGCTGATGACGCGCTCCGCCGATCTCAGGCAGGCGCGTCACACCTCGGTCATCGAGAACATCGTGCTGTGGACGGACCGCGACAAGGCCAACCCGGCCGCCGATCTCCGCAACCTCCTCAACGACCTCGACCTCCTCGGCTGCCGGATCGGCATCGAATACCAGACCCACGGCCTGACCGCTGCAAATGGCCGGCGGCTCGACGAGCAGCTTTCCACCTTTGGCCAGCTGTCGGATGTTTCGGGAATGGTCGACCGGCTTCGGATGGTGAAGAGCCCCGCGGAAATCGCCTATGTCCGCAGGGCAGCGGAACTCGCCGATGCCGCCCTTGATTCGGCCCTCCCGCTCATCGGAGCAGGCTGCGACGAGGCCAGGATCCTGGCTGCGATGCAGGGCGCGATATTCGAGGGCGGGGGCGATTATCCCGCCAACGAGTTCATCATCGGATCGGGCCGGGACGCGCTTCTCTGCCGCTACAAGTCTGGCCGGCGCAAGCTCGACGCAAACGATCAGCTGACCCTCGAATGGGCTGGTACTTTCCGCCACTATCACGCCGCCCTGATGCGCACGATCGTCATCGGCGCACCCACGCCGCGGCATGTGGAACTGCACGAGGCGGCGCTCGAAGCCCTCACCGCGGTCGAGCAGGCGATGATGCCCGGCGCAACCTGCGGCGAAGTCTTCGATGTCCACGCGCGGGTCATGGAGGCGCACGACCTGACGCGACACCGGCTGAATGCCTGCGGCTATTCGCTCGGCGCGCGCTTCACGCCGTCATGGATGGACATGCCGATGTTCTATTCCGGAAATCCCGAGCCGATCCAGCCCGGAATGGTCCTCTTCGCTCATATGATCATCATGGATTCCGACAGCGGGACCGCTATCACGCTCGGGCGGACTTCGCTGACCAACCAGGACGGGGCGGAGCCACTTTCCCGCCATTCTCTCGACTTGATTGTGCGTTGAAACGGCTGGCATAAGGAGATTCCGGCTTGGCGGCGCGCCGGAAGAAGGGGATCGAGGCGGGGAGTTTGCGCGATGAGACGAATTTCGGGTTCCGTCTTGCTGGTGCCCCTTCTCGCGCTTGCCGCCTGCAACAGCCTTGATCCGACTTTCGGGATGAAGTCGCAGAGTCCGGCTCCGGCCGATTCGTCCTCGCCGCGCCTTGCGAGCCTCTCGGCAGATCAGGCGCAGCCGGCAGCACCCGGCGCCGCGTCCGCCGCCGCGGCGGCAACGCAGGCCGCCCAGCCTGGGGGCCAGCCCGGGCAGGGACCAGCCAGAACGAATACCGCATCCGTCAGCAGGGCCGTCAAGCTGAACATCGCTCCCGTCGTGGGCGCCCCCGTATCTGCCGTCGCCGCACTTTCGCATCGTCTTCAGGAGGACGCCAGGGCCCGCGGTATCCAGATCAGCGGTGATTCGGACCCGGGAACCACCTATGTCCTCAAGGGCTATTTCTCGACCCTTTCGGAAGGCGGCGGCACCACCGTTCTGTATGTCTGGGACGTTCTGGACGCGTCCGGTAATCGGCTTCACCGCATCCAGGGCCAGGAACAGGTTGGTGGAACGGCCGCCGATCCCTGGACCGTGGTTGCTCCCCAGACGATGGAAGCGATCGGCGACGCGACCGTCCAGTCCCTCATTCAGTGGATCAATGCCAGCCCGGCATGACGCGCATCGGGATTCCGCCGGATTCTTTGGACGCAGGCGCAGAGCGGGTTGCATTGTGCGCGGGAGGGATTTAAAGGCCGCTCGTGACAATGGCGTGACATGCCGAGGGCCAGATGAAGCTTTTTGCGGGCAACTCCAGTCGTGCTCTGGCCGATTCAGTTGCCCGATATCTGAACCTGCCGCTCGGCAAGGCGACGGTGCGCCGCTTCGCGGATCAGGAGATTTTCGTCGAGATCCAGGAGAATGTGCGCGGCCAGGACGTATTCGTCCTGCAGTCGACGTCCTATCCGGCCAACGACCACCTGATGGAACTACTCATCATGATCGATGCGTTCCGTCGCTCGTCCGCGCGCCGTATCACCGCAGTCCTGCCCTATTACGGCTATGCGCGGCAGGATCGCCGTACCTCGGGACGCACGCCGATTTCGGCAAAGCTCGTGGCCAATCTCGTGACCCAGGCCGGCGCCGACCGGATCCTGACACTCGACCTGCATGCCGGCCAGATCCAGGGGTTCTTCGACATCCCTGCCGACAATCTCTATGCCGTGCCCGTCATGGCCCGCGATTTGCGCGCGAACTACGAGATTTCCAATCTCGTCGTGGTATCGCCCGATGTGGGTGGCGTGGTGCGGGCTCGTTCGCTCGCCAAGCGCATCGATGCTTCGCTCGCTATCGTTGACAAGCGACGTGATCGCCCGGGCGATTCGGAAGTCATGAACGTAATCGGCGAAATCCGCGGCCGCGACTGTGTCCTGGTGGACGACATCGTTGATTCCGGCGGAACGCTCTGCAACGCGGCCGACGCCCTGCTCGCAAAGGGTGCCACCAGCGTTACTGCCTATATCACCCATGGCGTCCTGTCGGGCGGTGCGGTTGCGCGCATCACCTCATCGAAGCTCAAGGAACTCGTCATTACGGATTCCATTCAACCGACCTCGGCCGTCGAGGCGGCCCACAATATCCGCATCCTTTCGATCGCGGACCTCATCGGCGAAGCGATCGCCCGCACGGCCTCCGAGGAATCGGTCTCTTCCCTGTTCGACTGACGATCGCCCCCTCGGCAGCGCGAGTTGCAATGCCGGGCCGCTTCCGCTATAGACCCGCGGTCCGCGCGGACACCCTTGGAGGCAGCGCGGACGGACGGCTTGGAGCATGATTCCGAAAAGTGGAAACCGGTTTTCGGAAAAGATCATGCTTCTGCAAGAAGATAGAGCATGAGGACTTTTCCATTTAACGTCATCATGCTCTAGAGCCGCTCCAGCTCTTCCGGACGCCAGGCCGGCCGGAAAAGACGCTCCAGAACAAACCTCGAAAGGAAATGCCATGAGCACCTCATATGAGCTCAAGGCCGAGGCGCGCGAACGGGTCGGTAAGGGGTCCGCCCGGGAAATTCGGCGCAACGGCAAGGTCCCTGCCATCATTTATGGCGACAAGCAGCCTCCCCTCGCCATCACGCTGCCCTACAAGGAGCTTCACCAGAAGATCCATGCCGGCGGCTTCATGACCACGATCGCCACGATCGAGGTGAACGGCCAGAAGATCCAGGTCCTTCCCAAGGATTATCAGCTCGATCCGGTACGCGACTTCACAATGCATGTCGATTTCCTTCGCGTGTCGGCCTCCTCGCGCGTCATCGTCGAGATTCCGGTGCATTTCCTCAATGAAGAGGCTTCACCAGGCCTCAAGCGCGGCGGCGTGCTCAACGTGGTTCGCCACGAGGTTGAGCTTTCATGCCCCGCAAATGCCATTCCGGAGGCGATCGAGGTGGATCTGACGGGCCTGGAAATCGGCGCCTCGGTCCATATCTCGCATGTGAAACTGCCTCAGGGCGCCACGCCGACGATCACGGACCGTGATTTCACGATCGCCACGATTGCCGGCTCGGCAAGTGCTCGCAGCGAAGAAACGGCCGAGAGCGGCGCGGCCGAGCAAGAGGGCGAATAGTCGTTCTCCCCGACGGAGGCGCTCATGCTCGTAATCGCCGGCTTGGGCAATCCTGGTCCCCGCCATGCCGGGAACCGCCACAACATCGGCTTCATGGCGGCAGATGCGATCCATCGCCGCCATGCTTTCTCGCCCTGGCAGAAGAAGTTCCAGGCCGAAATCGCCGAAGGCGTGCTCGCCGGGCAAAAGACGCTTCTCATAAAGCCGCAAACCTTCATGAACCTCTCCGGCCAGTCTGTCGGGGAGATCATGCGGTTCTACAAGGCGGCGCTTTCGGACCTGATCGTCATCTATGACGAACTCGACCTTTTTCCGGGTAAGGTCCGCATCAAGGTGGGCGGCGGCTCGGGCGGCCATAACGGCATTCGTTCCATCGAGGCTCATTGCGGGAACGAGTTCCGCCGTGTGCGGCTGGGGATCGGGCATCCTGGCTCGAAGGACCTCGTCCACAACTGGGTGCTCGGCGATTTCTCCAAGGCGGATGCCGATTGGCTTGCGCCGCTTCTCGACGCCATCGGCGACAACGCCGACCTCCTCGCCAGGGGTGACGACAATGGCTTCATGAACAAGGCAGCGCTGGCGCTGCGGCTCGAAGACGAGCCGGTTGAAAACGTGCCGTCGAAGGGCCGGAGCCATGTCAGGCAGGCAAGGCCCAAGGCGCCGCAGGCCAAGCTGCCGGAGACCGGCCCGATGGCCGACATGCTGAAGAAGCTGCTGGGGAAGGAATAGGCTCCGCCACCTGCCATCGAATGCTTGACGATCGTCGGTCCCTTCGCCCATACGCCTGACGAGATACTCGCTGCGCGATAGGATACTTCTGACATGGGTTTCAAATGCGGCATCGTCGGCCTGCCGAATGTCGGCAAGTCGACGCTCTTCAATGCGCTGACCAGGACGGCGGCAGCCCAGGCGGCCAATTATCCTTTCTGCACGATCGAGCCGAATACGGGCGAGGTCGCCGTCCCCGATCCGCGTCTCTACAGGCTCGCCGAAATCGGCAGATCCGCCAATATCGTGCCGACCCGCATTTCGTTCGTCGACATCGCCGGACTGGTTCGAGGCGCCTCGAAAGGTGAAGGCCTCGGCAACCAGTTTCTCGCCAATATCCGCGAAGTGGACGCCATCGTCCATGTGCTGCGCTGCTTCGAGGACGACGACATCACCCATGTCGAAGGCCGTATCGATCCCATTGCCGACGCCGAAACGGTCGAGACGGAGCTCATGCTCGCCGATCTCGAGAGCCTCGAACGCCGCATCGTCCAGACCCGAAAGCGCGCCACCGGCAAGGATCGCGAATCGCTTGGCGTGCTACCCGTCATGGAACGCGCGCTGGCGCTCCTTCAGGAAGGCAAGCCCGTGCGCCTGATGCTCGACGGCATTTCTGCGGAAGATCGGCGGCTGCTCGACGGACTCAATCTCCTGACATCGAAGCCGGTCCTCTATGTCTGCAATGTTGCCGAACGCGACGCGGCCTCGGGCAACGCGTATGCCGAGTCGGCGGCGCGAATGGCGGCCGGGCAAGGGGCCGAGACGGTCGTCATATCAGCCGCAATCGAGGCAGAGGTCGCCCAGTTGCCGGACGAGGAGGCGAAGGAATATCTCGAAGCCATGGGCCTGCACGAGCCTGGGCTCGATCGGCTGATCCGCGCCGGCTATCATCTCCTCGACCTGATCACCTTCTTCACCGTAGGCCCCAAGGAGGCGCGTGCCTGGACGGTCAAACGCGGTGCCAAGGCACCCCAGGCGGCCGGGGTCATCCATACGGATTTCGAGCGAGGCTTCATCCGCGCACAAACGATCGCTTTCGACGACTACGTTTCACTCGGCGGCGAGACCGCCGCAAGGGATGCCGGCAAGGCGCGCGACGAAGGCAAGGACTACGTCGTCCAGGACGGCGACGTGATGCTGTTCAAGTTCAACGTCTGACCTCCCGCCCTTCTCGAAGGGTCGGCTGCCACCGCGGAACTGCCTTTTTCGAATTGCGGCGGAGTTCCGGGATTTTGCAGATGGCCGCGCTGTCAGGCCCTTTTCGTCGCGCGGGTCGACAGCCCTAGGATAGAATAGAGAGGGCAAGTACCGACGAGGCCGGTCACGAGCGGGATGATGCCGATCAATGTCCAATAGCGCCAGCCAGCGGCGGGATAGAGGAGGAAAAGGGCGAGAAGCGCGATGCCGACGATCACGCGCAGCACGCGGTCGAGCGTGCCGACATTGGCCTTGAACATGGAAGCCTCCCTTTCAGCCCGCCGGGCCGAACATATTGTCGGCATCGAAATAATACCGAAAGAAGGCGCTTGCCTTGATCAGCATCAACGGCCAATAAGCCCGGCATGATCGATCCTGCCCCTCGCTACGCCTTCGAGGATTTCGAGCCAGGGCTCGAAATTCGCCTGGGCCACCACAAAGTGACCGCCGCCGAGATCATCGAATTCGCCAGCGAATTCGATCCGCAGCCATTCCATATCGACGAGGCGGTCGGCCGCGACAGTCTGCTCGGCGGGCTTGCTGCTTCGGGCTGGCACATCTGCGCCATTTTCATGCGGCTGATGTGCGACGCCTATCTTCTGGACTCCACGTCACAAGGAGCCCCGGGGGTGGAATATGCGCGGTGGCGCAAACCGGTTGTCGCTGGAGACGTGTTGACGGGACGCAGCATCGTCGTAGAGCGGCGGCGCTCCCGGTCGCGGCCATCGATCGGGCTGGTCTCCGTGCAACACGAGATCATCAACCAGCACGGCGAGATCGTCTGCGAACTCGCCAATACCGGCATGTTCCTGCTACGAAATCCGGAGGGGGCATGATGGCGGACAGGCTCGCATCGCTGATCGGCGTGACGCAGCAGATCGGCAGTCATCAATTCTTGGCCGACGAAATACTGCGCTTCGCTCGGCGCTACGATCCGCAGCCCTTCCATGTTGATCCCGAGGCTGCGAAACACAGCCAGTTCGGCGAGCTCTGCGCATCCGGCTGGCAAACGGTCGCCCAGTGGATGCAGCTCAATGTGCGCGCCGGTATAGCCTTGGCCGAAGACGTCGTCGAACTCGGCCCCTCTCCCGGCTTTCAGAACCTGAAGTGGCTACGACCCGTCTATGCGGGCGACACGATTTCCTATGCACGCACGATCCTGTCCGTCCGGCGTACGGCCTCGCGCGTCGGTTGGTCGGTCTACGTCATCCGGGCTGAGGGACGCAACCAGAACGGCGACCCCGTCCTGGAATGCGAATGCGCGGCCCTTGTGCGACTGGCGGAGACTTAGAGCAATTCCTGGAAAAGTGGAAACCGGGTTTCCGTCCGGAATTGCGGAAACCGAGGAGTTGAAGCGGGACCGCAATCCAGAGAAAGGCGGAACCGCTTCAGTTCACTCTAATTGCCCTCAAACGACACGAGCGTGTGGACCGGCACGTCGAGCGCCGCAAGCTTCCTGCTGCCGCCGAGATCGGGCAGGTCGATGATGAAGCACGCCGCGACGATATCGGCCCCGAACTGCTGCAGGGGCCGTGCAGCCGCCTCCGCCGTTCCCCCGGTCGCGATCAGGTCATCGACAAGTATGACCTTCTCGCCCGGCGCGACGGCATCGCGATGCATCTCCATCTCGTCGAGGCCGTACTCGAGACTGTATGCGATCCGCACCGTCTCGTGCGGCAGCTTGCCTTTCTTGCGGATCGGCACGAAACCGGCCGAAAGCTGATGCGCGACCGCTCCCCCGAGGATAAAGCCGCGGGCTTCGATCCCGGCGATCTTGTCCACCTTTCCGCCGGCATAGGGATGAACCAGCGCATCCACTGCGCGGCGGAACGCCCGTGCATTGCCGAGCAGCGTCGTGATGTCCCGGAACTGCACGCCTTGCTTCGGATAGTCCGGAATGGTCCGGATCGAAGCGATAAGATCGTCTTCAAGGTCCGACATGCAATGGCTCCGATGCGCGGCAAGGTGAGCGGAAGGGCGGCAATTTGAGCATGTTTGAGGTTCTTCGTCCAATCCACCGCCAGGCTAGGAGATCGCTTCCCTGAGGGGCGCTCCAACGGAAAGGGCGCCGTCTCCGGCGCCCTCCAGATACTCCAGCGGCCAAGACCTCAGTGCTCGATATTGGTCCAGACCTTCTTCTTGGTGAAATAGGCAAGGCCTGCAAACACCACGAGGAAGATCATGACGCGGAAGCCAGTCTCCTTGCGCTCCTGGAGCGTGGGCTCGGCCGCCCACATCAGGAATGCCGCAACGTCCGTGGCGTACTGGTTCACCGTTTGCGGTGCGCCATCGTCATAGGCGACCTGCCCGTCCGACAGCGGCGGCGGCATATGGAGCGACACGCCGTTGATGTAATAGGGATTGTAGTAAGTGCCTTCCGGGATCGTCACCCCCGGCGGCGGCGTCTGGCCGAAGCCGGTCAGCAGAGCATGAATGTAGTCCGGTCCGCCCTGCGCATATTGCGTCACGACGTCGAACACGAAACGTGGAAAACCGCGCTCGACCTCGCGGGCCTTGGCCATCAGCGAAAGGTCGGGCGG
>ERZ778029.2777-NODE-2777-length-11566-cov-3.609504_pt1 | contig 11566 bp, 9 predicted proteins | sample MGYA00375759_ERZ778029 | MGnify/ENA primary metagenome ERZ778029 (study PRJEB29350, sample SAMN05389819) | bioreactor metagenome | isolation source: Ammonium sulfate bioreactor | place: South Africa: University of Cape Town | collected 2014-04-04 ...
TCTGGTGGGCGGCGAGGTAGCTCATGTCCGCGGGGTAGACGAGGTCGATCGGGTACCCGTCGCTTTCCACGGGAGTGTGGCCGCCGTGGAGGTGGACGACCATCGGGATCGGCAGCTCGTTGCGGTGCAGCACTCTCACCGTCCGGTCGCGGCGGCTGATGATCGTGGGGCCGGGGAAGACGCCGTTGAACCCGAGAATCCGCGTCCTCGTGCCGGGGACGATCTCGATCGCCGCCTGCTGGGCGGTGATCTCGTAGTAGTCCGTGTCCGCCGTCGAACGTGTCGGGGCCAGGACCGGTGGCGTCCGCAGCGGCCGCGCGAACGGTCGCGGCCGACGCAGTCTGCTGGTCAGGATGACGCCGTCCGAGGATGCGCTGCTGGGATTCAGCATGTAGGGCATGCCGACGCCGAGCAGCACCGCTGCGCCCGCGCCGCCGGCGAGGAAGGCTCTCCTGGTGAGCTCTCTCATCGACGGATCCACATCGCGACGGCCAGGACCACTCCGGTCAGGATGATCGTCACGCCCAGGGGAATATGGATCGCCAGCGTCTGAGAGAACCCCAGCACGATCTGCAGGGCGATCAGCCCGAACAGCGCGAGATACGCGGCGATCGGCCACCAGGGTCCGCGACCGGGCCACCGGTTGAGCACTGCCGCGGCCGCGGCGACGAGCACGCCGATGCCCGCATAGGTGGCGTTCTCCCGGTGGACCTGCAGCATCGGATACACCCCGGACAGGAACTGGCCGGCGAAGATCGCCTGGTCGAACAGCATGATCGCGGCCAGCAGCGCCGTGACCCGCATCACCCATCGAGGCCAGGTCGGCGCGCGCGTGGCGGCAGACGGCGTCGGCATGGGCGACGATGGAGAGGTGTCGGGTGACTCGGTGGCCATACGGTCCTCGCTCTGACATAATAGATTCAAGTGGAATCGTTCCAAATGAATCTAACACGCGAACGCGACGACGGGAACCCCGATGGTGAGTGCGATGTCGAGACCGGATCCGCTGGCGCTCGGTGTGCTGCTGCGGCAGGCGCACACCAGGGCCGCAAGCGTGCTGGAGACGGCTCTGAGCCCTCTGCCGGTCGGCCCGCGGCACTTCGGAGTGCTGCTGCACCTGTCTCGCCTCGGCGAGTCCACTCAGAAGGAGCTGCTCTCCCTGACCGGCAGTGACAAGGCGGGGATGGCCCGCACGATCGACGCGCTCGTCGCCGCGGGCTTCGTGACCCGGCAGGAATCGACCGCCGACCGCCGTGTGAACCGGCTCACCCTCACCGCGGAGGGCGCCGCCATCACAGCGGACGCCCTCGCCAGGGCGCGGGCAGCGGGACAGGAGATGTTCGGCGGCTTCAGCGCAGCGGAGCTGGCCCAGCTCATCGGCCTGCTGCAGCGGTTCGTCGCCTCGGAGGACGCGGTCGGCGGGCACGCCGCGGAATCGGCGCACGTCGCATCCGGCTGAGTGATCCGCCGCTCACCCGCGCAGACGTGCGAACAGCGCGCTGGTCTCCCGTGAGGGGGACGCGCCGATCGTCGCGAGAGCGGCGGTGCAGTCGGCGAAGATCGCCGTGACGGCGTCCGACGAGCCGACCGCCGCGGCGGCACGCATCCGCAGTCGCCACGCGCCCTCGCGCAGCGGATCGTCGGCGACGACACGAGCCGCGAGCTCGTCCGCCCGCGCATAAGAGGAGAGCTCCATACAGCGCTCGGCCGCTTCCAGGCGGAGGTTCGTCGCCACATCCGCGAGCTGGGAGCGACGGCTCTCCACCCACGGAGTCGCCGCCTTCGGAAGGTACGCGCCGGCCTCGTACCGCGCGAGTGCCGCGTCGATCTCGTCGATCCGCAGCCGCGGATCGTTGGTCTGCGCCTCGCGCGCCGTCCGCAGCAGCCGCGTCGCGTCGCTGTCGACCTCGGCGGTCAGGATCAGCTTGTCCTCGGCGACGAACGGCCCGGAGCCCTCCGGCAGGACGCTGCGCAGCTGATGCGCCGCCTGCCGCAGGTAGGAGCGCGCGGTGTCGGTGTCACGGCCGTCGAACAGGGCGTCCAGCAGCTCGTCGCGGGTCACCTCGGCGCGCTCCACCGTCGCGAAGTAGGTGAGCAGCTCGTAGCACTTCGCCATCCGCGGACGCACCTGGACGCCGGCGACGAGGATGCGCGGCACGCCGAACTCCTCGATCCGCAGCGCGGTGCCGTTCCCCGGGGTCGCGCGGCGCTCCGTGGCGAGGATGTGTCCACCCAGCCGGTGCCATTCGGTGTCGCTTCCGGCGAGTCCGTCGAGCTTGCGGGAGAGGACGTCGGGGAACTCGCGCAGCGCCCGGATGAGCGTCGTGTCGGTGCCCTGCGCGTGGGCGGCGTCGAGAGCGACATCCGGCAGCTCGTCCACCCCGGTCTCATCGCCGCACTGCCATGCCGCCTCGGCCAGATAGACGGCGGCCGTGGGCAGCTCGAGGATGCGACCCGAGTGCTGCATCGACGCCACCGCGCGTGTCAGCCGGTCTCGCGCCTCGGCCCACTCGCCGAGCATCAGGTGACACAGGCCGTACCACGTGTCGGTCTGCTCGGCGGTGGACTGGTATGTGCGCGCGAGGGGCTCGCGCTCGAGGTCGTCGAGGACCTCCCGCGCGGCCACGGGATCGCGGCGCAGCCGCAGCTCGAGCTTCGCCAGCGACAGCCGTCCGAAGAAGTCCCACACGAGGGATCCGGTGCGACGGGCCTCGGCGCGACCGGCCTCGATGCCGGCACGCGCGTCCGCCTCGTGGCGCAGGTCGGTGAACAGTTCCGCGCCCGCCACAGCGAGCAGCCCCGCCGTCAGCATGCCCGCCGACTCGACGCGCTCGTACAGGCGCCGCGCGCCCTCGAGGTCTCCGACGGCCCGCAGGGCGGCGATCCGCCACGGCACGAGGACCTCGGCGGCCGGACTCGTATGCGGAGCGGCCGCTTCGGCGAGCCGCCCGCGCCAGTACAGCATGCGCACGAACAGCCCGTCGACGGAGGAGCCGTCGAAAGTGGGCGACGGGATGTCGTCCGCTCCGCGGTCATCGATCAGCGACAGGAGCGCGGAGGCCGCGACCAGCTCGGGGCCGGGCTCGGCGACCGCGAAGATCTCGTTCATGTCCGCGATCCGGCACGCGTGGTAGTAGCACCAGATCATCATCGCGGCGGCCCGGCTCGAGGCCGCCGCGAGAGCGTCGCGTTGGCCCAGCGCCGTCAGCTGATCGGCGATGCGTACGCCGCGCCAGTACTCCTCGCGGGCCACCGCGAGCATCAGCTCGGCCGTGGTCAGAGGGCTGACGTCCGCCCGGCCCTCGTCCGCCAGGGCGTCCAGCCACCGGTCGACGATCTCGTAGTCCCCGCGGTCGATGAGCGACACCATCGCGTGCTCCGCGTAAGGGAGGGCGTCGGAGAGCGACCCGGTCGCCAGGAACTCCTCGACCGCCTCGATCAGGAACCCCTCCGACGCGAGCAGGCGGCCGAACCGGTTGCGCACGTCGACGACCTCCGGGCGAGGACGGCGCTCCAGCAGCATCAGCAGGTAGTCGCGCAGGACCGGGTGGTATCGCACCGTCTTGCCGCCCGGCTCCCAGACCCCCGGGATGCGGTGCGCACGCAACTGGGTCAGGTAGCCCTCGGCGCGGTCGAGACCGAGCGCGGTCGCCCGCGGGGCGTCGACGGCCACGAGCAGCGACGTGGTGATCATGAACTCCCGCAGCGCCGGGTCCATGCCCTCCAGGACGTGCGCCCACAGGTAGGCGTGCAGCGGGTCGATCTCCGGCTGCAGCGCCATCCGGATCGGCTCCGCCGTCGTCCCCGCGAACAGCACGCCCACGACCCAGCCGCCCGTCGCCGCGAACACGGCGTCGAGCTCGGCGTCCGCGCCGCCCACCTGTCGCAGGGCCGCAGACGTCTCATCGCGCGTGAACGCGAGCTCGCGGTCGATCAGGTAGTCGACCCGCTGAGATCCCGGCTCCGCGCCGGAGGGCAGCGTGATCGCCGTGCGCGAGATGAGGACCACCCGCACCCCCGCGGGGGCGAAGCGGGTCAGACCGTCGATGACCTCCATCGCGCGGGGCTCCGTCGAGACGCGGTCGACCTGGTCGAGCACGATCGTCGCGCCCGGGGTGTCGGCGAGGCGCTCGACGAGAAGGCCGGCGACCTCGGCGGGCTGCGCGTTCGCGCTCATCGCGCCGCGGGCGAGCTGGATGCTGTCGGGGGCCAGGGGCTCGAGTGCGGCGGCGAGATACGTGAGCAGCCGACCGGGGGCGGCATCTGCGGAGTCGAGGGTCAGCCAGGCGACCCGCGGCTCGTCGATGAAGGCCGTCCGCACGGCCGTGGTCTTCCCCGCACCGGGCGCCGCGCAGACGATGAGCACGGGCAGGGCCGCCAGGCGCCGGCGGATCGACTCGGTGATGCGCGGGCGCGCGACGATCTGCTCGGGCAGCGGCGGTGGCGTCGTCTTGCCGCGTAACAGGGGAAGGCCGTCGGTCATCGAGCCGTACATCCTCAGCGATGGGGTGTGAACACCGCGCGACATGGCGCCGTTAACGCAGCCGATGGGTCGGGCTCCGGGGGGTTAACGGGCGGTTAACCGGTGCCTGAATACCTTAGCGCCATGGCAACGGTGCAGGATCGGACTCCGGCGGCGAGCGCAGAGCTCTCCGGGCGCGAACTGCGGCGAGTGGTCGCGCTCGTTCTCGCGGCCGAGGGGGACCGGCGCGTGATCGCCCCCCTCAGCGTCATGATCCCGGGGATGACCGATGCCGACGGCCGTCAGATCCGGGACGCGACCATCCGTGCCCGCGTTCAGGGTGGGGACGGCATCGCCGCCCTGTGCGCCGACGGCCGCGGAGAGGTGCTCGTCGTCAGCGAGAGCATGCTCGCCGGACCGGAGCTGCGCGTCGCGCCCGGTGAGGACGAGCTCTTCGTCCGGGCCCTGGCCGGATCGCGCGTGCCGTTGGATGCCGTGCGGCGTGCCGCGGACGGAGATGTCGTCGGGCCGATGCGGGGCGAGCCGGTGTTCGGGCTCGTGGTCACCCGGCGGCCGTTCGGAGCCGAGGCCTTCTCGGACGCCGACATCGTCGGGGTCAACGGGGGGATCCTCGGCGTCGCGCTGTGCGCCCTGGCGCCCGCCGGCGGGGAGGAGGTCACGATCCTCCGTGACGGCGCGGTCGTCCAGAACGCACGCGTCCCCGCGGGAGAGGCCGTCTGGGGAGCCGCCCTCGCGGGCTGCGCCGAGGCGGTGCGCTCGTGCGCGCCGCTCGCCGAGCGCCTCATGGGCGCGGGCTCCTATTTCTCCCACCCCCTCGGCGAGCCCGTGCTCGCCCTCACCATGGGCGACGCCGTGGCGCTGCGACCCGGCTCGGCGGTCGGCCTGGACGTCTCGGGCGGCCGTGTCGCCACCGTCGTCTGCACCACAGCCCAGAACCTCACGTAGGAGACCAGGAATGAGTCACATCGACAGCGTCTCGAAGGAGAGCACCATGGCCGTCGAAGCCGAGCATCCCGAAGCCGAGCCCGCCGGCGATGCCGCGCGCGCGGCGACCGTCGAGGCGGCACCGGCCGGCATCGCCAGGGCGGCGGCCCAGACCGCCGTCGTCTCGACGGCGGTCGCGCCGGCGAAGGCCGCCTCCGGTGCCCAGGAGTCGCTGTTCCGGCGGCTGATGTACAGGTACGCGGTGCTGGGCGTGCTCATCCTCGTCGTCGTGTTCTTCTCGGTCGCCGCCCCGGACACGTTCTTCACGTTCGACAACCTGCGGGTGATCACCTCATCGCAGAGCGTCCTCATCATCGCCGCCCTCGGCCTCGTCCTGCCGTTCGCGGCCGGCGAGTTCGATCTGTCCTTCGGCCCCATGATCGCCTGGTCGTCGACGGTGACCGCCGTGCTGCAGGTCCAGCTGGGCGTGCCCGGCTGGCTGGCGATCGTGGTCGCCGTGGCATCCACGGTGGGCTGGGGCCTGCTCAACTCGTTCTTCATCGTGAAGATCGGCATCAGCTCGATGATCGTGACGCTCGGCATGGGGACCGTGATCGCCGGTCTGACGCTCGCGATCTCGAACTCGCAGGTCATCGCCGGCGCCCCCGATTTCCTCGCCGCGATCTCCACCGCGCAGCTGTTCGGGCTCCCGCTGCCCGTCTACTTCGCCCTCTTCCTCGCCGTGGTCGTGTGGCTGTTCATGGACCACACCCCGCTCGGCCGCTACATCTACTTCACGGGGGAGGGCCGCGAGGTCGCCCGGCTGAGCGGCCTTCCCACCGACCGGATCCGCGTGTTCACGCTCACCGCGAGCGCCCTCATGTGCGGGCTCGCCGGGATGATCAACCTCGGCCGTCTCGGCAGCGCCGACCCGAACCTCGGCGCATCGTTCCTGCTTCCGGGAGCGGCCGCCGTCTTCCTCGGCGCGACCGTCATCAAGCCGGGCCGGTTCAACGCATGGGGGACCGTCATCGCGGTGTTCCTCGTCGTCACCGGCGTCACCGGGCTGCAGATGCTCGGCGGTCCCGGGTGGCTTGCCAGCGTCTTCAACGGCGCCGCGCTCGTCCTCGCCGTCTCCTTCGCCGCGATCGTGAGCCGCAAGTCGGCGACCGCCTCGTAGCGACCAGGCATCCGGTCCCTCCCTTCACCACCATCACCGAAAGGAACCTGCAATGAAGCATCCGCGCCCGTTCGTCAGAGCCCTCATCCTGGCGGGAAGCACGCTCCTCGTCGCCGCGACGCTCTCCGCCTGCCAGGGCAACGGCGGCTCGACGCCGCTCGCGTCGTCGACCGTCGACGCCGCCAAGGGCAAGGCCGACGCTGCGGCATTCGTCAAGGACAGCGCCCAGCCCGCCACCTTCCTCTCGCCCGGCGATGCGATCGATGTCGCGCCGCTGGCCGGCAAGACGATCGCCGCCGTCACCCTCGACGACTCCCTTCCGTTCGTGCAGACCGTCCTGGGCGGGATGAAGAAGGCCGGCGAGGCGGCCGGCCTGAAGGTCGACATCTACGACGCGCAGGGATCGACCGACACCGCGGCCAAGCAGATCGATCAGGCGATCGCCTCGAAGGCGTCCGCGATCGTGGCGTTCGGCATCAACTTCAACCTGGTCCCCACGGCGATCCAGGACGCGATCAGCGCCAAGGTCCCCGTGATCGGCGCGCTCAACGTCGACGTCAACGCCCCGCTCGAGAAGGGCGCTTCGGGAGAGGTCAGCATCGACTACTACAAGTCGGGAGAGCTCCTGGCCGCATACTCGATCGCGAACGCGAAGGGCGCCGTACAGGCGGCCGTGCAGAACCTGCCGTCGATCGAGACCTTCACCGCGATGAAGAAGGGCATCCAGGACGGCTTCACCAAGTACTGCTCGTCGGCCTGCAGCCTGACCGTCGACGACCTCACGCAGTCGAACTTCAAGACCGCGGCGGAGACGCTGACGGGATCGGAGATCGCGCGCAACCCGAAGCTCAACTGGATCTTCCCGTCGATCGACGGCATCGCCCAATTCACCGTCCCGGCGGTGGAGCTGTCCGGCAAGCAGAGCTCGATCAGCGTGGGCAGCATCAACGCCACCGAGGTGAACCTCGGCTTCATCCAGAAGGGGCGCGTCCAGGCGGTCGACGTGGGCAACAGCAACGACTGGCTCGGCTGGGCGATGATGGACCGCACTCTGCGCGCCCTCGTCGGCGAGAAGCCCGCCATGAGGGAGGTGCCGGGGAAGCTCTTCGACGCCGAGAACCTGAAGGGCGTCGACATCAGCTCCGAGGCGGCGCTGTTCGACAACGTCGACTACCAGTCGCAGTACACGGCGCTCTGGAACAAGTGATCGAGCTCCCGGCGGGCCGCTCGCGGCCCGCCGGGAATCCCAAGGAGGACCCGATGGCGGTTCAACACGACGGCGAGAGCGGGATCGAGCTCCGCAACGTCTCCAAGACCTTCGGCCTGACGACCGTGCTGCACGACGTCTCGCTCGCGTTCCGCCCCGGCACCGTCACGGGAGTGCTCGGCGAGAACGGCGCCGGGAAGTCGACGCTGTTCAAGATCCTCGCCGGGATCTACGAACCGGATGCCGGGGCGGCACTGCGCGTCGACGGCAAGGACGTATCGCTGCCTCTCACCCCCACGAGCTCGGCCGAGCTCGGCTTCGCCTTCGTGCACCAGGATCTGGGCCTTGCGGCATCCATGACCGTCACCGAGAACGTCTTCGTGGGCGCGATGCTGCGCCGCGGCGGGCTCATCGACTGGAAGGCGCAGGCCCGCAAGGCCCGCGAGCTGATGTCCGCGCTCTCCGTGGACATCGACCCGTCCACCCCGGTCCAGGAGCTCACCCAGGCGGAGAAGGCGGTGGTCGCCATCGCACGCGCCGTCTACGCACGCGGCCGTGCCTCCTCCACGCTCCTCGTGCTCGACGAGCCGACGGCCAACCTCACCGGCGTCGAGCGCGATCGCCTGTTCGAGGCCATGCGGGCGGCCGCGGCGGCCGGCACGGCGATCGCGTTCTGCACGCATCGCCTCGACGAGGTCATGACGGTGACGGACTCGGTCCTCGTGCTGCGCGACGGCCACCTCGTGATGGATGCGCCGACCGCGACGATCTCGGGGGAGAAGGAGCTCGCCCGGCACATCCTCGGACGCGACCTCGACACCTACTTCCCGGAGCGGCAGAGCCACGTGGTCGCCGGGTCCGCACCTGCGATCGAAGTGCGCGAGCTCAGCGGCGCGGGCGTGACCGGACTGTCGCTCGAGGTGCGTCCCGGCGAGATCGTCGGCCTCACCGGTCTCGCCGGAGCCGGTCACGACGCCGTCCCCGACCTGCTCATCGGCGCGACGCCGGCCACGTCCGGCAGCGTGCGGGTGCGCGGGAAGGCCGTCAAGCGCTCATCGCCCTCCGCGGCCACACGGGCGGGGATCGCGATGCTGCCCGCCGATCGCAAGCGCCGTTCCGGGGTCATGACGGCCTCGATCGCCGAGAACCTCACCCTCGTCTCGCTGGGGCGGTTCGTGCGCGGCGGCTTCGTCGACCACAAGGCGGAGCGCCGGAGCGTCCTCGGCGCGATGGAGAGGTTCGACGTCCGCCCGGCCGGAGACCCCGACCGTGCCCTGTCCACCCTGAGCGGCGGCAACCAGCAGAAGGTCCTGATCGCGAAGTGGGCGGCGCGCGACGGCGTCGACTGCCTGATCCTCCACGAGCCCACGCAGGGCGTCGACGTCGGGGCGAAGCGCACGATCCTCGATCATGTCGCCAGGATGGCCGCGGACGGGGTCGCGGTGCTCATCGTCTCGTCGGAGCACGAGGAGCTCAGCCACCTGTGCGATCGCGTCCTGGTGATGCGCGCCGGCAGCCTCAAGAGCGAGCTCACCGGAGCGGGCGCGAAGCAGATCACCGAGCAGTGCTACGTGGCCGCATGAGCATCGTCCGCACCGCCCCGGCCGACCCGCGCGGCCGCACCCGTCGTATCGCCGTGGTCAACTCGAACTCGTCCGCCGTCGTGACCCGCCAGCTCGCCGACACCGTCGAGCCGGCGCTGCTGCCCGGCACCGAGGCGATCTTCGTCAACCCCGAGCGGGGGCCGGCCGGCATCGACAGCCGGCTGGACGTCGCGATCGCCGCCGTCGAGGGAGCGCTCGTCGTCCACGACCTCGCGGGCGACGTGGATGCCGTCGTCCTCGCCTGCGGCAACGACCCCGGCCTCGAGGCCGCACGCGAGGGCACCGACCGGCCGGTCGTCGGAATCGCGGAAGCCGGGTTCCTGCAGGCGTGCGCGTACGGCCCGCGGTTCAGCGTCGCGGTGCTCGCACCCCGCAAGGTCGCCGACATGCGCCGGCTGGTGCGCGGCTACGGTCTCGGCGACCGGCTCGCATCGATCGTCGCCGCCGAGTCGTCGAGCCGCGCCGCTGCGAGCGCCCCGCAGGAGCTGCTCGAGCAGCTCGTCGCGGCGTGCAGCGGTCTCGGCGACGACGAGCTCGGCGATGCGCTCGTGCTCACCGGCTCGGTGATGGGCCGCATCGCCCCCGAGCTGTCCGCGGCGATCGGCCGGCCCGTCGTATCCGGCCTCCTCGCCGGAGTCCGCATGGCCGAGACGCTCGCCGATGTCCGACGGGCGGCACCGGCCGCCGCCCTCCGCACGCACCCGAAGGAAGACTCATGACCACTCAGTTCGTGCTCGGCGGACCCATCCTCGACAGCGATGCGCGCTCGTTCCTCGACGACCACATGGTCGTGATCCGGGACGGTCGCTTCGTCGCGATCGAGCCGGCGGCGCAGCTGCCCTCCGACGCCGCGCTCGTGACCGATGTCGCCGGCGCCCGCATCCTGCCGGGGCTCATCGACGCGCACACCCACCTGATGAGCCGCTCCGGCGTCGAGGCGGATGCCAAGCTCATCACCACCTCGGCGATCGACGGCGTGATCATGGCGCGCCGCCAGATCGAGTCGGGCGTGACGTCGCTGCGCGATCCCGGCTGCAAGCATCGCGGCATCCACCAGTTCCGCGACGAGATCGCGGCCGGTCGCATCGTCGGGCCCCGCGCCTACACGGCCGGCCCGAACATCGTCGGCAGCGGTGCTCCGGTCGACTGGCGCAACCACTTCGTCGACGGTGCCGACGACGTGCGGCGCGCCGTTCGCGAGGAGATCAAGTCGGGGGCGGATCTCATCAAGCTCGTCCTGTCGCACACGACGGCGGACTCGGACTGGAACACGTGCCTGCGCTATCTCAACGACGAGGAGATCGCGACCGCCGTGGCGGAGGCGCACCTGCTCGGCACCCGGGTCGGATGCCACTGCGAGGGCCTCCCGGCCGCGCGCGGCGCCGTGAACGCGGGCATCGACGTGATCGACCACGGGCTTGCGCTCGACGACGCGCTGGTGGCGCAGATGGCGGACCAGGGCACGTACTACGTGCCCACTCTCTGGGCGTTCTCGACCGCCACGCACCTCGAGGTCGGCAAGACCATCGACGCGGATCGCGCTCCCCTGTACGAGGAGAAGATCGCCGGCCCGCACCGCGAGTCCGTGCAGCGCGCGATGGCGGCGGGAGTGAGGATCGCCGCGGGGACGGACCCCGTGCACTGGATACCGGCGCGCGACGTGATGGTCTGCGAGCTCGAGGCCCTCGTCGGTGCCGGCATGGCGCCGATCGACGCGCTGCTGGCCGCCACCGAGGTCTCGGCGGCCGCGATCGGCGATCCGACCATCGGCAGCATCCGCCGGGGCAACCACGCGGACCTCGCGGTGTTCGACGGCGATCCGCTGCAGGACCTGCGCGCGCTCGCGCGACCGCGGCTGGTGAGCAAGGACGGCGAGCCCCTCCTCGACCTGCGTCACGATCAGGCCGCCGCCGATGCGCTGTGGGCCGACATCTCCACCGGCATCCCCGCCTCCGGCCGGCAGCCGGAGCTGTGGGGCCAGCGCACCTAGTCACATCGGACGTCAGAGAAGGAGAAACATCATGACTCTCGAAATCGCCACCAACTGGATCGACATCGCCGCGGCGGCAGCGCCCCAGGGCGGAGCGTTCATCGACGGCGCCTACGTCTCGGCGGTGTCCGGCGAGACGGTCGACAACCGCAGCCCCATCGATGGTCGCGTCCTCAAC
>ERZ778029.2778-NODE-2778-length-11562-cov-3.474059_pt1 | contig 11562 bp, 8 predicted proteins | sample MGYA00375759_ERZ778029 | MGnify/ENA primary metagenome ERZ778029 (study PRJEB29350, sample SAMN05389819) | bioreactor metagenome | isolation source: Ammonium sulfate bioreactor | place: South Africa: University of Cape Town | collected 2014-04-04 ...
AATACACCGATATTCAAGAGCGACCGAGACGCTTTTCTCTTTCATTTGATTGATATTCGACATGTGACGTTCGTTATCCGCTAACTAGTAAGACGATATCTCTTCTGATATGTTATTAGCGGTAGTACTACTACTACTTGTGAGACCGACTGTGAAAAAACATCTTATATCAATGAGTGCATCGTATAAAAATATGTAATCAATTCTCTAGATTTTTTTTTGCACTCAATAGATATAACTTTCTATTCTCTTTCTTCTTCTTCTTCTTCTTCTGCTTACTATTTGTACGTGTTAAAATGTCGAATAATCGTAATCAATCATTATCATCAGATGTTGCATCGTTGATGAACATTTATTTATTTATTTAGAAAAACTATCAAATGTAAGAGACGAAAAATGAATTGACTATTTGATTATTCACTTACGTTATTTCATCAAACGAGAAAATAAAAGAAAAAAAAAATACCAACAAGGTCCGAAGAGAGAGAGAAAAAGAATAGAAATGAAAAGAAAGAAGATCTGTTTTCTCTTTTGCCCTTATTATATGCCGCTCCTGACGAAAAAGAATAGTCCAAGCACGAACGAAATGACGTAATCCGATCTTTCAAATTCATTTTTTTTCCTCTTGATACTCGTCAAAAAAAGAAGACAACGAAGTAGTTTCAATTTGATTTATATACGTATACACAGACACACGATCGTAGAAAAAAAAACATGATAGTATTTAATGCTCAACAAAATGGAAGCATATAATACCAATCGAAATTTTATGGCACTATGCAATAATTGTTGAAAAGAACATGCAATATAATGATACATATTTCGAATACTTTTATATTTCGCTCTTTTTCTCTAGCGGTCTATTTCTAACTGTTTGAATAAATCAACGCACACCTACGTTTATTAACGTTAAAAAGATAGAGCGCACATTAAAAAAAGGCTAATGCAAAATCTATTTGTTTGACTTATCTTTCGAATATGATCATGACAATAATCAGACGTGTATGTCTTTTCCTGACAGAAGAAAAAAACGAGAGAGAGAGAGAGAAGAACAGCCGTTTGTATGCTAGTTTAGAAATCTAATCTAAATATATGATGATATCATTAAAAGCTGTTCCTACAATCAATAGTCATCGAAAGAGTGTTCTAATTATTCTCGTGTGTTAGAATCTAAATGGATCGAGATTATCATCATCATCATTATCCTTTCTCGAAAGAAAATATCACTTTTATGGACAATCTCGACATGCAGAGAGATAATGATTACAATTATGATATGATTCTCAAATAAAAAGTTCAGTATCTTTCTATTATAAACAAGACACAAGACAGCAACTGTCAATGAAGATTCGTCTTCGCTCGAAAAAAAAGTTCTATTTAACAGACATTCGTCTTTGTATTCACTTGAATTTTCTTAAGAGAGTCAAAGGTATATGAACTATTGTAATTCTTACTTTCAAGAGAAGGAAAAAAAGAAAAGGATTTTTTGTTGAATACATGTTTCTTTTGTATACACATTGACAAGGAAAAAAGAACTTACTATACAATTACCTAGGACAATGTCTTTTTGAGTATAATTTGTATTATTGAAATGTTCGAAATAGGTGGATTAGATTCAACGAAATTGCAGGATGTAAGACGAAGGAGAGAGAGAGAGAGAGAGGGAGGAAGAGAAGAAGAAGAAGAAGGCGAGCAAGGAAATAAGAGCGAAAAAAAAGAAAGGAAAAAGCGAACTAAAGGTGAGATCTGATCAACTCAAAAGTGTGCTGAACCACATGAGTCCAGCAAATGTCAAGTTTTACGAGGGAAATTGCACGAGCACGTTGTGTTTATATACAGGTGTCGATTGATTGTGAAGAAAGAAAGAAGAATGAAGAAAAAAGGCAATATACAATGGGTAGGAGGGGAGGGATGTATGATGATGAAAAAAGTTCACTCTTACTTGTTAGTACCATGAATTGTAATTAAATAACATTCGTATGCGTATTTTTTCTCTGTTTTGAATATGTCTTACATGCATAGATTGATTTGAATTTCTAATGTATCAGTAGATTCGCGACCAAATGACTTCTGTCTATACGATTGATAAAACATTGAATTGTTATCAAATTGAACGAAAAAAAAGAAGAAAAAAAAACAATCGAGCGATAAATTCGAACGTGTTGTTATTCGAACTCAACTAGCTTAACCAGTTTAGTCAAGCACTACACGATAATAATCAATTGAAATTCAAGAACAAGTATACTATTGTTATTGTCGACTGCATAAATCCTTTACGTATATCGATGTAAACGAAGTTCATAAGTGTATATATATATATATAGTCGTACAATTCCTCTCGACTAGAGCTCAAATGAACATACAAACGCGAGGGACAAAATTGACAATTATCAGAATACGATGTTCATATGAAGAAAAGGTTACTTCTGTAACTCGAATAGTTCTAACGATACTATTTCTATGTGCTTTTTCATTTAAAATATGAACAGAGAGAGACAGAGACAGAGAAAGAGCTGAGTATTGCGCTCGCGCGCGACTAATCCAATGTTTACGAGAAGAAGGCGGAGGAAAAAGAAAGAAGCAAAGAAAATGAACTGTTCATGTGCACAATCGTTGCAATACAGTCATAATTCGTTCTCGTGTCCGACATAAGAAAGAAACATACGAATCTTCTCTTTTTCTTCCTTCTTCTTCTTCTTCTTCATCATTTTCTTATTTAGAAAGATAATTGAATGTGCTATGTAGTCGTGATGATTGTGGTCATCTGATACACATACACTTTCTCTATCTCTCTTTCTCACTACAAGATTAGACAAGTGTTATAATTACTACTTCTCAAAATCGTTTTTCTTATTACCTTTAAATTCAATTGCTCACTAATGTTTACATAGATCAGTTTTCATACGAAAATCTCAAGAATTTTCATTGATAATCGTTTACAACTTCTAGTAAATAATAATAACTGAGTCAAATATTCGATGTATGTACATATTGACTAAGAAATTGGATCAATCGACTGATTTCTATGTAACAATTTCTCAGATACTTAATCTCTTTACATAATACAGATATGTATGAAAATATTCAATACCTTTTTCTCGTATTCATACAATTGTATGGCATGTCTATCAGGGTGTATATGTAGACGAAAGAAAACAGAAAAATGAGTACACGATCGTTCATTTTGGTGTACAAGGTCGATAATTGTCGTTCTTTTAAAAAAAAAGCGTCTATCTACGCGATAGTCTGAAATCAATATTGACTAGCATTGAAATAAAATAGATAGAATAAGCGTCTTTCTGAATAACTTTGTCTTCTTACCCCTACAAATGTATATATCGATATTTATTTGATCAACTGTTGTTGTTCTGTCTGTCTGAAGTGGCATTCATTAATGTCCGAGGACGAGACTACTATAATAGAAGGATAGAAGGCATCATCTTATTTATCTATCGTTTCTTCGTCTTCTTCTTCTTCTTTTTTTTTTGTTTTTCATCACTCTTGGTCGTATTTGTGATGATCACGTCGAACAGAAAATAACAAAGAAAGAATAGAATCGAACCGAACAGATGGACAATCATGATGGTTTACGTCTTTGTTTGCTCGTTCGATATACATCTATGTATATTTTAGTATCCCTTGCAATTTTTTATCATAAGGTTAATCGTCTCCATGGGCAAAGGCACGAACAAATGAGGAAAACATTTGTCTGATATCTACTTTTATTTTGCCGTAAACGGCTTGCTCTCTAATTTAATCCTAACTGCCTTGTGCTCGATGTGTCTACATTTGTACGCATATGTGTTGATAAAGTTGTTGTTGTTGTTGCTGCTCTAATATCTTCTGATTGCATCTACATATATGAGAACAAAAGAATCCAATCTGTCATTAATAATACTATTAACACATAAAAGAAGAAGAAGAAGAAGAAGAAAAAAAACTGAATGAAATAACGTATTTGTATTGAACCAATAAACTCCTTCGTTCTTATCGTTTAATTCATCGATAACAGAAGACAAAAAAAAATTTGCGAGTTTTTGTATTTCAAAGATAACAAAAACGAATTTCATTGATTATTCATTCTCTCTCTCTCTCCCCATGATTTTAACTATTCATATCATAACGTTCGATTGAGCATATAGTTCTACATATGTTCTTATTCTACCGTGCCTATTCGCATTTGTCGTTTATCAATTGATATTTATTTGAAATGTAATTCGAGTACAAAAAGCAAATTGTGCCTATGATTTTTTTGCTCGATAGATATATTTATACATATTTGAAAACGAAGGAGAAGAAAATCGAAATGATTGATACTAAACGATTAGTATTACATACACTAAAACAAATCTATGATTCAATATTAGCCATACAAGATTTAAATAGAGGTCAAATAGATTGAAATCGTTTTTTTTCTTCGACAATGATATTGATCGCCGAAGACGATATATGATATGTTGAAATTCATTAGAATCTTTTCAATGTAAATAAATTTTAATAAAATAGTAAGAGCAAAAAAAAAGTAATAACATTGGATTAAAAAATGTCTCAAATAGAAATAATTTTCTATCTAATCCATGCTAGAATATCTATTGATAATTACATTATGTACATACATATACTATCATTTTGATTCTTTTTAATCAGTTTTTTTCTATATATGTCACTATATGTGAATATAAAGGCAAGAGATCAGATTTCGATGAGTCTTCTGTCAACAGAAAGATTTGTTCTTATTGTTGAATAATATTTCATAATTCTCAATCATGGTGACATCTATTTGATTAATGAATAAATAGTTAATGTTTCAAAAAAAAAATGAAAAAAAAAAGTATATATCAATCTGGTATACATAATTTTCTTTCAACACGTCATAAATTTTTATTTCATGACATCGAATGTCATCTTGATAAATTTTGCACGGTCAGGAAATCATCCGGGAAGTACTTTTGTATCTTTTAGCATATATGAAAAAGAAAAAAAACTCTCCTCCTCCTATTAGAAGTATCATATTTCATTAATTTTCTCACGACAAAGAAGTTCTATAGATTTCTAATGAAGATTTAATTTACAAATGAAAACTTTTCAAAGTCATTTCTACGCCAGACAACTAAACGCACTTCTATATCGTCCAAAAAATAATATTCTTTGATGAATTAGTTTTTTTTTTTCATTCATTTCGTTTGCTTATTTGCTTGAAAAGAAAGAGAAAACAAAAACATGCTAATATCATTTATATATTGATGTTATTTTGTCGAAAAATGCAAGAAAATGAATTAATAACGATGACAGTCCACTGAAATCGAAAAAAAACAAATCAGTATGAGTCAGTATGTCAAATATTTCTGTTTTGTTAGATGTAATAATATGTTGATGTCTTTCTCTCGTTAATTATATTTCCTTTCCGATCAATTGACATCTTACGAGACTGTTTAGTTGAATAGAAATTTCTTAGTTTCAAAATATGATTTTCCTAACGATAATTAGACTTTTATCGATCGAACAGAAAAAAATATTGTATCGACGAAACGATTCATTGAAATTTGCATTAGATATCTGTAATATTGTTGTTATTATCATCATTCTAACGACTATTAAAGCCTATTGTCGAAACATTATTGATTGATGCATTACATATTGTTTGTGAAAAAAAAGGAAATTTTTGAGTTATTGATAAATAGTAAGTATTTACAAGAGAGTGCCATCGATGCACACATGAATATGTCTCGACATCTGAAGGATAATCAATGGTTTATCCCCTAAATCTTATATAACTTCGTTTCATATTATGTATCATCTTTGTTTTTCTAATGTAGGCCATTATTAGTTGTATATAATAGATGGTAGTCATCGTATAATGCTTCGATGAAAGCCAATAAATTTTTCCTATCCTCTTGCCTCTTGTCTTTTCCTCTCTCTCTCTCTCTCTTTATCTATTTTTTTCCTTGGTAGTTCGGTTTCTTCTTTCCTTTTTTTCCCTATACGGGTGTGTATGTGTATTTTTTTTCTTTTTTTTTACCCTTATTTGTGATAGTCAATCCATCCATCCATCAGTCAGTACCAAGAGAGATTAACGGTCTTATATATCGGAAAGCACACCCTCAATGAGGCTTCATAGATGATCAATGAATGATGTTGATAATGATGACAATAATGATGATGAGAGAATGATGTGACAAAAGAAAAGAATACTTATTATCATTTATGTTATCCACAGTTGACTCGATTATAACGATGAAATAATTGAATAATTTATATATCTCTTGAAATATTTTGTCGTTATCGACTTTGTTTTTCTTTTATTTATGAGAGTAAATCATTTTTTTACACAGTGCAGAAATCGGCATCTTCTTGCGTAAATAAACAGACAAGATAGAAGAATGCATTCGCATTGGAGACATGGTGTCAAGTCAAAATATTTACGAATTCATCCATATTACTATTTAGTAGCAGTAATCTAAATGTCACTCGATATTCTAATACTGCATGTGCTGTTTTCTGATTACTTCGTTTTTTTTATTTATCTCTGTCTCTCTCTCTCCCTCTCTCCCTCTATGTCTATTTTTCTTTCTATCTCAATCGCTCACAGATGGTTGAGTGAAGAATTCTTCTAATATGGTTAGTTTCAGTGAACTCAGCTAATTCTCTGCGTGAGTATGCATATGTATGTCATGTTTGCTACATGCTTTTACGGTTCTATCCTCTTCTCTCTCTCTCTCTGGTTGCTTGTTTGTTTGCTGTTTTCCTCAGTTGATAATCTCGTCGAGTGTTTTTCTCTCCTATTCGTATTATCATCTCGTTGTCCGTAACAGAACTGTGATCAACGTTGTTGAATAGATATGTAAGTTTGATGATAGACTTCATAACCTAGAAAACATCTTAGACATAACATGGATGCAATGTAGACAACACCAGACGAGAGACGACCGTCTTCGTTTTGTCATGTTTCGGTTTTTTTTATCGAAGCAGTAGTGGAATCTGACATCCATAATAAAGATGCGTTTGTATGTCTATTCTTCGTTTACTATCCTAAATATTGTTGTTATTTTCTTCGTTTCGCATTGCTTTCACACGTGCATATGTATATACATAGAAAATGATGACAACGTCAATGATGAAGATGATGATATTCTTTTGAGTAGAATGTGAATAGGACGGATATAAGCATATATGATAAAGTGGATAGTAATGCTTCTAGAATCTATTTCTGCTTCTTCGTCTGCTTTTTCTTCGTCGTCGTTTTCTTTTTTTTTTATTTATGTGTATGTTGATCAGCTTTTAATCTGTGTATGCACATGCATGCATTTGCACATCGTTATCAAATATCTCGAGTGGAAACGAACCGGAAATAGATAACCTTGCAGGCAGATCAGCAAGAAACCGTAACGTTTCATTACATTTGAGTGTCCAAGAAACAAAAATCAAGGAAGAGCAAAGGGGAGAGAGGAGAGAATGTAGGAAAACTCGAAAGAAAAAGAAATTGAAGAAGAGAAACAGCACAAGAAGAACAAGAAAAATGAAATATAACAATTAATTTCCCTTTTTTGAGTGACTGAACGACCAAATAACATACAAATATAAGCAAAAAAATATGCGCAGAAACAGAATGAGAATAAAAGAAAGAAAAGAAGTATGAGAAGAAAAATGCACGAAAGCATCGGATAAAGGTTTTTCAACGAGTCTTAATAAAAGCGAGATTATAATGAGGATAAAAATACGTGTACTTTATGCATAACTTATTGTCAAAACAAAAATAAGAACATCAACATATCATCATATTTTAAACAAATCCACTTACAAACAGGGTAAGATTTTATTTTTATTATTGAAAAGAAGAAGAAGAAAAAAGACAGCAGCAGCAGCAGGTCAAAATAGAAGATAACCTATTTTTCTTTTCTATAAGAAAATTATCTATTCTGTTATTGTCATTCTTGTTCGTTGGAGTAATAGTTTGACTTTGTGTGCTTAGTCAAGACTTGTCGAAAAGTTAATTCTATTTCAGACATGAATATACGAACTACTTGTTCTTATCTAGAAAGTAAAAGAAAAGGAAATCCGTCATTTTAACGAAGTTATCACATTGCATTCTCTCCTAGTTAGTGCTATTTATATTTGCTATTAGTTTTCTCTTGTTGATTATTTAATAGCAAAGAAAAACGTTTGTTTTCATTCTGATTTTCAACGTTATAAAAGAAAAGATCATGAACCAGGTGAACCAAAGTCACAGTAAGATTGAGCATCATTGACATTTTAAACGGTTGTCTCTGTGAAATCTTCACATGAAAACATCTCTTTTGTTATGTTTCTTTAATGACTAACGACAGGAAATGAACCAAAGTTGATGATCGGATCAAATGCGTGCGTGTGACTTCTTATTATGTTAGCTCTTACATCTTCTATGCAGACAACATAAACAACTATTAGATTTATATGAAAAGATTTGACGAAAATACATTAGGATCTAATGTGTACATATATAAGAAGATTAGTACTGAAAGTGCAGGTAAACCAAATCAGAAACAATTATCGTAAGATTTAGCTCGGTCGTTTTCAATATAGACATCTCGAAAGTATCATTCGATTACTGGAAGAAGTCAGTCGTGCTGGTTTCCATTGATGTTGTTGTCATCATCATCTTGGCTGGCTGCCGACAATGTCAAATTAATCATTGCTCTACCTCAGTCGTTGTTGTCCTTACTCGCTCGCTCGCTCTCTCTTTCTTTCTTTTTCTCTCTCTCGTTGTACATTTTCTTGCATCTTCTTTTTTTCTGTACTCCGATGAAAATCATCTGTAAATATGAGGAAAATAGGAACAACAAATTTGGCTGTTTGCTTTTCCCGTTGCGTTCGTGCTTTCTAATTAGCAGCTAAAAAAAGTTAGCCCTTTTCTATATAACAGTATGTTGTTTGTTATTATTATTATTATTATTATTATTATTTGTTGTATTACTCATAACACGAAATTTATCGTGCCAAAAGCTATACTATCCATATTCATGGTTTGTCCTTCCAATTCGGTATAAATATTGAATGACAGTAGTCTTGCTTTTTCTTCTTCTTCTTCTTCTGTACTACGTACTAACATGAAAAAAAAATGAAATAGTTTTTAGCTTTTCTATTGTATGCTGGTGTTAACGAGCAGAGAGACAACGAAGGACGTTGAAAGAATAAGTGAGTGACAGCGTTCACATTATAATAGTTATATTAACCCCCCATCATCAATTTTCATCGATAAGCAAAATAGAAAGAAATCAAATCGAAATCAATACACTATTCTTTTCTTTTTCTTGTATGAAATACAGACGTGCACTACTGCCACCAGGCGTCGAAGTCATTTTCATCATTTTTCATTCGAATCACTCGTATGATTTCTTTTTTGTATATTATCACCAAATTTACTATACCCGTCACCCATTCAATCATGCTGTTTCCACCCGTATGATTTAGTTAAACTTGATCTTACTTTCTTGTAATGAGACGTCATATAACTTGTTGAAGAGAAAAAAAATGCCTTGTTTTTTTTTAAACCCCTTGATGGAATCGTTTTTTTGTACTCAGTGAATATTAGGAACTATGATTTCGTATTTAAAAAAAAATAGCTCGTTTTCATTTCCCTCTAATTGAATGAGAAAAAAAATATTTGCTCTCATTTTTCTCCTCCTTTTCTTTTGATCATTAGGCATTAATATTAAGAAAATAAACATGCGTAGACACATTCTTTTGAAATCCCTAACAGGTTAGAGCGTAAATGTGTTTGCATGTTTACATTTCTGTACTCATAGGAGAAAGAGAATTCGTAAGAACAAGAGACAAAGAAAGTATACCAAAAAAAAACTAGTTCAGAAAGAAAAAAAAGGAAATAACACAGATTTAAAATCTCAAGAGAATTAATTGTATATATTTGTGCGTGTATATCTATATGTGCATCTTCTATTTCGATTATCAGCAGTATAGTCAATGTTGAAGAGTAATCATAGACAACAACAAAGAAAAATAGCAAAATAAAAGATTTCCCACGAGCATTTTCATATTGTTCCTTAACGATATTTTATTCCATGAACATACAAAGATGAGATAATGTGAGAGAGAAGACAAAAAAGTTTGACATTCATTCGTTCGATTTATATACAAATTTTTCATTATACTTTTTTCTTCGTTTTAGATTATTAATTAAATAATCAAGAAAAATAAAGAAACAAAAATAAAAACATAGAATATAATCGACAAATTCAATTTTAAACAAAAGAATTAAGACGATGGTGAGGAACTATCTGGTAAACTTGACCTCCTAGTTCTCTTTTGTCGACTCGATGTAAGTGTTTCTTTTCCGTCAAGGACATACGCATATACATTTCTTAAAAGTATATTCTCGATTTCTTTTATGTACTACACATAGTCACACATGTCAACATGCATATCTACCACAAACTTATATGAAATAAATGAGACTTTGAGCAATTAATGATCATATATACATGCATACGTATACGAACTACGTTGCCTTCTCTCTTTTTGTTTCTTTGACATTAAACACATAAATAATATTGATTATTCTAATACATTTTCTTTTCTTTTTTTTTCTCTCTTCTATGCATATATAGATGCCTGTCGATGTCGACTACTGCTGCTGTCACCATCTTCACCATCACCTAATCCATTTAGATCATGCAACACAAATTTTTGCTTGGTCATGGATAAAAAACGTTTGACAACCAAAAATCATCTCAATCATAACAACACGAAGAATAATAATCTTTATCATTCATCGTCGCCAACAATTGTCACACTACCAAATGATGACACACACCTACATGAAACCGATCGATTTCTAAATGAACATGCATCATCAAATGTTCTCTCAGATTTACCACGTTCACGTAATCTCGAAGAAACTGATGAAACTGAAATACCATTTCCTGGTTTTGTTGATCAAGTCTTCTATTGTCTTCGACAAACAACTCAACCACGTTATCTATGTTTAAAATTAATAACATCGCCATGGTTTGAACGGCTAAGTATGTTTGTTATACTACTTAATTGTATTACACTTGGCATGTATCAACCATGTGCACATCATACTGGTATGCAAACAACAAAAAAATGCGAAACTGTTCGGTGTATTTGGTTACAAGGAGCAGATTATTTCATATTTGCATTTTTTACGATTGAAATGTGTATTAAAATGACAGCTATGGGAATTATCGGTAAAGGAACTTATTTAGCTGATACATGGAATCGACTCGATTGTTTCATTGTTATTGCTGGGTAAGTTGAATATTCAAATATTCTATGCTAATTAAATATTTATTGTCTTGTGTGTTTTCTTTTTTGTTTCGTTTATAAAAAAATCTAGATTAGTTGAAGCTTTAATACCAGGTGATAATTTAAGTTTATCAGCTATACGTACAGTACGTGTTCTTCGTCCATTACGTGCCATTAATCGTGTTCCATCAATGCGTATCTTAGTTATGCTACTACTCGATACGTTACCGATGTTAGGAAATGTGTTACTTCTTTGTTTTTTTGTCTTCTTCATATTTGGTATTGTCGGTGTACAATTAT
>ERZ778029.2792-NODE-2792-length-11521-cov-3.671638_pt1 | contig 11521 bp, 8 predicted proteins | sample MGYA00375759_ERZ778029 | MGnify/ENA primary metagenome ERZ778029 (study PRJEB29350, sample SAMN05389819) | bioreactor metagenome | isolation source: Ammonium sulfate bioreactor | place: South Africa: University of Cape Town | collected 2014-04-04 ...
CCAATCTTTAAAAAGAAATGTATTACTGTTTTGAAATTTTCATTAAGAATAGTACTTTCTACAGGCGATATTGGGATATTTTCATTAAAACGACTTGCATAGGTGTAATTGATTGGACCTGTAACTGTAAACGAAAATAATAATACACTTTAATTGTAGGAATCTATTTCGATAGTTCATTACGTCTAAACTTATTTTGAATAAATTTGCGAAGAAGCTTTTTTGATTTGGAGTGACTACGAAACTTCTTGATCGTTTCTGTTGGATTACGTCGATTGACTGCGATCGAACCTTTAAAGCTGTTATACGACGTATCAGTTATCGCATAAATGAATTGGTTAGCCATATTTGTATTCCCAAAAAAGATTACATCTACCGCAGAACTATCTGTTCATCCAGAATATAGTCTATCAAGATAAATCAAGAAGTTTTAAAACCAAATGAATCAATAGAATATTTACCTCGGTTATCATTATAATATTTAAGGACCCTTTTTTTCAATAGCTTTGTAGGAACGATTTAATTCTAACAAAACTTTACTAGTTTTGAAGATAAAGCCATCAGATCTCAAATAAAAGAGATTTTCCCAACTCAGATTTATGCAAAATGACACAGATCGATCGATGTATATGCTGATGATTATAAGTTGACAAGTTAAAAAATGATTGGGTAGATGTCACTCGAGTCCTAGCACGTCAATGCACTTCGATTAACTTTCAAAGAATTATAATTTGAAATCAAAATCTTAATTCTAAAATCCATGAAAATAAAAAAAAATTTGAATGGATTTTATTTTATTGATTTTTCAACTTGAGAGTATCATTGTTAACGTAAATGGCAAAACAATAACCTTTACATGCGTTTCTCATTCTCTTTCTTCAGCGTTTTTTTTTCTCCTTCTTCTCCTTCTTCTGTGTCTCTCGTCGATTTGTTCGTTGATTTACACATTTTCGTTGTGAAGTTTTTTTTTGTCTATCTTTTCGTTTTGTCTCGATTCTTTTCCATCGTATTTTCATTCCTTCTCTCGGCTTCCTCTACCAAAAAGAACGAAGAAATATATATATATATATACTAATAGTAATGATGACAGTAAGACAGAGAAAAAAAGAAGAAGAAGAAGGATATTTAACATCTGTGCGAGAGTGAAAAAAAGAAGGGATAGAAAGAGTAGGAGCGAAAAACGCGCGGGTCCTTTTCTTTTCTCTCTCTCTTTTTCTCTCATTCTCTCTCTCTCTTTTTCGTATTTTGGATTTTCGGAAAAATCAAGCTAAGAGAAGAAGAAAAAAAAACTTGTCTATTTTGAACATTAATATTGACTTTCATAATACACTTGACATTATGTCGTTATTCTCTCGTAGAACTTTGATCAAATATAAATGTTGTAAAATTAATGAGGATTATTTATGGCTGATCCAGATTCACCTTCAAATCATCACCATCATCATATGTCGACTATCGATGACATAGCCCAATCATCATCGAATCACCATGATTCATCAGCCAATGACTGGCCATGGTAAATTTCTATCGTATCCTCAGATATTTTCCGTAATAATTTCTATTCGATCTAGGGGCAACGATGATCATCAACAGCAACAAAATGCAATCGATTCAAGTGGTTTAATGCATTTAATAACCGGCGGTGGTAGTACAAATGTTGATAGTAATCCTCCTGATGAAACACTCGTTGTCGGAGAATTGCCAACAACAACAGCAGCAGCAGCAGAAACCGAAATCACATCAGTAGAAACCGATCAAATTCATATTGAACAAACAATAACACCACAAATCGAACATGAACATATTCATGATGACGAAGATGATGATGGGGGTGGCGGTGAAGACGAAGATGATCTTCATCATGACCAACAACAAGAGCAAGAGCACGAACTTGACCAACAATCATCATCGATGCCACCGGCAGCAACAACATTACCTCTTGTTTCTGATCAACCAATGGAAACCGAAGTTCAATCGACTCCCCCAACAGATATCGATCAATCTCAAGCACCAAATCCACCACCACCTCCACCAACAACCACCACCACTACCACCACAACAAACAAAACTCAACATGACATAGCTGAAATTCATCGTGAAACATTAAATCTTATTCCTATTCCACAAGCATGGTCACATATTCGACATCAATCAGGCATGTTCTCCTATCCCGATCTGCCACATTTCAATGTCATTCGACAGGCAACATTTCGCGACGGTCGATTTGTTTGTCCATTTTGTACAGTTGATTTCGCGTCGAAAGAAGGCATTCGATATCATTTATATAATTCCTGTACGAAATCTCCCTATCCGAAAGCATTTTTTCGTTGTTTAATGTGCGGCAGTGAATTAGCCGATCGAAGTTCTCTACGAACGCATTTAGCTCGACATGGTGCAGACGAAAACGGTGCTATATCAACCGATAAAATCGACGTTTCACGTAAGCCGGCATTATCATCGAACGCAACCGGCACGAATACACCGAATTCGAAGAAAAAAAAGAAAAAGAAAACATCCAACGATGTTACACCGCCAACACAAATGATCAATCCTATGCTTGCTATGACATCAGGTATTTCACCACGTGCTATGGACACCTATTCTCTTCCGCAAACAATGCTCAATTCACATATGTCTTTACCAATAATTAAATCAGATCTTAATGATAATGACTCGAAAGTCGATAGAAAACGTGGCCGACCACCGAAAACCAAAGGCGAAGGTGGATTAACGCCGGTGTCGTCTTATACAAAACATCCCAATCTCAATAATCCAACGGGTCTGCCGTTAAATCCGCAGTTAACTAATCCAATTATGTTGAATGATCAATTGTTGAAAGCAAATGAACTACAAAAAAGCAATGTTATGCGTTCACCACGAGCGGTGGATATTAGTAGTGAATTAGCTGAATTAGCACGGTCAAGAATGAGAGAACATATTGAATTTGCAACTGACTCTTTGTTACCTGAGCAAGAACAAGAAATCAATGCACGTTTACGAACCGAAGGTATTGTTCAATGTCATCGTTGTCGAGGCAAAACACAATTTAATACATTGAAAAAATTGAAAGAACATTTGAAAACCGATTGTCCATTGGGACCTGTGATGGCCGTTTGTAAATTCTGTGGTATTCCATTTCCGTCTGTGAGTACGGTTTGTGATCATCTTGAATTATGTCATGATGATTCACATGATCTTTGTCCTGAAGATCCTTGTCGACTCAATGATCGAGCATTTCGTTCGGCGTTTGCTCGATATAAATTTCCCGTCAATGGTCGAATCCCGTTTTCAGCACCGCCATCAACTATCGGTCAATTAATTCCCGAAAACGAGTCAGCTGCTTGTCTAAGCAATGGTGCTAGTTGTTTACGTGTTCGAATGCTCTCGTGCGATCGATTTCTTAATCCATTGGATAGTTTCGCTGCATCGCATGTCATCGTGCTCAATGTCGGCCGACCTATTCGTTGTATCGAATGGTTGCCTCGTGGCGTCGACATCATCGGCAGTCAATACGTTGCCTTAGCTTTAGAACAATGGTCGTGTGACACAAATGCGTATCCGGATCGACGTTCGCCGCCTGGTTCGACTCTACTTTTGATTTTGAATTGCGGGCGTCTTCGACAAAGTTTACACGTGCCCAATTTACATGTGACTGTGGCGGCTGATTTCGGGCAAGTCACGTGTTTGAAATGGCTGCCCGAACGGCCGACAATCAACGATCCTTATCTAAGTTATCTGGCGATCGGAACAAGTCAAGGCATTGTTTTGATATTCGGCGTGCCGCATGGTGCGTCGAGAAATCTTTGTACAATAAGTAGCGGCGCACAATTAGTTCCGCCGTTGAATCGACGAAAGGATGGTAGTATTGGTTGTGCCGAATACGGTTCGTGTTCGGCTTTGGATTGGTGTCATGAAAATCCGAATAAATTATGTGCAGGTTATGAAAATGGAATTGTTCTCATGTGGGAATTAAATTCGAAATCACTTGTTGAACAAACAACAAATTGTTCGTTAATTTATCCAGTTCGACGATTCTTTGTCGAAGACACACCGATACAAGACGTCAAATTTTTGAGAAATTCAGAACATTTAATCGCTGTTAGTTTAAAAAATAAACAATCCTGGACGTATGTGCTTTTCTTTTCTTTCTTTTCTTCATCAAAAACCATTTCTTCTTCTTCTTTTTTCCAGAGTGTGGACAACTCGCGATGAGAATATCTTCTGCTACCGTCATTGGTCAAATTCAAGTGAATTTGCTTCATCAATTTTAAACGATACTTTATACGCCGGCTGCGCTCATGCCAAGTAACTAAACAAACTTTTGCCTTTGTTTTTCTTTCGATTCAGCGAGTTTTTTAGTAATCATAATGAATTACTTTCTGTTCCAATACATTCAATTCTTCTACCTGGACAAAATTCAGCTAATCATATGCAAGGTTCGATGTTATCGGCATGGCAAATAGTTAGCTTAGACTATTCCGAATGGATCGATGCTGTTGGCTATGCCGATTTAGATGGAACGGTTTGGTTAGCACGAGGAGATTCATCGACATGGACGCAAAACAATCCGAAATTTCGACCGAGTGCTGTAAGTGAACTCGAAAGTCAATTGAAATTAAACGATCAAAATTTTGATTTTGTTTAGTGTGTGGCTAAATTATCGACTTATTTAACAGGTGGCCAAGCAGGTAATTTAACAGATCCTGTTGCTATGCAACGTAAGATGTGAAAAGAAAATTCAATTTTTTTTATCTTTTTTTTTCGTTTTCTAGAATTTAATCAAGGTCAAAATGTTGGACAATATTGTGTACAAATAACAATCGAACGAACGGTAAAATAAAGGAAAAATTCGCTCAATTTTCGATTAAAATTCGCGTTTTTTTTTTGTTGTAGGAATACGCTAGTGGAAATATCGATCATCAACATGATGAAACACATAAAGTTCATACGTACCGAAAGATTCGCTTTAACCCTAATCCTGGTACACACGGTTGGATAGCATCAGCCGATAAAGTTGGCCTCTTTCTTCTCTTTCGTTTATCGACATCGGATTCGGCTCTATCGGAAAAACTTATTCAACGTATTCAACGCGTACAAGTCTTATAAGAAAACGAGAAAACAAAAAATCTAGAGATTATTTTGTATATGATATTCTACGTCTATTTCTCATTTGTACGTACATATTGTATTCTCTCTCTCTCTCAACTTGCTCGGTGTTGTGTTTTCTTTTCTCTTGTTTTGTTTTGTTTTTTTCTTGACGTCGAATGCAGTGATTTCCTCGATTGTTTTTTTTGTTGTTGCTCGAAAGAGAAAAGCGCCTAATCTATCATTCTATTCGTCTGTAAATACGTGTCGATGTATTTGAACCAAACCCACAATCACAACAACAACACTTACGTTATGCACCAAAAACCAAATCTATCAATCTAAGCATTGATCTGTGAATACAAAACTAAAGCGAATACTTTCGTCTGTCCTCTGTATTTTTTTGTTTTAGTTGATTATCCAGAAGAATATTGGAAGAATTCTCTCAATTCAATGTTGTTATTTGTTCATTTTTTTTTCTTGTGTAATTTTCCTTTCCTCTCTCTCTTTCTCTCTCTCTCTCTGTGTTAATTGACAAGACCAAAAACAAAACGAAATATTTGATACTTTAATATTCTTTTCTATGATACAAAAAGAAAAAAAAAGAAGATTGAAAAATCGAACTTTGAACATACACACACACACGCGCGCACAAATAAATGTCGCTGAATTTGTTTGCTTTGTTTTTTTGTACAATCTGAATAAAGTATGAGCACACAAAACTGTTAAGAATAAGGAAGAAAAGAATGTAGATGTACATCGAAAAAAAAATACGCACTACTACTGTTGTTGTGAAGAAATAAGTCACAAGAATATCACAGCAAAAGAAAAGAAACAAACAAACAAACAGAAGTTATTCGTAGACTTTCAATGAGAGTAAATTATTGTTATCATCTAATAAACGATTGATATATGTTGAAGGTAATTCAAGTGATGTTAATAATGTATGTCGATTAGTTGAATTCGAAGCAGTATTAGTATGATTATCAGAATTAGTTTCTAATCGTGCGGAAGAATTCTCTTGAAGACGTTGAATCGACGGTACGGGTGCAAATTTAATTGCAGATGTTGTAAAAACTGATGGCGCAAGTTTAGTTGATGGCGGTGATGATCTTGGCGTATCCTCGGACATGAATTCGTAATCAGATGATAATGGAAAACGTCCTGTCGGCGTTGAATCCGATGGTGTTAGTGTTAAACTAAATCGATCTGCTAATGTTGTTGTTGTTGTTGGTGTTCGTTGATCATCAAATGCTAGACTAACAGGTCGTCGGTGATATGTTGGACGTGTACCTGTAGATGATGATGATGGATTTGTTGAAAGATATCGTACTGATATTGGTATAGCTGATGCTCGATGATGACGTCGTTGTTGTTGACGATGATCGGAATGATCACGCAATCGACGAGTATCATAAAATGAACTCGAATGTAGTTCAAGTTCGGCAAGTGAATTATTTGGCGATGTAGGAGTTTCGACAGGTGTTATTGTTCGTAGTTTAACTGTTTCATAATCAGTTGAGGATGTTGTTGTTGCTAATGATGATGATAATCGAGATATTGAAAGTATCGGTCCATTAACTAACCATTCGTGACGAAGAATATCTTTCGTTGTCGCACGAGTATTAGGATCTGGTTTCAAGCAAGATTGAATAAGTGAAAGTGCACCTAGGAGATTAAGAAAAATAGAACGTTAAAATGAGCAATCCATCACCAAAAAAAAGAACGGTAAAATAATGTGTCGTACATGCTGAAGCAAATAGGGTTTTTTTTTGGATTAGTCTCAAAAATTGTGTTTTTTGTTGTTGTTGTTGTTGCTAAGGATGAACATGAGAAAAAAAAACAAACAAACGAAACATGTAGTTGAGCGAAGAGAATAAAATAAATAAATAAATAAACAAGATATTATGTACGACGAGGATTTCGAGATGATGATTCATCACGATGTCTTTCTTTTGATGTTCGTCGACTGGTTTTCGTCGTTGACGGTTCGTTCAATCTTGTCGAACGATTCTTTGTTTCAAAATCATTGCCTTTCGAATAAGTCAATGCAGGTACATGCGATGGCATTAACATTCCATTTCGTTTCATTGCTGGTGTGAGATAATAATGAACAGGAGGATATTTATAACCAAGATTTACCCACCAATGGGCGGCTATATCGTCGACTGTATAACGTTTTGATGGTAACACAGTCAAACATTTACGTATGAGACCGAGTGCGCCTATAGGATTCGTTAGACAGAGACTTAGGGGGGAAAAAGAAGAAGAAAATAACAACTATCAATCTACTCATCGAGACATGTACATATGCTACTCCTTAGATTTTCCTTGAATTACCTGATTGCTCACGAGGTTTGATGAAATCTCCCGAAGTAATATTGCGTACAAGTCGATTGTAATCACCACCTTGAAATGGCATTGAACCAAAAACAAGTGTATAAAGTAAAACACCCAATGACCAACAATCGACCTATATGATAATCAGTTTTTTCTATCGAATTCTTTTTAAAAAAAATTCGAATTACATACTTCAGGACCATAATATGGAATACCGGAGACAATTTCGGGTGAAGCATATAATGGTGATCCACAGAAAGTATGTCTAAATCAATCGAAGATATTTATCTTACAGATTGTATTTTTCTATTTTTGACATACAAAAGTTGACGTGATGACCAACTGTTACTTAAACCAAAATCTGCTAACTACAAAACACAAATTCAAATTAATTTCTTCCTTTTTATTTTTCTTTTGTTTTTTTTTTACTTTAATATCACCATTATGATCGATTAGAATATTTTCTAATTTAAGATCTCTATGAACAATTTGATTCTAGAGCGAGACAAAAAAAATGAAATCACAAAATAAACAAAAATTCGAAATACTTTGTGAAGAAAATGAACGGCCGATACAATCTGTCGAAAAATCGCTCTAGCCTGAGATTCTGGAATGCGTTTCATACGATTGAGATAATCATACAATTCTCCACCACTTGCATATTCCATAACCAAAATAATCTTTTCACGACTTTCATAAACTAATAGACAAATCAATCAATTTTTGTTTTTCGTTTTTCACTTTCGTTCTCGACGAAATACCTTCTTTGATTTTAATAATATACGGATGATTTAGACTCGTCATAAAATCAATTTCACGTCGTATTCTTGCTAAATCATGTGGATTTTCAATCCGAGACTTTTTGATTGTTTTTATGGCTACTTGTTCATTTCGTCGTTTATCCAATGCTAATTTCACTTTACCATAGGTACCTTTGCCTAGTGTTTGCTTAAAATCAAAACGACTATGTAATGTTTCACGTTGTTGACCATTGGCATTGCTTTGACTTGTACTACTAGCAGCCGTATGATCTTGTGATGATGGTGGTGTTGTTATCGATTCACCAAAACTATTTAAACTACCTAAACTCGACCAATTCGATTGACGGATACGCTGACGAATATTTCCATTTGGAGCACCATTAGAATTCCTTTTAAAAAAAAACAAGTCACAATCAAAATCTATGTACTCGATTGATAATATTTTAATTTTAAAAAAATCATCGCAACTAACTTAATAGAGAATCTACTCGACTTCGTTACCTGTTTCCATTGAATTTTTTTGGCTGATAATCAGAAGATTCAATTGAATCAATATCACTACTTTGAACAGCAATCATCAAATGGATTTCAATCTTATATAATCAAATGTAAGATGAACTATGACACGATGGGTTTATTATGTATATGCGCGTTTATATATATATATATATATGTATATATAATATGCATATACGGATGTTCTTTTTGTATGAGGAAGATAGTCAAATGGGAGAGTTATTTAATATATGTATATTTGTGTTGTCCATGTAATCGGTGCGAAATATCTTTGAAGCACGAGTATACGATGAAAAGAAATCAAACTGGTCAGAAGATGATTTTATATTTCAACAACAGAAAATCGAATTTGGTCTTTTCATCGTCGTTCTTTTCTTTTTTTTCTTTTCGTTCTGTACGATTTCTCTTCTCTCTCTTCTTCTTCTTCTTCGGTGTACACATTCAATCCGACAAATACATCGAATAAGCAAGCCTACGAAATGATACTTAACGAGGCAATACGACGACAACGTCTTTTCTTTTCTTTTCTTTTCATTCGTATTTCGAATTGAAACCACAAAATAAAAATGTGAAGGAGAGAGAGAGAGAGAGAAAAAACTCGACGACGAAAGAATTCTTCGTTTTTACACAAAGTGACCTCTCAACTGTAACCTAATTAGTATAACCTATCTTACTTGATTACAAGATCATCATTCGAGTGTGAACGTTGTAAATTTTTCGGTTGAATTTCTTTTCGATGAGCGTCTCGTTTTGAAGTCATGTCGTGTTGCTTTTATCTTCGAATATACACATTGAAAAACGATGAAAAAAAAGTGCGAAACTCCAATGTCGAAGAAAAGAACCTTCGATAATATATATGTATGTACGTAGTACAAGCAGCAGCAGGTGAGATAGAATCAAATACAAATGCAACTAAACGACCGAATCTGACGTGATAACTTTTTCGCACTTGCTTTCTCTCTCGCTCTCGTTCTTTCTCTTTAAAAAAAGAAACGAGCCGTTCGAATCGAAAAAAAATATATTTCAGACGAGACTACTATAATTGATGCAATCAAAAGATAGGTAAAGAAGACGACGACGAGAAAAAAGAAGAAGCAAAAAAATGTAAATTTTGTGTGTTCAAACCTGTTGCATTGCATCTGTCAAAATACAAAACGCTTCCGACAATGAATGATTGTAGTTTTTTTTTCAAATGTTAGCAAGACGAGTGCGTGTGTGTGTGTGTGTGACTCTATGTTTAGTTTGCTTTCGGCAGTGACCTTATCAGTATTATGGTAAAAAATGTAAGATAGAAAATAAGACGACGACGAAGGAAAAGAGCATCGAGATAACATCGTAAGAATTAATTGTCAAAGAAAAAAATTCGAAACTTACGGGAGAATATTGTTTAATGTTGTACGTCGTGGACTGAATGGTGAATAGATTGGTTGTTGTCTTGCATATTGATTATGAAGAATATCTGAGAATGGTTCCTTTTCGTAGCGTGAACGTTGTGCCGATGCTGACACGGCTGCTCGTCGTGTTGTCGGTTGAGTTTTCGTTGGCGATCGAGACCAACGTGTGTAAGATGACATTGATTGACCTGGATTGGTTTCACAAGGTGAATCACTGGTTGACAGAGGAATACGTGGCGGTCGATTCGATGGAAAGAGCATTTGTGTGCCAAAATGTAAATGACAAGTTCTTTGCGGTTATAGATATAGATAGAGATATATATATGTAATCACACTATAGAGCTAGGAAAAGAATGAAACGACCAAGGAGCAAATGAAGAAACAGAAAAAAGGGAAAAATGATCAAACACTATGTGCTCTGGTGAACTTTCTTCTCTCCCGTTTCTTTTTTTTGAAGCACAATTTTTTTCTCTTCTTTGTTAGCGTTCTTCTTTCTCACACACACACAAACCACACATACACATTTTTCTTCTCTCTCGTCTAATTCTCGTAATACAAGAGAACAAACCAAATAAAGAAGAAAAAAAAGAAAGAAATATTAACAAATCATCAACAAAAAAAAAGAAAGTAACTCAACTTTCTTCTTTTTTTTTCTTCTTCGTCTTCGTCTTCTTCATCTTTTATCGAGAAATAAATATCTAACTTCATCACTTTTGTTATCATGTAATCTGTATTTTCGAATTCGTTTCGTAACATAACGTTGTCACGGTTGATGAATTAAAACAAGAAGAAGATTGTTATGAACATAGTCATAGATATACATCAATGTTTTACGTCATAGTTTTGTACTTTTAAGCAAAAAATTTATCTTTAAATGAAGTTTTTTTTTTCTATTTTATTTTTGAAATTGAAGACGCATGCAAAGCTTTGTATGTTTGTTTTTTATATACAAATGTTGTAGTTCGACGTCATTAATCATCTTGATTGTCGGTTGTTTTGACAAGTCGACGAGGACCTCGAGATGATGGTGCTTTCGGTTTAGCAAACGATGATTTCGTTGTATTCGAAAGAACTTCAGGATGAAATTGAGTAGTTAGAAATTCATTTGTCAGATCGGTTGGATCACAAATTTCCAACTAGAAAAACAAAATTCAAAAATATATAATTATTTTAAAAAAAAAGATTTACTTTTTTCTCAAAATGTATGCCGAATCGTTTCTCAGTGTGATCAATAACACTTTCCTTACAACTTGCATACATCATTCGTTGTTTTATTTTTGCACCATGTCCAGGAACGGAGTACATGAAAACTAGAAAAATTATGATAGACAACGAAAGAAAAAAGATGATTTACCAATTGGTTCTAAATTCGTATGATTAAATTCATGTTTAAATCGATAGATATGATATCGTCCTTCTTGAGTC
>ERZ778029.2799-NODE-2799-length-11512-cov-4.049577_pt1 | contig 11512 bp, 10 predicted proteins | sample MGYA00375759_ERZ778029 | MGnify/ENA primary metagenome ERZ778029 (study PRJEB29350, sample SAMN05389819) | bioreactor metagenome | isolation source: Ammonium sulfate bioreactor | place: South Africa: University of Cape Town | collected 2014-04-04 ...
TATGTAAACATCGATCAATTTGATTGGTTTTTTATTGTTCTTTCTTTTTTTTTTTATCTTTAGATTGTTAAATGTGTAACAAATGCACGTATTCAACTAGAAAATCGGATTGAACAACAACGTGGTTTTCTTGTTGAATTAGATTCGTTATTAAATTGGCTAACAAATTTTATTCGTGAATCAAAAACAACTGATCCTCAAGTAATCAAAGAGAAATACTTCGACATTTTTTTTTATTATTCTAAATCTTTTGTTTTCGAAGACGATTAAATTAGCATTAAATGAACGGCAACAACATTTCGATGAATTAATTAAATGTAATCAATTGAATGATAAAACTATTCAAAATAAAATTGACAATCTAATTCAAATGTGGAACCAATTGACCTCAACGAGTAGGCAAAAGAATTCTTCTTGGTCTTCTTTTTCTGTTACTATTGAGTAACATGTCTCTGCTTTGTTTCGTTTGCATGTTCGATTAGTCTGCTTTGGTAAATGACAAACAAGAAAGGAACCCCGAATAAAGAACAGAAGTAGAACATCAATCGGAGACAAACAATGACAAACATATAATTGAATTTTTTTTTTCTTCTTCTTTCATATTCTTCTCCGCCTTGACTTATTTTACACCCGATAGTTATTTGTCGAAGACAGGAAGTCAGCATACATCTCTTCTCTTTTTCTCGTAGATATTGTTTTCTAATCATTTTCGTAAAGAGAGTAAACGAATAGATACAAAGTATATGCGCACAAACTATTTTTATGATGCAATCAAACATAATAAGTGAGCCTAGCCGACAACATCGAAGACTAATAATAAGAATTCATTTTCAATAGATTCATTCTGATTAATTGCAAACGACACGGTAATAAACACTAGCAAACTAGATACACATATATGCGTATATTGATGTATATTAAACGGATCGCATCGTCTCGTTGCCCCCTAGACTATATTTGTGTTCTCTTTTACTTGTGAAGTACAGACGCATACAACCTGAAGTATATCGACGATGATGATCACCATCTTAGCTTTCTTTTTTTTATTCTTTACTATCGAGTGTGTGTGTGCATCTCTTCATTGAGCATATGACTTTGAGTTACTTACTTTTTTTTCTTCTTTTATTTCTCTTTCATTCACTTTTGTATTCATCAACGTCAAAGAGCGATAGTTCACCGATGTGTGCTTACTTTTACATTCTTCCAGTTGAATTATAATTATTGTATTTCTCTGCTTCTTAGTCACTCCACAATCAGCTTCGCCTACCAAAGACAACGAACAACAACAAGATCAAGCGAAATTAATCACACAAGCAAATGATTTATTGAATATTATCGTTCAATTAGGCAATTGTGAACAAATCGAAGACAACCTAAACCAAATTCATGTAAAAGAAATTCTTCTTTTCGTTTTTTATTAATCATTGTTCTTGATTTAATTCGTTGATTTTTAGTCTTTTTTAACAACGATTGATCAATCTCAAATATCAACTCATTTGAAATCCTATCTACCTGATCAACGTAAATTAATCTTAACTATTTCATCGATAGATAAATATTTTTCTTCTGTCAATAGTACATGATGATCTTGTTACACGTGAAAATATTTTAAAACAAATGCTAATCGATAGCAAACATATAGATGATTTACGAGTTAATTTTATAGCACATTTTAATACAACAAATACGACAGTAACATCATCGAATGAAATTTTGGATTTAATTGATAATTATCCGAAACAAATGACAAGCGAAATACGTCAATGGTTAACTGAACAACAAACAAATCGAATTACAGCACCATTAGCAACTGTTGATGTATCGAAAAGTATCGATGATTTTGATGATTATATCAAAGAATTAGAAGAAAATATTTGTTCATATGAACAAAATCAAATGAATAATAGAAAACTTCAGGTTTGAATTGGATTTTCTTTTATGTATAGGTTATACGTTTGTTATTATCAATAGAAAATTCTACGACAAATCGATGAACAACCGAATTTACCACAAAATCTCACTGCAGACGAACGACAACGCATTGAAAATTTAAAAGACAAATTCGATGATTTAAAAAAACGTTTTGAAACAATTCAAATCTCTTCGAATCCATCGAATATAAATCATATCATTGAAAATACGGAAAATCTTATCAAATATCTTAAAGAATTCGAAGAACAAATACGAACTAATTCAATTCAACCGATCAGTAATTACGAACGATTGATTCCCGATTGTCAGGTAACTAAATAAAATCAGAAAGAAAGAAGGATAATTTCCGAGTTCAGTTAGAACGAATAGAGAAAGTCACTCATCTGTAATCAAGTATCTCTCAATAGTACTCGATTTTGCAAACGAAAGGAACTAATCAGAAAAGTCGATTTTTCTTTTTTTTCTTCTTATTCGTATTTTATTTAGCGTATTATCAACGAACTGGAGCAAAATCTTCGCTCGAAAGTCGAACAACTTCTTCAAACAGGCAAATCGCTGTACAGTACGGATAATAGTGAAAATGAAAGCGGTGGTACGTATGCACGAGAGGTCGTTCTCTTACCTCTGATTATTTGTTCGACTTCCTTCGATATGATTTGTTATGACAATCGACCAGTGGAAAAAGAAAATACATCTTTCATCCTGCGTGTGTGTGTGTGTGTGTGTGTATCTATCCGTATTCTAACCCTGACCTTTTTTTTCTTCCTATATCTCTCCCCTTTTCTCTGCCGTTCGTATTGTCTAATCATGTTGATTGAGTTGATGAACATATCGGAATTATTATTTAGATGAACATGGAGGTTTAATATCATCAACACCTCCATCGAAACGACATTCGGATTTAACGACAAGAAAAGTTCGTCGACATATTCTACAACTAACACAACGCTGGAAAAGTGTCAATACAAATGTTCGATATCGTTTGAAAATCCTTCAACGTGCACAAACAGTAAATGAGCTTTTCTTTCATTATTATTTTTACTTGGAAAATTCTAGACTATCGAAGAATTTCGTCGAAAGTCCGATCAATTCTATGCACAATTAGTTGATATCGAACTTGCACATGCACATCAACCACCCATACGAACACTAAATCCTGAACATATTCCTGCTGAAATCGAACAAACACGAGTAATTTTAATTAAACTAAACGAATTTTAAAATCTCGCGTGTGTTTTAGCGTATCTTAACAAGTCTAATGTCATGCAAAACATCGATTGATAATATTCAACAACTAGCAAGTACAATCGAAAATGAATACGATATCCAAACACTCAATCAAACTCAAGAATTGAATCAAAGGTCTAGCAAAAACAAACGATTCGATTTTGAGTTTGAATCAAATTCTTTCGTTTCGATTTCAGATGGGAACATTCAGTTCAATCACTCTCGCAACGCATACAAATACTTCAAGATTCTGCAACAAATTCCGATACGGATCTTTTTTCAACATCAGTGGAATATCCATGGCAACGTGCTGTTGCTTTTAATAAAGTTCCTTATTTTATCAAGTAAAATTTTCATATGATTAGCATAGAAATTAATTTTTCTTCTCTCCTTTAGTCATTCCGATCAAAGTACATCTTGGGATCATCCGAAAATGTCTGTTTTTCTCTTTGATTTGAATAAAAAAAGTCCATCGTTTTGTCTTTCTAGGCTCGAATTAATGCGTTCATTATCAAGTTTAAATGACATTCGTTTTTCAGCATATCGAACAGCAATGAAACTTCGAACTTTACAGAAACATCTTTGTCGTAAGTTAGCCATCAATTTCCGTTGATTCTCTAGATATCAATCGATTTATTCTAGTTGATTTAACATCACTCAGTGATGTCATCAGTGTATTCGAAGAACATCAAACAATTGACTCTCGAACGATGAATCTCGATAGATATATTGATGTTTCGGAAATTCTCATCTATCTTAAAGCAATTTTCGATAAAACAGCTAATGAATATCCTCAAATGGTCAATGTCGTTTCGACAATAGATTTGGCATTGAATTGGCTATTGAATATCTACGATTTGTATGATTCAAATTCGAACATGTGCTTTTACATTTGAATGTTGTTTGATGAATTTTTTAGGAATCGAACTGGATCGGTACGTTTAATAGCAATCAAAATGGCGTTAGCTTTACTCTGTCGAGGAAATATCGAAGAAAAATATCGATGTAAAATGAAAAAAAAATAGCAAAAGAGATAATTGGAATTGATTTGTTTTCTTTAGATATTTTCTCATTAGTTGCATATTCATCATCGGATAACGATGTTGTTGATCGGCAACATTTGTCGATTTTATTTCAACAAGTCATTGTCGTATGTGAAAACAAGAAACAGAGAGATAAGATTGAGATGATTGATTTTTTGTTGTTGTTGTAATTAGATCCCGAAACAACTCGGTGAAGTTGCTGCATTTGGTGGTTCGAGTGTTGAACCAAGTGTAAAAAGTTGCTTTGAATTTGTAAGAAAAAGAAATTCGTAAATCCATTCTTCGCTAAAATTCTCTCTTCAGGCGCATAATCCCGATGTTTTAACAGCCAATGATTTTCTCGAATGGGTCAAATTGGAACCACAATCACTTGTTTGGCTGCCTGTTATGCATCGTTTAGCAGCAAGTGAAGCTGCCAAACACGAAGCACGATGTAATATATGTAAAATCTATCCAATTCTCGGGTTTCGTTATCGTTCATTGAAACATTTCAATTGTGACATTTGTCAAAATTGTTTCTTCTCGGGTAAACAAACGAAATCTTTTAAAATGGATGATCCTCTACAAGAATATTACACCGAAGTTTGTTGAATTCGTTGTTTTCTAATCAAATCAATGATCTATCTTTCGATTAGACAACGTCTTCCGAAGATATTCGAGATTTCTTTCGAATATTTAAAAATAAACTCTGGTCAAAACATCGCAAACATCCAAAACTTGGCTATCTTCCGCTACCTCATGTTTTCGATAATAATATCCCAACTCGATCTTCACAACAACCATCACCCGTACCTGTTCTTATTCCCGTTCTGACAAACACACCATACAAGTAATATCATTTGCAAAAGTCAATACTTCGATCAAGTCAATTCATTTTGCTTTAGATCTAATCCAGCTTTAGTACAATCGACAATTGAATCGTACGAATTGATTTTTCGATTATGATTTATATTTGTTTTGGATTTATTTAGAGGCGATGAACACGGTCTTATAGCTCAACATTGTCATAATTTGAACACATTTGCGCACGCATCAGTATGCTACTTTGATTCGTCTTTTGAGTGAATAATTTTTTTCTGCATTTATTTAGCCTCGAGCATTGGCTCATGATATCTTAACACGTTCACGTTCACTTGATAATGAACAACGTAATGAATTAGAAGCAATTATTCATGATCTTGAAGATGAAAATCGTTTATTACAAAATGAATACGAGCGTTTATGTCAACAACATATGGAAAAATCATTGATAATCCAAGATCAACAAGACGCATTTCATCAAAGTGATAGTCAATTGGGCTCATCGACATATTTAAATGATTATAGTAGTAATGAACGAGAGATTCTACGTGAAGCTAAACAATTACGTCATCATAAAACGAAATTAGAACAACGAATGAAAATCTTAGAAGAACATAATAAACAATTAGAAAAACAATTACGACGATCGAAACAATTGTTGCTTCGTGAAGTAAATTCTTTTCTGTTTTCGAATAAAAATCAATAAACAATTCTCGTTGTTTGTTAACTAGTCACCATCATTACATCATCATACAAGTAGTACAAGTGTTAACGAACATCGTCCATCATCTGTCACGACAACAGTATCTAGTCCATTGCATAGTTCAACATTAGGTCTACGACGTTCTATTGACAGGAATCTCGAACGACAATCAAGTATTTCTTCATTTGCTTAGATTTTATCGTTCGAGTAAAAAGAAAATTCCTCTTTTAGATTTAATTACCATTGATAATTTATTTCATATGGCTGATGATATCAATCGTGCTGTTGGTGATCTTGTTTCAGTTATGACTGAACCACCACCACCGTCGAATGGCTCGTCGATGCACTATCAACCCATTGAGAATACAGTTGCTACATAATACAATTTCGAATCTCACCGAATCTGTTTTGTCTTCTTTTTAACGTTTGCGTGCAATGCAATCAAACAGTGTGTGTGCGTGTGTGTATTTAGTTTTGTTTTTCGTTCAATTTTGAGAAAAGAAAATCTCTCCTCAGGTAGTGATAGTCATTGACTAATCACCTATTTAGTTTTGTTTTTGTTGTGGAGAATTTTTTGTTTTGATTTTGCTTGGATTTTTTTTTCTTCTGCTGTTCTGTTTGTCTAAGTCACCATCTTGTATGATTCTGTTTTCGAACATATTTACATTATTTAAGAAACGAATTCTAGTTAATAAAACAAAACGATCTACTTAATTTTGAAAAAAAAAACGAAAATACAAAAAAAAAATGATCGATCTGTCTAAATTATTCAAAAATGCAAAAAAAACAAAATAAACGAATTGGATTGAGCAAAAAAACAAATCAACACAATATTATTTTAGATATTGTTTCAATGGATACTCCATTTTCCGATATGGATTGGCTTGATACAGCATCTCATACGCTTGATCTTGCGATTCAAAAAGGTCTTTATGCTGAATTTAGTCATTTGAAAACCGATCTCGAACGTATTCGTTTTCTTCATAATCATCGAACAAATCTTCTTTCGAATACATTCGAACGATATTTATCATCAACAACAAGTTCATTGACAAAAAATCCGACGACAGCAATTAATTTTCGTAAAAAAGGCAACGATTATTTTGTGAATAAGAATCTTTCGCGTGCAGCCTGGTGCTATCGTGCAAGTATTGCTCTATCGAATGCGAACAGTTCGGATATGGCACTTTCCTATGGTAATCTATCGGCTGTTCTTTTCGAATTGAATCATTATCATGAATCGATACGTGCAATTCAGTTAGCAAATGATCATTATCCGAGTGAATTGAAATTCAAGTAAAACAAGACGAGAATTGTGTTTTGGGGTTTTGTATTCATTTTTGTCGATTTAGATTAGTCTTTCGACGAGCAGCGTGCTATCATAAACTGAACGATCCCGAGCGAAGTGCTTATGAATTGACAATCTGTCGTGATTTAATCAAGAAAACAGCTGGTTTAGAACGTAAAAAAATCGATTCGTTTTGTAAAGAAATGGATCAACTAAGTCGACAAATTGCAGTTCTAAATAAACGAAAGGAAGAAGAAGAAGAAGGAGAACAACAAACGAAATCTTACAAAGATCTCGATGATCTTATTCAGAATTCTTCAACGCCAACTGAAACTCTTGCTGCATCATTGACAAAATCAACTGAAAGTAAAATCGATCAAGAATTTCAACCACCCTCACCTCCATCTCCACCTCGAAGTACGTTTCTATTCGATCAACCGGATTTACTCTTTCATGGAACGAATGAACAAGGTCGACATATTCTTGCTAATGAAGATATACCTCCGAATGCATTGATTTTAAATGAACGACCTTATGCATGTTTATTATTACCTAAATTTGCTTATACCTATTGTGATCATTGGTTAGTTTTTCTTTTCAAACAAAAAGAGAAAATTCTTTTAATGTCACGTATCATTTGTTTATAGTTTAACTTCGATTGTCATTCCATATGTATGTCCTCAATGTTCACATGTTCTTTTCTGCAGTGAACATTGCCAACAACGTGCATTAGAAAGTTATCATCAATACGAATGTAAACATATTCATATTCTTAAAACATTAGGCATTGCTTTTCTCGGTAAATCCTTTGTCTCTCTCTCTCTTCTATTCATTCAAATTGATTTTCTAGCTTATCGAACATTAACAACCACTGATCATGAAACTCTTTGGACGACTATAACACAAACAACATTACCTACTGAAAAAGTCGAGAAATCGATTGTCTACAAATCGGATTACAGTGCCATACAAAAACTAATTACACATACCGAACAAATGTCAATTGATGATTTATTTCATTATTCATTAACAGCCTATCTACTTTCCGAAATAATAAAATCAACAAATTTTCTTCAATGTCATCAGATAAAAAAACGTGATACGGAACAGATTCTACTCGGTTCAATTCTTTTGAAACATATTCAACAAATGATTTGTAATGCTCAAACAATATCGATAACAAAAACAAATCAAATCGACGAAATCGTATTCGATCATGACGATGAACAAGAAGAAATGACCAAACGTTTTGCATCGGCTATTTTTCCAACATGTGCTCTGATGAATCATTCATGTATACCGAATATTCGTTGTGTTTTCGATCAAGGATTTCTACGTGTCTATACAGCCAAAGCAATTCGTCGAGGTGAAGAAATTTTTAATTGCTATGGACCACAAAAATCACTGATGCCATCGACTGAACAAAGACAAAATGTTCTTTTTGAGCAATATTTTGTAAGTTTAAAACGCAAAGATGAATCAAAGCAAACTTTTGATTTGTTTTTCTCGGCTAGTTTAAATGTCAATGTGAAGGTTGTGTGGAAATGGTGAAGCCACCCGTTGAAAAACTATCGAATGGTGAGAATTAACTCTAAATCTGAGTTTATATCGCTGTTTTTTTTATCGAAATAAAAATCTAAATAAATCGAATGAATTGTCGTTTTGTTTTGTTTTTTCTTTTTATGTCGTAAAATGAAATGTTGTCTACCGCGAAAAATTTCCAATACAAAAGCACATCTTTTCCATTCTCGTAATGCACATTCATCTACCGATCAATCATTAATCGTACATGATAGTCAACAACAAACGGATCGAACAAAATTCTATCATACAACATCAGAAAAATTGCTCGAAGCTAAACGTTTATTTTCTCAAGCTTTCTTATCTTGTACACAAAATCAACTCACATGGGAACAATCATTGAAGTTATTCAATGATTCCTATCGTTTATATGAGCAAATCATACGAGAAATTAATTTAGATACAGTCAATCTTTATGAATATGGTAATTGAAATTTGCCAAAAAAGAAATATTATTTCTATTCATCTTTGAGTTTTTCTAGTTGCATCGATTTATAATGATCAAAATCAATTTGATTATACATGTTTATATTTAAATAAATGTATACAAATATTAAAAATGAATCTAACAAATTCATGTTCATCGACAACAATACTTCTTGTTGATGTTCTAAGAAAATATGCTCAGACATTATTTAATTGTCGAAAATTTGATGATGCACGTCGAACAATACTTGAAGCACAATTATTATTAGATCAAATGACACCCGTATCAACAACAGCAACAACAACAAATACGATCAATGATGAAGAAAAACATACGAAAAATGTCCTACAAACAATTGAAGATTTAAAAGCTAAATGTGATTTATGTCTTAGTTAACCTAAATGAAAGTCTCTTGTCTTTAGCAGTGAAAAAAATTGTGGCAATCAATTCTGTTATTTGTTATTCTTGATTATATCGGTGCTATTATTCATTCTCAGGGATGATGAACAATGTATTTTTTTTTCGCTGTTAAAAAGATTGATATTTAAACAAAAAAAAAACAGGCAAATAAATACGTTCTATTTCGGTGCACGTGAATCTTTTTGTCTTACCGAGAGAATTATCGTCAAGGTGAACCGAGAGCGAGAGAGAGATTTTATTTTTCAACTTGAACATGATACCATATAATTAGAAAAAAAAATGATGATGTAAGTTGTGCTAATTAAATAGCAACTATAATTTCAGTTAGCTTTGAACAAGAGAAACGAATTTGTTCGATTGAACAACGATGACATTATGTCATTTTTTTTCTCCGTAGGCTATCGCATGACGAAATCAATCTATTGGATACTTGATTATCGATTAGTTTGGTTTCGAATTCAAGAAAGAACCTTTTTCTTTGATTAATATTATTTAATCACTTTAATTATTATTACATAAAGAAAATCTACTTTTTAATTTAGTCAGATTAACAAGAAATCTGACGAGTAATGTCATATGAAAAAAAAAGAATCATTAATGAAATTGTATTTTTTTTTGTCTTTTTTTCTTTTTTTTTCTTTCTTTGACATTGATTTCGAGTGAAACAACCTCGATCGTTTTGTGCTCAAACAAAATCATCGCATGTGCTCAAATCATAAGTGCGTGTCCACATATTGTACTTTGTGCAGTCTATCAAGGCCAAGTGATATGAACTAACATACATGCACATATGTACACACAATAATGATGACGATAATGATGATCTTTTCTACTCTGATTCGTTTTTTTTTGTCGTTGCACAGAATGGATTGTGAGTCATTTAAAGTAGCACTCGATTTCAATAGTTTGTGTTTGTATATGTCGCTCTTGCGCCTTTTTTTTTAAATACTAAGTGAAGTTCAAGGTGATAACAACTGGTTTCTGATGGAGAACATATTGTGTGAATCTGCACAGACTAACAAATAGGAGAAGAATAATGAAAGAAAGAAAGAAAAATCTGGAGAGATTTTAATCGACAAATTGAATGAAGTAGACTGTTTCAAGGTAATTGTATAAATATGTACACACACATGCAGCTATTCTCAGTTAAGCTAGCTCATCCGGAAATAGAACTTGTCGATGTCGTTGACAGCGCATTTCATTTCAATGCCTCTCTCTCGGTGTTTCCCTTGATTTTAATCAAGAAAGTTGTTGACCGCCCGGAGCGCCTCATTCACGTTTTCTTTTTTTAATCACAAAACAGCTAAGTTATAGTTATTTTGTAATGATTATATACGTCTAGATTTACCTAGTTCATATAATATTAATTTAACGATGAGGAGAGAGAAGAAAAAAGGAGGTGAACTAATCAGGCACACCTCGATGTTTCCGCATATCTGATCTTTTCTTCCGCTCATTTCATTTCATTACATGAGGATTTTGCATCTCTAATTATGTTTCGTATACAAGTATTATCATAATGTTTGTATGCACCATTACAATAGAAGAGAAGAGGGAGAAAGAGAGAGAGAGAACACACGCGCGAAAGAAAAGTGAGTTTCGCTTTCCTCCTTTCTCCTCGGTGTATAACGTCTCTCTCCATCCATTATGCGCTTGGAGGAACATCATTGTCGTATCTTTTCATTCTCTCTCTCTCTCTCTCTTTCTTTCTGTATTCTACTAAATCTTTTTTTTTTCTAAGCTCCTCGTTTACCAACTACAACGTCTTCAAAAGGATCAAGTAAGTAGTTGTGTGACAAAACTAGTCAGACGAACGAGTTTGAAAAAAAAAAGAAATTTTTGTTACTCATGGTATTTTTTTAAATGAAAGGAAGCAACTGTCTGACATTTAGAGTTGTTAATGAATATGATCATTGCTCAGTTAATAGTAACAGAAAAACGAGATTTAATCAACTGGATTTCCGGTGTCAGAATTTGTTTGACCAATGGTCGGCTACTTTATGTCTTTTGAGAAAAGAAATAAGATTGCGTGCCAAATTGAAATTGAACTCGAATAGTCTTCTTATTTCTTTTCCTCTCTCTCTGTCTCT
>ERZ778029.2800-NODE-2800-length-11512-cov-3.567862_pt1 | contig 11512 bp, 11 predicted proteins | sample MGYA00375759_ERZ778029 | MGnify/ENA primary metagenome ERZ778029 (study PRJEB29350, sample SAMN05389819) | bioreactor metagenome | isolation source: Ammonium sulfate bioreactor | place: South Africa: University of Cape Town | collected 2014-04-04 ...
CAAACTCAAAAGTAGAATTTCTTCATTCGACCCAATTGAGATTAGTTCTTTTGTTCTTTGTAGCTAAACTCTATTCTCAAACAATTAACAATTGTTTAACATTATCATCAACAAAATCTTGTCTCAGACATATGAATATCGATTTACAAGGCAGTGGAATTAGTTTATTTTCATTTGATAAACATATTTTTCGGTATTTATTTCAACTGAAATCATTGATCTATCATGCATCAAACAAATCTTCGGATGATTTCGATTGTCTAGTCAAATATTCGACTAAACTCAGGCGTTTTCATTTCATTCAAAAAGGTTTCTCAGTTTCGAATTTCGATCAACGATATTTTCATTTACAACAACGACTTGCTTTTACAGCACATGAACTCAATCATACGAAAATATCAACACGAACAATGAATATTCATACGATTCCTTATCCAGAAAGCAATCTCTGTCTACCGTTAATTCAATGGAATTGTTTTCCTAGTGACGTAATTTGCGACGAAAGTAAATTGAAAAAATACGAATTTCAATTGACAAATTGATCATTTAGATGTTTATAATCGAGTTGAACGTGTGAGATTCAATCTATCGATTGGCAATAGTCAACCATTGTCTTATTTTCCTCAATGTCGAAATGTTAATAATTTAACATTAATATCAAATGAAACTATTCATTTATCATCATTATCTCTCGTGAATTTATCATCATATATTTCTCTTTCAAAATTACGCCATTTAATTCTTAATACTCAATTAAATCGGCAAGATCTTGAACAATTATTTTCATCGATGTCTTTACATTCATTGGATATAAATTATTCTCAATTACATTCAAATTTAAATCTATCAACTATTAAAAATCTTTCATTAATTAATGAACCTATTTCATCGGAAGATATCGATTATCTCATTCAATGTTTAATACCTCATCTCGAACATTTACAAATGATTGTTAAAACAAGTTTCGATTGTCAACAAGTGCTCGATAGTCTTCTTTCGTTAACGAAATGCAATCGGTTAATATCAATAAAAATCTGCATTTGTCAAACATTGTCCGATGAAATCGAACGAGATCTTCAACCGAAATTCTCTTCCAATCAATGGATACCTGTCAAATATCAAATGGATAGTTGGTATTTATATATTTGGAAGTAGATTTATTGAAATGCAATATTATTTAATAATAATAATAGCAACAAAGTATTTTGTTGATCTGATTTACTTCGAAAGAAAAACTAATTGAATAAATAGTTCATTGTTTTCCGTTCGTTCTTTTTAATTAGAACGATGATTTGTTCAAGGTGCAACACGTATTGACATGAAACAAACACATATCATCGAATAGTTGCATGGAGACTTAAAAACTCTTATGTTTTTATTGAAATCTACATACATACATATAAATATATAATCAAAAAGAAAAACAAACAATGATCGATTTGTCTCGTATTTTATTTCACAAATTTTAATTGTAATGTGATTGCTGTCGACTATTTCGTTTTAATAAACGATTAAATGTACGTCGAAAATGTTTGTTCGAAAGAACGTAAAGAAATGGGTTCATTGTTGAATTGACATAACCAAGCCAAATAGTCGCCGTAACGACACGTTCGGGTACACATGTTTCACAGAATGCAACGACCATATAGATAATAAAATATGGTAAAAAACAACACGTAAAACCGAATACAATGGCAAATAATTGTCGAAACGCTTTTTCTTGTTGATTCCAAAGTGCTGTTTGTTTGATTTTATTTGTACATCGATTTATTGATGATGATGGCGAGAATGGTGATTGTTGTTGTTGTCGATTGATTGTTATAGCAGGTATGGACGAGGATGATGATGTTGAAAAACGTCGTTTTGAATTCGAAAGCTCCATACTTGAATTCGAATCTATCGTCATTGCTGATGTACAACAATGACAAAGATTAAAAACATTCGTCGTCGTCGTCGTCGTTGTTGTCGTTGTTCCCGTTTTCATCGTTGTTGTTGCTGTCGTTGTTGTTGTTGTTGTTGTCGTAGTCGTCGTCGTTGGTGGTTGTGATGATATTGATGATAGTTGAGCGACTGGTGATGAACGAGATTTTTTCGGCGTAATTAGTGAACAATGTCGACCCAGTACTACTGATGGAGTAAATTGTGGTTGATAATGAGCTTTATTTGTATATATTCGACATGTTTTATAATCAGTTGGACTTTGTCGGCAATGATCAGTGACATGAAGACGAGGAGATTTATAATTAGAGACAACATTTGCAGATTGCTGAGTAGGAAATACAGGATGAGCTAGTTCACGACGATGAGCAAACCAAGTTAATTCATCCTAAATAAAAGACCAGTAGAACATTGTTTCTAATGTTACGATTTGAAATTTACTTGAGTACAACGTTTTTTATCTCCAAATGAATATGTTGTTTTTAATGATGAACTTCGAGGACGAGTTAAATGATGAATAGGCCGTGTTTTTTTCTCTTTAAAATTTATTCTTAAGCCGATTTCATTTGTTGCTAATTTGGGCGAGATTTTTGTCAGAATTAAACTTTCATTATCCAGGTAATTTATTGTCGTTGAACATACTTGTCGATCACTATCACACAATGTCATAGTTACAGGTGGCGGAGATTTATTTCGATGATGTGAATGTTTAGAATTATGTAAACCATTTGAACTATTATTATTATTATTCGTTATTGATTCATTTAATTTCGTTGAATGTCGTTGTAGAAGAACGTTTTTATATCGACGTTTAATTTCATAATAGATTCGACCATTTAACGACATTAAAACAAATAATGGAAAATAGAAATTAATTATAGCAGTTGAAACTTTAAAGAATTTCGAATGTATATATTCAGGTTCGCATTTATCAGACTAAAATCAATATAGCAAAAGAAATTTTTCTTTTGTTTTCTTTTTCATTTTTTTTATTATACTTCGATATATCGAGTACCATGATTAATCAAACTATGCCAGCCAAATATTGGTATTACCCAAAGGAGTGATAAACCCCAAGCAAAACCAATTAATAGTAAAGCTCGTGTTCGAGTTCGTTTGCCGAGATATTGAAGTGGCGATGTGATTGACCAATAACGATCTAGACTCAATGTTAATAAATTGAATATCGATGCCGTTGATGCTGTAAAATCAACTGACAACCATATTTGACATAAAAGAAGACCTAGATTGTGAATAAATAAAGAAATGACATTACTCAAAATCCTTTTTTAACAAGAAAAAACAAGAACAAATTAGAATTTCTGTATTCAGGTCATCTATAACTAACCGCTTTTAGTCGTTAGCTTGTTTGAAAGAAGAAATAGGGCGGAAGTCTTTTAATTTATTATCCTCGAACTCTAATCAAATTTTTACTTTAAAATTAGTTGTTCAAAGAGGCATGAGAATATGTTTTTTGCATGTCACTTAAAAGCATCATTTCATATTCTACTTGTTCTTTACCTTCTTGTTTTTTATCTCTCTTACTAAAATATGATTTGAACTCATTATTTCATCTTTTCATGGTGTCTGGCTCAAAAGAAACAAAAACACATTTTCTTTTCTTTTAATTTCGATCAAATTAACGTTGGCAAAAACAAAATTTACCCATATTCCATTTTTCCATTATCGCATAAATACCGGCCAAAGGCATGACAAAACACCCAACAATAAGATCAGCTGTTGCTAAACTCAATATAAATAAATTTCCAACCTAAATTACATCGAAATAGAATAATAAAAATTGATACTAGTCTATAATCGTAGGAATTTAAAAAAGAACAGAATGTCGACACTCTACTTAGCTTTTGAAAAACTAGAAATTATCATATATGGCTGAAATGATTGCGTGCTATATTGATGAGAAAGATTCTTTTTTGCATTTTATGCAACTACTTATTATTAAAATATGTGCGTTTTTCTTTTTGTTTTCTATTGTAAACTATTGAAAACGTTCCAATAACAAAGTATTATCGGTTGCCCAGTTTGAATTTCAATCCAAAGAAATCAACCAAAACAAAACAATTAATCGTCTGCTCTCATTGACAGCCGGATGACATTCTTTTGACTTTTCGACATTGTACTCACTGTTCGCATGCGACGAAATGTAATAAGAACAAGTAAATTTCCCGTTATTGTTAACAAACATAGACAAGCACATACGAAACCAAATACAATCGTATAAGTTAACGTTGATAGTTGATGTCGTATTGTCAGTTGATCTGTTCGATGAGTTAAATTATTTAAAATATCATCGGATAAATTGTCAATACGAAATAGAAGTTCTTCGTTTGATGATATCGTATTCATATGATTCCGTTGCTGTGCATCAGCAAAAATATATAAAGTTGAATCGATCATTAAGAATTCACTTGTAAAATATATCGAGTCAACATTCCATAAATAGGCTCAACTTGTTAGTAAAGAAATATCATTTCCTTTACATTTTTTTTTCTTTTCTATATTCTTTAAATTCATTCTCAATAGGAGTAACTGAAGAAAATAAGGAAGATCAAACAAAGAAGCGAGAAAAAACAGGAAAAAGAAAAAGAGAATATGAGAAAAATATTAGACCTGTATACATGGAAAGAGAGGTGAGAGAGAGAGAGAGAGAAGGGATAAAACGCGGAGGTAAGTAAATTTATGATGCGGTATTATGTAATAAATAATTTAGAAATTCAATATTATATTAATTAAATAACAGCAACGAATGCAAAAACAAGCTAATAAATAGATTACTGATATCAACATTTCAGTTAAAATTGTTTTTATAATAAAATAAAAGGCAAAATAGGAACATTTCCGATTGATTAACTGACAAGCAAATGTTTGTTCTATGGAAACCTTTTGATTTCATCATACATGAAATATATGATATTGATTGATTTTTGTCGTATTTATTTATCTTAATTGTAAAGAGAAATATGTATAATTAAACTCAATACTCGAATATAAAAAGAAATCGAGATATCCTACACTGTAATTGAATACGTTCAGCTTTTTTTAATTTTGATTTCTAATTAGCTTACTTCTCGATAAAATAATAAATGAGTCGATTCATAGATGTGGTTTAATTTTGTCGAATTAAAGAGTACTATGACTAATGAATTTCAGAGAAAAATAAATTCTCAAGCAGATTTTTCTACTTTGTCTCAGACAGATTAATTTTTTATACAAACAAAACATACGAAGTATTTTGAAGAAAGAAAAACATCGTAGTGTCAAAAATAAAAGGCACCCGGACCCGATTGAATAGCTAAGGACATTTGTGTGTGTGTCAAATGTCTATGATTAATATAAAAAAAACAAAAACTAGTTATATTACCGTTCGTAAATGGCGATTAGTTCGAAGAGCATAAATAACTATTGTATTTCCGAGAATGGTTATAAATGAAAGACTAAACATGGCCACAGCAAGAACAATGATGCGTATTGACGATGGGAAATTTGAATGATCATTTGTTAATGTTAAATTCGTTGTATTCATACCATCCACTATCAATCTGAAAATGTTACTATTTGAATTACACCCGTCACCCTCAAGAATGAGTAAATTCATAGACTTGTTTTTGTTCGTTAAAATAAATATGTGAAAAATGTTTTTCGACTAATAGCAGGTCGATTGGTTCAATCACAATGATTATATAATCGAATACAAGAATAAAAGAGTGCACTTGTCGAAGTTGGGTGATTAGTACGGAATGCTGTCTTGATCGCAAACATAAATCTTATCTATTCTCATTGGCAATAGAAATCAAACAACGAATTCACTATTCGATCATAAATTACTATTATTATCTTTCATTGAACATGATCCCAGCGTTGACTTCAATGTCATCTAGCGAAACATTCGTTCAAGCTACATTTTTTATTTTTTTGTCATTTATTTGAATAGGAGATGTTCATTAACAGAAGAATTATCTTCTTATTTGTTTGTAATCATAATTCAAAAGAAGAGAAGGAAGAAGAAGAAGAAGAACAAATAATAGTGAACAGATCGTCTAACGTTAATCAATCATTCTGATTATAATGATATTTCCACAGTTCACTACTTTATTTTAGGAATCTTAATGATTGTTTTTATACGAACAAGTACGTTTGCTAATTACCAGCGTACTCTGACCTTGTTGAACCTGCTATTTTTAATTTCGAAAAGAGAAAAATCAAGTAAAACTAAATCGACCGTAATAAGATCATGTCATTAATTTGTAAAAAATCTATTTTTGTTTTATTTGAAATAAGAAACTTATTTAATGATTCGGTACTTATGATCAGCGTAATCAAAGCATATAAACTAATTTACTCCTACACTTTAATTGAATACTTACAAATTATGTCCGACGTGAAAATGGGAACGATTGAATATCTTGTACTTTCTTATCTTGATATATTTATAGTAGAAAAGCAAATTCGATAGTGAAGAAAAATATATGTTTTGCTATGCTAATATTGATTCGAGTGTAAAAAAAATGAAGTCAAAAAAAACGATCATGAGGAATTATTAAACAGGAATAATCAGAGGGAAGAGAGAGAGAAAAATAGTTGTTTGCAATTCTAATTTGTTGTCTATCTGCATAAATAGATAATTTTCCATGAAAAATTACTTTTCATTTTGTCGAACAAATTGACTCGGTTATGAAGTAAAACTTTTATCGTACCATAGAAGAATTGCTCCTTGAGCTTTTCGCTTGACTGAATTCGATTTTTCATTAGGCTAAAAAACAAGTCAATATTGGAAAATCCGAAGAAACTCAATGAACGTTTTACATCAAGTTTAGTGTCATCTGATGAATGACTCGATAGGTCATCGTTTTTATCGGATTCTTTATTGATTTTATCGACGATCGTTTTCAGACGATTGCGTAGATCTTTTTCTTCATTTTTTGTTAGTGATGATTCATTTATAACCTTTTTCGTCAATAGTTCAAAGAAAAGAAAAGAAAATCTTTCGAATTGCGATGGTCTACTTTGCCCATGAGATTTTCCATTTTTTGAGTAAGTTCTTTTTGTTCAACATGTCTTTCTTGTTTCCGTTCGTGTGCTAACAGTTTTCTTTCTAATTTCTCTTTGGAACTTTCTGCAACAATTGTTCGTTTTGATCGAGGTACGATTGCTGACATATTTGCAAGATTTTCCGCTGTTTTCTCTTCATTTTGTTCGTCAATGAGTTCTTTTTGACTATTTCGAGGAATTAATTTGTTTGTAACTAATTAATATTAAATATATAAAACACAAGAAGATCACAAGAACATTTTACCAATTTGTGAGCCGGCAAACATGATGATTATGAATTATTGACTAGAATACACATAACAAAATGCGTCTTCAATGGGAATTAGAAAAAAAAAGACACAGTGATAGAGAGCGCGTATTTAGTTTTTTTGGTAAATAAAAGTTATTATTTTAAGAATCTCAAGTGATTGAGCAAAATTGTCAATAAATGTCGCACTATGACATGTCGATTAGCCAGCGATAGCTACTTTGATTGTCATAGTATAGTTTTAGCTTAGATATATATATATATATAATTAAATATCGAAATAAAAACAGACAATAAAATAAAAACTGAATTGATTTGTTCATTGTCGTGCTGATGCTGATCTAAAATTATAAAAGTAGATTAGTGATAAAAAAAAGAAATTGAAATAACACAATCGAATTTACATTCTAATCATATGATATAAATTTTCAATGATAACCTCCATATGCCGAAGTTTGATATATAAATACAAATGAAATAGTATGAGAATACCAAGACTAGAAAAGCATGATTTTTAAATGAATCATCAAATGAAAAGAAAATATATAATACATGATGATAAAATAATTCGTAATCCTATCGGGAGCAATGGAGATTATCGATGGTAAAGAATCTGAAAAATAATCATTCGGTTTATTTGATTTCTTTTTTTGATAAAATTCTACTTGTGTTATTATTTTCTAATAGTTGATCATTGGTGAGAGAAGTAAGTGCGTCATGTCGACTCATTCGACGCCCACGTTCGCCAACCTGTGGTGGGACATGTAGAGTTAAGTCAGTCCGACTTCCTCGAGTTTTTTCTATTGATAAAAGGAAAAACGATTAAAAGAAATAACTTCACAATATTGAATCGATTCATTACCCATTTGAAAATTACTAATGAGATTCAGACGATTGTCTAGAAATTTACAATTTGTTATTTTTTATTTATGCGAATTGAACGTACTTAAATCTTTAAGGCCTTCTTGTGATGCTGAATAGGCATTTTTCTCGATAATTTCTAAATAAAACAACAAGAAAGAACGAGTCTTTTTTAGTTTCCAGAGGAAGAATCGAAGTCAATATTGACACATACGTTTAATAATTCCGTTCATTGGCTTACAAAATCTAACTTGAGCAGTTACGCGCAGGTTCGTTTTTGTAGCCGATGTTTGCACAAGACAATAACGAATAAATAACGAAAATGTATCACTATATCGCACACCATCATTGCATACTTCAGATTCAAGTACATAATACGAACTAGGAGTTTCATGGAGAACTATCTAAATTAATTAAGAAAAGAAACATATGTAATCTTAATTCACAGCCAAAGTCATTTATTATTGTACTGTTCTAATGATAGATTTATTCAAATTTTTCCTGCCCCCTTTTTTTCTCTTTTCTTTGGTTTCGAGTGACGTCAACATCTATTCAGTTTTGCTTACGTAAATGTCGATCAAGTTGAACTTGATTTGGTTTCAACAGAAAAGAAATACTCAATATTATTTACTTGTTTTTCACGTGTTGTTATGGTTCCTTTCCCGACTAATGTCGATTCAAACGGCATTTTATAATTTAATATTCTTTCTCGACATCCGCTTTCCTCATTTCGAGACCATTCACTAGCTTGATCTTCGTAGAAACGTTGCGCTTGTCGATATGTTCGAACGAATTCATTATCACCAAAGATTAAATCAAATAATTTGTCTACATTTAATTCATAGGGTCGTTCGACTAATTGTTTATCATAGTGATTTTCACAGGGACAACTAGTTCGATAGTTAATCAATTGATCACTTGTCGATGATTGACTACCAAAGTCAATGTCACTATCACCATTACAGACTGCTTGACCGGGATGGAGATATTTATTATCTTTCTTCGATTTTTTCTTTGATTTCGAAGTTTTAGTTGAACGATTGAGAACTTCACCTAAGACACTAGCGTCATCATCACCACCTGAAGCGATCTATTCGAGACCAAAAAAGAAACAAAACACTTTTAAACAGGAGGTTTTTTATTCTCACATGCTGTTTGGATTTCGCACGTTTCGTCAATGAAAATGCCATGTTGTTAAGAGAAGAAAAAAACGACGACTGTATGTATATGTCGATTGTTGTTTAGTGCGTATTGCATACACAAAAATTTATTATGTTCCATGAGACTCTTTTTCTTTCTTTTTCTTTTTTTTTCTTCTTTTTTTTTGACTAATAAACGGAAAGTGCAAAATACAAGAAAAGAATTGTTATTGTAGAAGATGACCTTGGTCTTTCTACGTACCGTATTTACAATGAGCAAAGAGGTCACTGAATTTCGGAAAGAATGTGAAATATACTGTTCGTAATAAAACTTTATGGATTTTTTTAAAGAAATTCTCTGAAATACGTGTAAAGAGTCAATATAAAAAAAATATCAATTGCTGTAATTTTCCGTCAGATTAAATAACAAAAAAACATTTTATTTCAATGATGTTGCTGTTTTTATTCAAAATAAGAGGAAAAAAAGTGAAAAAGAAAAAGAAAAAAAAAACTAATTTTATATAGAGCGTGTTCTGTGAAGGAGAAGATGAAAAAGAAGCAAAATTTATTTATTTTAATGTATCAAGTAGGTTCCACATTTTTTGTCGCATTGTACCTGTATCACCATTGTATCCGTTAATGATGAACGAGAAGACTTTGCTGTTAACATAACCCGAGTATGAAAGAACACTTCTAATCAAGCCAGGTTTCATATGAATATTATCAATAATAGGAATAGCAGCTTCGTATGCTGGAAACCATGATTCTTTCTTTCGAACATCGTAGAGAACATGTGAGATAGCCCATGTTGTTATACGATTTTGAGGAGATAAACCTGAACCATCGAGAGTAGCAACTGCTGTCTGTTCGATACCGTGTTCTTTCTCGCAATATGTTGGCAATACACTATTGATATATCTACCAAATTGATTAGCAATTGTTTTAACTATTAATTCACCATATTGATTGATACTTCTTTGCAAGAACCAATAAACAAGTTCACTTAATGGTGGTGAATAATACGTGTCGAGAGTTGTTCGATGTGTAGCATTCGTTTCTTTCTCGTAGAGAACTTTAATGGGAATATCTTTGGACCATTGCATACCTTCACGAAGTTCATCAGCAATGTACAATGATGCATTAGGTACCGCAACTCCAACAGAAAAACTTGCTGGAACATCGATACCTACAGTACCACGGATCCAACCGTGAGTAGCATCTGGAGCAATATAACCAGTGGTACCGTCTCCACTACCTGCTGAACCAGTAACAACTTCATTGAGAAATGTAAACGATGGAGGCAATCTGCTATAATCCGTAATTGTCACAGGACTACCAACAGTTGAACCAGGTTTCATAAATACATCAAATTGATTTTCACGCCAATTCAATGCACTGGTTCCTGTACCATAGTAATTTCTTTGAATATTTATTAAAGTAATAAAATAATGGTAGATTTAAATGATTCCTACCCCATATCTTCCCAAGTATATCCATCTGGTACTGTTTCAGTTTGTCCTGGCCAAGCACTCAGATCCAAAACAATGCCTTTACATTGTTTAATACCCTCAGATCGTATCAAATTTACCCATCGATTCATGATCACATCAGCTTGTGTCTCATTCCATCGCCAACTACCTAAACTTGGATCACCACTTCCTATTCATCAATAAATATCATCATTTATTTATTCTCGAAAAAAAAAACATTCTAAAACCAACCAACAATATAAATGTAACCATCAAGTACACCAAGTGCACTGATTGTACCAGAATATTGTAACAATGTTTTATATTTATAATCAGGACCTAGATAATGAAATCCCGCAGCAGCAGTCACAGTTTTCATTGTTGATGCTGGTGCAAGACCAACATCTTTGTTAAATGTAAATATTGGTTCTCCAGTCGTGTTATCAAGTAAAGTCATTGAATATGTTGCATGAGATAATTGTGAATCTTTCACAAAATTATTCCAAGCAACTGTAAAATTGGATTGACCAAAACAAACATTGATGCAAAACAAAAGAATCCATAACTAAATCAAAGAATAATTATTGAGAAATATTCGACAAATTTCATACAATACCTTAATTTTAGAACTAATCATGATCAACAGTTAATGTAACGATGAAGATAAATTTCAAACATCTTATAGAAATGTCTTATCAAACACAAATATTGGTATCGACAATCGATTTATTACTATTAGTTTTTGGAGACGTCGATTAAGTAGAGCAAGTGAAAGCTTAAAGCTGCCA
>ERZ778029.2806-NODE-2806-length-11505-cov-3.156507_pt1 | contig 11505 bp, 10 predicted proteins | sample MGYA00375759_ERZ778029 | MGnify/ENA primary metagenome ERZ778029 (study PRJEB29350, sample SAMN05389819) | bioreactor metagenome | isolation source: Ammonium sulfate bioreactor | place: South Africa: University of Cape Town | collected 2014-04-04 ...
ACGTTTAATTCGTAAACATTTGAAAATGAACAAACCCGATGTGATCATCGCTGATGGCAGTGGAAGGATTTTGATATCAGCTGATGACGACGATGATAACGAACAAATGTTAGCGAAAACACTTGATCAATTTAAATTAATCAATGGCACGATTTTACTATGTGAAGAGGAATATGATGATGAAACCAATGAAGCTTTAGTTCAACATATGAAGATCAAACTCATGCTCGAACATACAGATACAATTACAGATAAAGATGAATATATTATTGTTGATGATCAAGTTATTGGAGAGATTAAACAGATTAAACAATCATTGAAACGAAAATTCTCAGCAACATCATCGGATGAGGATAACATTCAGCATTTAGATGATTATCAAAATGAATTGAATATTGTTAAGAAAACTAAACGGTTGTCAACGACACGTGAAGAAGAAAATAATGGGCCCATGCATACGAGTTTTGTTGTGGTTGTGGACGATGAAAAACCTGTTCATACCAATGGACATTGTCAAAATTCACAAGAAAATCAAACGAATACAAATGCCAAAATCGACGGTGAATCGATTGAAAATTCAAATGATAGCAATAGTTGTGTGATAGTCGATGATATTGTTGAAACAATCAGTTCGAAACCGGTTAAAATAATTGAACCACAACAAAATGATGTTGTTGATGATGATGATGACTGTGTGGATATCACCGATGATTAAGATCTTTCTCAAATATATTTTTTTTCTCTTCTGTTCTTTTCATGTTTGTCTTCTTCTTCTTCTTCTTTTCTATTTATAAATATAAATGTCTGACTAACTGTTATTAAAATTGTCTCTGTGTCTTCGTCTAAATTCCTCTCTCTCTCTTTTTTCTATTGTTCGTATGTATTAAAAATGTGCTCTTGTTTCTTTGGAAAAAAACTCACAATTAACTTTTTTGTTCAAATACATCGGTTAGAACAGATTAAAATACGAGAAAAACTCTTGGCATCATTTGATTAGGAGATTTATGTAATTGTAGATTAATGCAATGACATTTTTCCTAGTCAACGATTCAATTACATGGACTCTATTGAGTATACTTGTCTTGCTCTTAGCTTACTATTTGTAAGTGATTTTAATAATTCTCGAGTGAAATAGATGATCGAAAAATTCGTAGATATAATCTGTATACAAATAATGTTTTTCGTCGTATTGGAATGCCTGGTCCAATACCAATACCATTTCTCGGAGAAATGTTTAATGTTATGCTTAAAGTATTCATTAGTATACGCTAATTTTTTATTAGTCATGTTTTATTTTCAGGGAGTTTATAAAAATGACATAGAACTGGTTGGTAAATACGGAAAAGTTGTTGGGTAAAAAGGATAGGAGTTTGTAGATATGATAAAATTCATGTTTATTTTTACAGAATTTATGAAGGAACAGCACCGATTATACTTGTGTCAGATCTGGATCTACTTCGAAATATTCTTATTCGAGATTCACATATTTTCATTAATCGACGCGTAGAATTCAATCAATTCTTCTTTCTTGCCATGATCCAACGAGTTTCTTCATCTAGGTTATTGAACACATTTCGGGACCATTAGATTACGGATTGACACTTCTAAAAGATGAACAATGGAAAAATGCTCGATCAATTGTTTCACCAACATTTTCAGCTTCGAAACTCCGAGCAGTAAGATTCCTCGAATTGAACAAATCATTTTCGAAATTCTATCATTTCGTGTCAGATGTTCAGTCTGATGAATGACATAAGTGATGTCTATAACAAAAAACTTCTTGCTTACGCAGACAAACAAGAAATATTCGACGTTAAATCGTATGTTTGAATCTAAACGAATAGTTTTTCGAGTTTATTTTTCCAAAACAAAACAAAAAATAGATTGAATGAAAAATTCACTCTCGATATTATTGCTTCGTGTTTATTTGGCATCGAAACGAATTCTCTTGATAATCAAAATACAACTTTAATTTCTCATTTGACAGCAATTTTCAGTGTTAACCTTGCTAATTTATTCATCTTAGTTCTCTGTATGTCAAATATTCGAATTCGTAACTTAAATTCATCGATTGTCGTTTTTTTAATAATCTAGTGATTTCACCTCGATTGGCCATTTTTCTTGGAAAGAAAGGCTTTTCGACACTTCCTCGTTCTTCTGTCAATTATATAGCGAATATTGTTATTCAAGTATTGAATCAACGTCGACAACATTTAGAACGACGAAATGATTTTATTCAAATGATGGTCGATCGTGAAAAAGAAATCGATAATGAAGAACAAACAAATCAACCAGTAGACAACAATAAATCAGACAAACATCAATGGGGATCATTGAAGAAAAGTAGAAACTACTATTCATTTCTTTGTATTGGTATTTATTTCGAAAATTTCAGCTTTAAATGATAAGGAAATACTTGGTCAAGCGTTGGTTTTTATGCTTGCTGGATATGAAACTACAAGTGTACTGTTGTCATTCTTTTTCTTTGTCATGGCAACAGAACCAGAAATACAAGATAAACTTTATGAAGAAATTCGTCAAGTTGTTGGCGATGTACGTTGAATCATATCGAGATGTTCATCAACAGAATTGTGGCTCTCTAATTATGTAGGATGAAATTACCTATGAAAAACTTGGTGAACTTGAATATTTGGATATGGTCGTCAATGAAACACTTCGAATGTATCCGCCATTTATCAGGTTTACTTCGTGATTCTTGTCTTTTCTCGATTCGTAATTGATAAATTTGTTTGTATAAACTAGATTTGATCGTGCTGCTTCACAAGATTATCAACTCGGTGATTATCGTATACCGAAAGGTTCGTATATTAATGTGCCGGTTTATCCTCTACATCATGATTCAAATCTTTGGCCTGAACCAGAGAAATTCATACCTGAAAGGTAAATTTTGACATTCGTATTGATGTCATTTTTGTTTTCAAAGATTTTCACCAGAAGAAAAGGCGAAACGACATCCAATGGCTTTTCTTCCATTTGGCGATGGACCACGGTAGAGATTTCTAAATCTGATCGTCTTTTAAAATTTGTGTATATAGAAATTGTATTGGAATGCGTTTTGCTTTAGTAGAAGCTAAACTCTGTATTACAAAAGCAATTCGTCTTTTTGAATTTCAGAAATCCGAAAAAACTGAAGTAAATCAAACAATTGCTCCGAATGAGTTGTTATTAGTAATTGATTTCATATTTAGATTCCAATTCAATTGGGAAATCTTGGAATTCTTAATTCAAAAAATCCGATTTTATTACGCGTTAGTCGTCGATCACAATAGACTTCGAGTTTATTTTTCAATAAAAACATCGCTACATTGTAAACAGAATTTATTTCGACATTGTATCTTCTCTAATTTGTAATTCTGTTGCATTAATTATCCGGTATTCAATAATAAAATTAACAAATAATTTTATATTTCATCGCTCATCATCACATGATTTTTTCATTTCTGTACCTGAGGAATAGAATAATTACGCTAATTATAAATTAAAACGCATGGTTGCATTTGAAATGAATTAATGGCACGTTAATAATAGGAAATATGACATTTCAGAGAAAAAAAGAACACTGCCTTTTCTTTTCATTAACTTTGTAAATGAACTTTTGAAACCAAAGCAATAATATGAATTCAACTGAAAGTTCATCTATTGCTACAGATATTCTTAAATATGCTTCGAAATATTCAATTACAATTGGTTTTATTACGATTGTAGCGGGTATAATTGGTAATTTTATTAATCTGTTGGTTTTTATGAGGTTGGAAATCTTTCGAACTAATCGTTGTGTTTTCTATTTAATTATCGAAACAATATCAGATCTTGTTTATACTTTTTATTACTTGACGTATATATTATTTACTATTTTTTATCCTACCGGTGTAGCGTCAACATCGATAATCTGGTGTCGATTACAAAGTGTTCTAGTACAATCATGTGCATTGATTACATATTTGTCAATAGTGAGCATGGCTATTGATCAATTTATTTCAACAAATCATCGCCTATCGATACGACAAATCTGTACAACTCATCTCGCTTATCATCTAACTTTTTCAATAATTATTGTATCTATAATACATAGTATTATCTTCTGTTTTTATCTCTCTATTGTGCCAACAATTGGTTGTATTATATCGAATATAATCATGCTCAAATATGCAACATTTGTATTCTATCCGATTTTAGTAGCTATTCTACCAATAACGATAGCTTCGTTGTTTAGTGCACTAGCGTATCGAAATGTTCGACATATTATTCGGTTACAACTTCCAACTCAACGTCGTCAATTCGATCGACAAATCACAGCTATGATTCTGTTACGTGTTATTTGTTTTGTCTTTTTCCTATTGCCATATATTATCTATCGGATTTATGCAATTAATGCCAATATTCCGTTGGAAGATTCACTCGAATATGCAGCTATTCAGTTAGTACACATATTAGTGATATCATTGGTTAATTTAAACTATACGGTAATACGTTTGTTTTTGTTTCTGCTTGATTACGATCATGGTAGAATTTTATTTCAGATAAATTTCTATTTATTTTTCATATCATCAAAACAATATCGATGTCAAGTAAAAGATGCGCTAAGAAAACAGATATGGCAACGATGGAGACATAATACAATACAACCATAAATGAATATTTCATTATTTTTTGCGTACATGTTAGAATAAAAATTAAGTAGATTAAGTTTTTATAATGATATAGACTTTGATCTACTTCTTTGAATCGAGTATATTTAATGAGAAGCTAGTACGTGTGAGAATTATATAGGATAGCTTTATATTAAATTTATATTAACATAATATTAACGCTGACTCGAAGAAAATTTAGTCAAGCGTATTGATGATGCTTTTAGGTTCATTATGAAAATCTTATGTCAATGCAGACGACAGAATGTCGTCACTCTAGGCTGAAGCAAAATGAAGTAGAGAGACAGAGGCTAGATTCATTTATTTCAATAAGTGCAAAGCACATTACCGTAAAATTCATATAGTCCTATCTGACCGATCACGAATGTCAATTATTATATCGCAAATTCTTTGGTTTCACGACGTGTCCTCTGGTTATGTTTGTTAAAAGTATTCTATCCAATATTATTATGTCTTTTGTCTATCGCAATAGCGTCATGCTTTGTATCTATGCGATTAATACTGATGCTAGTTCATCAAACGTCTACTATAAGCGCAGATTTGACTTGATATTTTCGTGTTTTTTTCTTTTGCATTTGTATTGAATAAAAAAAATTCGATGAAAAACGATATAATAAATATTTTCTATACATGTGGATTGATTTGATTGTCAGCGACATCATTGTCAAATATTTTCTCAATTCGCTAGATCAAATATACGTCATCGAACAGCAACAACGCAATATGATATTTATTCATTCGTTCCAATAGCTCTGTCAAAAAAATGAGCTATTTTTTACTCGGTGATTCTGTAACATTAACATTATTGGCAATATTTCTATTGATTTTCGTTTATTATACGTAAATATCATCTTTTAAAAGAGTTCATTGCTGAAAAAATCTTTCTTATATAGTTATAATCTGTTGACACGCAATGTTTTTCGTCGACTTCAAATGCCTGGTCCAACTCCTATTCCTCTTGTAGGCGTGTTCGTTAATATAATTCGAAAGGTCTATAGTAATTTAACAAAACAGTAATCTCGTCAAATGATGTAATTTTGTAGGGATTATACAAATCTGATATGGAATTAATACAGAAATATGGAAATATTGTCGGGTGAGTGACTCTGTCGGATTTTTTTCTTCTTTAATTTATGTTTTGTTTGCAGGGTTTATGAAGGAACTACTCCAACAGTTCTTCTCTCCGATCTTGAACTTCTTCGAAAAGTTCTTATTAAAGATTCACATGCATTTATAAATCGACGAGTTCGTATAATCAAACAGATCGAATTACGTATGTAAACATTTGCTATTTAGACAGTTGAAGGTGTTATGGGCCCACTTGAATACGGTCTTACGCAATTAAAAGATGAACAATGGAAAAATGCACGAACCATTGTTTCACCAACGTTTTCTGCAGCTAAACTCAAAGCCGTATGAATTCAAAAATGTAAACTAATCGATCGTAATCTTTCAATTTAGATGTACAGTCTAATGAATGAAGTCAGTGAAATGTACAATAAACGTCTTCTTCAATACGCTGATAAACAAAACATGTTTAACATAAAAGAGTATAATTATTAATTTGATCGTGAATTCATGTGTAAGAAAAACTATTCTATTCAGAATCAGTCAACATATGGCGCTTGATACAATTGGTTCTTGTTTATTTGGTATTGAAATCAATTCTTTACTCAATGAAAATACAACATTAGCCTATCATTTAAAACGAATCTTTTCAATCAGTTGGTCGAATTTAATGGTTCTTGTTTTTCGTAAATTCAAATAATATATCTCAATCTTTTCACGAGAATTGTTGTTCTGCTTTTTTTTTAATTAGTCATATCTCCGAGATTAGCTGCTCGATTAACTGAACGAGGTTTTTCAATTCTGCCGAGAGACACAATGAACTATTTGGCCAGTTTGTTAAATCAAATACTCAATCGAAGACGAAAACAATTAGAAAGACGAAATGATTTCATACAAATAATGGTTGATCATGAAAAACAAATTGAAAATGAACAAGAAACAAATTCGTCAGAAAAACAAGCTCAACAATGGGGAACATTAAAAAAAAGTAGGCCCTATTCATTTCATATTCGAGTTTTTATTTGTTCGGACACAAATTTTAGCATTAAATGATAAAGAAATACTCGGTCAAGCGATGATATTTTTACTTGCTGGCTACGAAACTGTTAGTACGTTAGTTTCATTCTTCTTTTATATTATGGCTACACAACCAGAAATACAAGCCAAAGTTTACGAAGAAATTCAACAAGAAATTCGAGATGTACATTTCGTTTATTTTGCATAAAACCAACTAAATTAAATCATAAACTTCTAGGATGAATTGACACCGGATAATATCAATCAATTACAATATTTAGATATGGTTATCAATGAAACACTTCGAATGTATCCACCTGTCATCAGGTTAGTTCAAAGTCTTATTTGATCAATATGATTTCATGTTGTTTTTTCAAAATAGATTCGACCGTGTTGCATCAAATGATTATCAATTGGATGATTATCTAATACCGAGAGGATCTGTTGTTACTGTACCTATTTATGTTATTCATCATGATCCGAAAAATTGGTCTGAACCAGAAAGATTTATTCCGGAAAGGTACTTCAATTTGAACTAATGTAAAAATTGTATTCGGATTTTTTTTGATAAGATTTTCGTCAACAGAAAAGAGCAAACATCATCCAATGGCTTTCCTTCCATTTGGGGATGGACCTCGGTAGGAATAACACACGAAATCTTAATTTTGTTTTTTGGATTTTTCATCGTATAGAAACTGTATCGGTATGCGATTTGCATTACTCGAAGCTAAAATCACCATTATCAAAGCATTACGTGCAGTTACATTTGAATGTTGCGAGAAAACACAAGTAAACTAAGTCATAATTACGTATTTGTTTATCTTTCTTCTTTGTAGATACCACTTAAATTAAATAAAATGAAAAGTTTACTTCCGAAAGAAGGCATTTGGTTGCGCGTAACTCGACGATCGGAATAAAAAAAACTGTCATATCTTTGTAGTTTTTTTGCTAGTTTTATGAATAAACGATGGGAATAGCCTAGATTAGTAGTGACCTCTAACCTCTATGCTTCAGACTGGTTAACGAACAGCTCACTTCGAGAATACACACGACTCGACCTGTGTTGTTCTTTTCTGTTTGTATTATTACATTTGTCTAGTCTTTAGATTAAATTTCATCAAAACTATGATCCGTTTTATTCTAATTCAAAATCGAGCTGGTAAAACTCGTCTAGCCAAATGGTAAAATTTTTGTTCATTTACCAATCAAATGAAAACACATTTTGTCTGTACACAAAGGTTTATGAACTTTCATGATGATGAAAAACAAAAATTAATCGAAGAAGTTCATGCACTAGTCACTGTTCGTGATGCTAAACATACAAAGTAAATCACGAGAAATTTTTCGATTAAAAATCATCGTTAGTTTTTCTTTTTTATTTAGTTTTGTCGAAGTAAGATTCCGAATAAAAACTTCAATTAATTCGAACGAATGATTTTAGTTTCGAAATTTCAAAATAATCTATCGTCGTTACGCGGGTTTATATTTCTGTATATGTGTAGATGTTAATGATAATAATCTAGCTTATCTCGAAGCCATTCACAACTTTGTCGAAGTTCTCAATGAGTAAATTCACTGAAAAATCTTCGTAGAAAATCCGATTGTTTGTTTCTTCTTTTTGACAGATTTTTTCATAATGTTTGCGAACTTGATTTGGTCTTTAATTTCTACAAAGTATGTTGTGTTCGAATGGATTTCTTGTTGAGTTTGAATTGTATTTTTGTGCAAAAAAGGTTTATTCCGTTGTCGACGAAATGTTTCTCGCTGGTGAAATTCGTGAAACAAGTCAAATCAAAGTTTTAAAACAATTAACAACTCTCAGCACATTGGAATAATTCAATTAGAAGACTCTTTTCCTTTCAAATATATTTACATGCAATTGATGATTCCTTTTCTTCTTCTTCTTCTTTTTTCAAAAACGATATAGAAAAATAAAACAAAATCATTTACATTCGTCGAGTTTCTTGTATTTTACAGATAAAATAATAATGGGCCGAAAAAATGACATTGGAAATTCGACGTCAACCGTCGATCAATATCGAAAACAATTAGGTCGACAAGAAAAGAAACTTGTTAGTGAACGTCGTCGAGAGATCAAACGGCTCAAATCTGAACAAGAAACTGTATCTTATTGGAAGGTCAGAACGCGTTTGTCTGTATAAATAAATCAATAAGTGATTGTTCTATTTTGTTTAGCATATTATTTGGACACTTGCAGCTGTGTTATTTTTAGTTTTTCTCATTTACATATCACTTATGTATTATTTAACTCCAAAAGATTCATTGTAAAGTCCGACAGTCAACTGATCAATATGTTCGCATGGTGTTTTGAATTTTTTTTTAAAGAATTTGTGCTATTTGTTTGTTTTAATATGGGCTAAATAAATATTTGTAGATGTTTTCGAAAAATCTTCTAACACGTTTATTTAACATTCAATATCCGCTTATTCAAGCGCCAATGTCTCCTTTGACAACGCCTGAACTTGTTGCCAGTGTTTCGAATGCAGGTGGTCTAGGTACGATAGCTGCAGCGAGAATGACAGGCGAACAATTGAAACTCGAGATACAGAAAGTACGAGCATTGACCAACAAACCATTTGCAGTTAATCTATTTATTCCACCGAAAAAATGTGAATTTTCTTCAGAAACTGTTCAATTTGTACGGCAAGAATTAAAAGAATTGATCCGAGAAAAAAATTTAGTTAACTGTCCGATTGATATCGATTCATTGACTGTCAAAGCAGCAGACGAACTTTTTCCTGAACAGATCAATGTCGTTTTAAACGAGAAAGTCTCGATTTTATCATTTACATTCGGATATCCATCCGATGAACTTATTCAACAATGTAAAACAAAACGTATTCATCTAGTTGGCACTGCAACAACAACGCAAGAAGCCATTGTTTTAAAAGACAAAGGCTGCGATGCTGTTTGTCTTCAAGGTTCTGAAGCTGGCGGTCATCGCGGTAGTTTTCTCACTTCTGACAACGAAACAATCGAAAAGTCAACCATCGGTTTACAATCACTTCTCTCTCAAACAACACAATTCATCGATCCAACAACATGTCCGCTCATTGCTGCTGGCGGTATCATGGATGGTTATGGTTTCGTCAATGCCATTCGATCCGGTGCTTCAGCTGTTCAAATCGGCACTCGATTTTTAACGTGTCATGAAAGCGAACAGCTCGTTCCTCAAGCTCATCGAAAATTGTTACTCGAAGCAAAAAATCATATCAATCAACTTCATCCAACGGTTCTCACTCGTGCTTATACGGGCAAACCTGCACGTGGAATACGAACGGCGATTACGGATTGTTTTCGTTTGGAAGATAAACGAGCAAAAATGATTTTACCTTGGCAAATTCAATCACAACTCATTTTACCTCTATGCAAATTCGCAGCTCAAACGAATCAAATCGATTTTATGCAGCTATGGGCTGGACAAAACTATGCTCGTTGTGAATATCAATCTGCTACGGCAATTGTCAACGAAATAATTCAACAAGTCAAATCGATTAGCAATGAAAAGTTTATTTAAAATGAAAAACGAGCAAAAATCAAAGTTTAAACAATTTGTAGACGATGTGCACGATATTCCGATATAATCATTCGATTATTTTTCATTAATAAAATATCATACGGTCCATGAAAACCGATTTTTGACTGAACAAGTTCACTTTTAGTAAAATCATGATTGAATATCATAACACGATTATTTCCTTCGTCACAAACAAATAGTCTTTCATTCGACTCATCGAATGCTAAACCTAACGGTCGTGAAAATTCAGCTAGATGTTTTCCACGTTGTCCAATTGACAATAAATGATCACCTTCGTAATTAAATATCTGTATTCGATCATTGCCCCAATCCGAAACTGCTAAACGTTGATGATTAAGTACACAAACGCAAGCTGGACATTTAAATTGGCCCATATCTTGACCGAGACCACCCCAAGCAAGAAGAAATTGTCCTTGTTCATTGTATTTCAATATTCGATGACTGCCAGCATCGCAAACAAATATAAAATTATTCTCCTCGGTCGTACATAAATCACACGGAGCTAAATATTGACCAATATCTCGACCGTATTGTCCAATAATACGAATCAGTTGAAAATTCTGAGTAAAAACTTTTATACGACGTTCCGATTGATCGATTAGATAGAGTCGATGATTCGAATCGATATGAATTGCATACGGATACTCGAAACGTTTTTCTCCTGTCTCATCGAGTGCATTGTAAACTTGTTGAAAAAGCCCGTCGATTCCATAGGTAACTAATCGATTGTTATAATTATCGCAAACATCTGAATTCAAAACTTAGGAAAAAATCAGTTCTTTTTTGAAAAAAATTTTCTTTACAAATTAGTTGATCTTGTTTGGAATAGGCTAAGGACGATGGATGAATGAATTCAGTATTTCGTTTTCCTCGTTTTCCAATAATACGTGGCATTCGTTTGAGATTGTCGACCGATGATGAACGGCTATTGGAACTTGTACTTGTGGTTTTTGAATCATCGAGAGACTTGGCCGGAAGTTCGAGTGAACTTTCGATTGGATCGAGTTCTAAGCCGATTTCAATGAAACCTAATGATATTGCATCTTGAGATATATCTCGATTGAAAAATGAAATCTGAACAACGAAGAAAATGATCGACGAGTGAAAATGAAGATTTTCTTACTCGACGATGTGGTGTTTTGATAACGAGAATTTCGTTTTGTAGATCGGAAGAGCGTCGTGTAGGGAAAG
>ERZ778029.2813-NODE-2813-length-11481-cov-4.102135_pt1 | contig 11481 bp, 9 predicted proteins | sample MGYA00375759_ERZ778029 | MGnify/ENA primary metagenome ERZ778029 (study PRJEB29350, sample SAMN05389819) | bioreactor metagenome | isolation source: Ammonium sulfate bioreactor | place: South Africa: University of Cape Town | collected 2014-04-04 ...
TGACTTGTAACAATATCCATTGGATTAATTAGAAACTTTCAGTCTCTTATCTGCATGATGTTTTCGTCCATTAAAAAAAAGATATGAAGAACAAATGACAATATTCATCTTCTCTCTCTCTTTTTCTTTCTTTCTTTCTCTCTTTCCATCGTTTTTGCCTTGAATGACACTAAGAGCACCAAACGACGACCGTCATTATTCTTACCGCCTTCATATACACGCTCCGTTAGGTAACGTGAGCATACACACATAAACGAAATGTACATATGTGACTGTACAAAATAGACGCACATATATACATACACACAGTTTCTTCGTCTTCTTCTTCTTCATATACTGGTGTAGAACAAATAAAGAAGTGAGTTATAATAGTATTTACATCATCTTCTTGTTCTTCTATTTTTCTTCTTTATATTTAATCAATAATGTCCTTTCTTATCTTATTAGAATTGATAAAAAGCGAAAGAGAACAGAGTATTACGAGATAAAAAATCTTATAAGATATAAAATCAAATTCTCTAAACTGACAAAATGATGTATGCATGTTTTTTTCTCTTTTCTTTTCTTTTCTCATCATTTTTGACTAACTCAATTGTCTTCTTTCCTTTGCCGAGATGTTTACTCTTTGTTTAACTATTTTGCGATCACCTTCGTCTTCCGACAGTTCAATCAATTGAATTAGGTCTATACGAGTGTCTATATTTTGTAAAGCAACGAATACAATTGATTGTATTTTTATTGCTATACTTCTTTATCGTTCGGGCCGAACGAACGGCCAGACGGACGACGACGACGACGACCGAGCAGACAGACATCTATACATTCACAATTTTCTTTGCTTGATGCCCTTTTGTATGATGTTGATGGTGATGGTGGTGGTGGTGGTGGTGTCACGAAAAATAAGAACGAGACAAGGGAGAGAATTTCTTACTAATTCAACTCACAATTGTGTGTGTGTGGGAAAGAGAAACGAAAAGAATGAGGAGAAGAAAAAGAATTATTCTCACCCTCTCACATGATTATAGTTAAAATAACCATCACAACGATCATCAACATCGATGTATCGTCCTTAAGGAGAGATTTACATATATATGAAGTCTCTCCAAGGCTCATCTCAAATGGCAAAGATTTATAAAACATACACATGCGTATTTATCACTTGTTACAAATCATTTGAATAATTCTTGTTTTCTTTTCGTCTTCTTTTTATTCCATTTAGATGTAAATATTCATTAGTAAACATAACCTCATTAGATCAACCTATCTCTCGCTCTCTCGATATATAAAAACATAACATGAACTCCTCATCATTTAATTCAAATGACCAAGAACAATCAGTGAACAATCTTGTTAAAATTCATTCGTTATCACAATTATTAAAACGCGATCGTGAACAATTATTAACTCAATCTCGTTCAATAGCATATTACCATCCGAATATCGATCGAGAAACAGCTGAACAATTACTACGCGCGAAATATACTCGTTATAAACGCGATGGTTTATTTCTCTTACGTGATTGTACGACTTCGGCCCATGATTTTAGTTTATCTCTTGTTTATGGTGACAAATGTTATCATTATAAAATACAACTTATCTATGACATCTATTTTTCTATTGGTAATTACGAATAAATATTTTAATTACCAATTACAAATTAAACAAATTAATTATTTTGTTTTTTAGATTCAGGCCCGCAAATAGCCGGTATAGAAAGTCTCATTAGTTATTATCAACAACGTGCCGATGGCCTTGCTTGTATACTATCCAGTGATTTCGTTCAAGGTCAACCGCCGCCGATTGCTGCTCGTCGTTTAGGTTGTACAAATACATTACATCGAGCATGTAAACAAGGCAATTTAGATATTGTAAAGAAGATTCTCGCACCTGAATCACTACTCACTCGACCTGATGTCAATGGAAAAGATTCCTATGGATCGACTTCACTTCATGAAGCAAGTTTCTTCGGACACGATGATATCGTTCGTTTGTTACTCAAAGCAGGCGCACACGTACTCGCACGTGATACGAGTGGAGCGACTGCTTTGCATAAAGTAAAATTCACGTGATGATTGATTTAGTTTTTAATGTTTTGGTTTTGATAGGCAGCAGCAGGTAATCGACCATCGACATTACTGATTCTTATTGACGAAGGTTCAGCTGATTATGAAGAACGTAATTATACGAATCATTGGGTGCCTTTGCACGAAGCAGCTTTTCATAATTCAACGGCTTGCGTTCAAGTTTTGCTCGATTGCGGCGCACCACTTCGTCCACGTACTGATCAAGGCAAAACGCCGCTTGAATTAGCCGAGGAAGTCAAATCTGAAGAATCAATTGTTCTACTACGAGAATATCGAATACCGGCGGCACAATCACGTCGAGTCGATTGGCTGCACGATCAAACATCGTTCGATCGAGTTGCTGCGAAACAACTGATTGAATCGGCGAAAAACGGACCACGAAATGGCACATTCGTTGTTCGTCGAAGTTCGAAAAATCCGAAGAATTATGCACTGACATTGTTCAATGATAATGAGTTTTTTAATTACGAAATTATTCGTCTTAACGATACAACATTTTACATTGATGATGGGCCATTTTTCGATTCACTCGAACATTTAATCGATCATTATTGTCGAATACCTGATGGTCTACCGACAACATTAACTTGTTCGATCAATCGTCTCGGACAAACAATGAACATTCGTTTACAATCTGCTTCATCGCCAGCGAATAAAAACAAAGTCAAAGGTAGAATTCGTCTCATCGAAATCGTCATTCGATAACTTTGAATTATTGTTTTTCAGATTCATTAACATCAACTAAACAACCATTGAGTAAATTACCGAGTGTCGATGAAAGTACGCCAGTTATTCTTCGAAGTACACAATCGATCAATTTAACTCGTCGTCCAACACTTTCATCGACACTAAGTGGTTCCGTCACATCACTCAATTCATCTTCATCTCGTTCTCGTGCTTCATCAACCCAAGACGATCCTCTATCCACATCATCCTCAAGCGCCTCTCTTTCAAGTAATAGTCCATCTCAACATCAACCTTCCACGTCCATCAACGACTCAAATGCTCCAACAAACACAGTTCCATTCGTTGATCGACGAAAATCAGTCGGTGGTAAAATCAAACCTTTCGTTCCTGACACAGTTAATGATACCACCAATGAACGACGTCCGACAGCCCGTTCGGCAAATGGTCGAAATGCATCGATAGTTAAACGTACTTCGGCTCCTGTTGTAACCGTACAAAAACGAAAATCTCTGCAATTAACTTTGATTTCTCCCGATCAGATTAAACAAACAGCGAAATTAGGCGAAGGTGAATTCGGCGAAGTTTACGAAGGTTTCTACCGAGAAGATTTAAATAATCCAACAGGCATACCTGTCGCAATAAAAATCCTCAAAGATTATTCTTATTCAGCTAAACAAGATTTCCTACGTGAAGCCGAACATATGGCAACGCTAAATCATCATTGTATATGTACATTGTATGGAATTGTTGATTCCGATGATAATAGTATGATGATGGTCATTGAATTGCTTCTGCTCGGATCGATGTTAGATCATTTAGGGAAACATAAGAATTCAATTGGAGAGAATCGATTGAAATTGTGGGCGTCGCAAATAGCCGATGGAATGGCGTATATGGAACGAAAAGGAATTGTTCATCGGTAATGACGAAAAACAAAAACGTTGAATTGAATGATAAACGAAATTAATATTTGTTTTCACAGAGATCTAGCAGCGAGAAATATATTGATGCAATCAACTGATCAAGTTAAAATTAGGTTTGTTGAAATTGAAAATATTCATTTAAAAAATGTGTCTGTTTATTCTAGTGATTTTGGTTTATCGAGACGCATTGATGCCGATGTTTATATGCAAAAATCTGATAGCAAAATACCTGTTAAATGGTAATTACATTTACTATTTTCCAATTATTTCATTTTCTCTTTGATTTATCAATATAGGTATGCACCCGAAGCCATCAGCATCGGTAAATTTACGACTAAATCCGATGTATGGTCATTCGGAATTACTCTCTGGGAAATGTTTTCGTATGCTGCTACGCCATACGGTTTGTTTGAACAGAAATCTTGTTTATTCGGACGAATTTTTGAACTTTGAATATTTCAGGTGATATGAGTGGTACAGATGTGTATTATTATTTACAACATGGCAAACGTCTTGACCGTCCATCACGTTGTCCATCGTCGATCTATCAAATCATGCTTAAATGTTGGGAATGGGAAGAAAAACGACGTCCAACATTTTCTCAACTTCTTCAATATTTAAAAACCGATTCGGATACAACGAAAAATATTCCAATAACGACTCTATCGAGAAAACGATCTCTACGACCGGCATTAAGTTCGTCAACATTAATCGATGAAAATATTCGTGATAATGAACAAGATGAAATCAATCAGAAAAATGTTAGTGAAAACAAAGATGAACAGTACAAATCCAATGGTCATGTGTCGAAAACGATTATACATTTTCAACATTCATTGAACAAAGAACGAACAAATTCCTAGATGAGATACAAGACTAAAATAGACTCATCTTGTTTTGCATTCCAATTGTGCCAGAAACCGGTTTTTTACCTGTGAACAATTCCATTGTTGGATTTTTCGTTTTTTTTGTACAGTTAAAATAAAATATTAATAATTAGGAGGAAGAGAAAACAAAAACTAAGATAAATCTTTGACAATCTTAATTTTTTCCTCGACTGTAAGGAGGGTCATATTAACAAAAGTTTGTTTACAATGGGTTCAGAAGAACATCATTTTTAGAAAAATAGCGATACTTCCTAAAGCGTGATTACGTCAAACCACACATGATGATTTCGAATCTATTGTTGTATTTAGAAAACTATAAAGTCTTTCTTCTCTGATGTCTATAAACATTTAAACCTAGCTATTCGATACGTATCTACGCTTGAACAGAAAAAATGTGGTAGCTCGCGTCAGAAATGGCAGACCGTAGCGACAACAACAATCGACGCGGCGCTGTCTACAGTATTTTATATAATTCTTCAAGTTCTATAAGTAGTATTTCTCTTTAAAGCTACGATGCAAACACAATCATGCTTCAAGAAAATATTCTTCATCTGATGCAACAATAACTAATCAAAATATAATGTTACACGTGAAACTTAAGATGACAGTATTGTCAGTGTCTAAGATGAATAGAGAAAATGATTGATTAAGATGAAGGAACTGCATAATTATTTATCTCACTCGATTTCTTTGTAATGCTTGATCAATTGCTCGTGCATCTTCAGCGCCGATCTGATTCAATGCGAGGTTGAGTGTGGTGAGTGTCTGAGATAAATAAAAAAGATGACTGATTGAGAGGAAGACACTAAATATTTATCTCACTCGATTTCTTTCTAAGGCTTAAGCAATTGTTCGAGCACCTCCAGCTCCGATTTGATTCAATACGAGATTGAGTGTAGTGAGTGTCTGAGATGAATAAAAAACATAGCTAATCGAGATGAAGAAACTAAGTATTTATCTCACTTGATTTCTTTGTAATGCTTGAGCAATTGTTCGTACACCATCATCGCTAATTTGATTCTCAGAGAGGTCGAGTGTGATGAGTATTTATTCACGATTGAGAGTAGAGTATAACTGGGAAAAATGAGGATAGCAAATTTAGGGACACTTAGGCCTTTTAGGGTTATATTGGTGAAATGCGGATGTCACGATTTGCATGTAAAAAATGTTAAGGTTTTAGTTAAGTTTACTTGGAATCGTTGGTAAGTATTTAGAATAGCATTGAGTCGTTGATTGACATTGTTTGTGGAGATGAAGATGTCTTTGTCATTCAAATGATCGAATATGCGATATATTATGTCGATGGGGAGTGTATGAATTGATAAAGACATGTTTCTTCGAATCTAGAATAATAGGTCTTATAAAAATCAATAATTAGCGCTCATCGTAGGAATTCACTGAACGTTTTTGAAATGAAATATATGAGGATTTTTATTCAAGGTTGACGTTTATACGTAGAACTAATGTTTCTTTCTTGTAATTGATAATAATAACTCAAGGTTTCGATTTCAAAGTTATGAAAGTATGATATGCGATGCAAATCGAAAAGAGAAATGTCGTCGTGCTACCTTTCGACATTTGCTCAAAGTTCAGTCGGAAAGTCCGTCGAAGAAAAGTCATGCTACTCAGACACTGACTCTAGAGTTTTCATGGTGAAAAAAAAACCTACAAAGTTTCGATAAGAATTCTGTTGTGACACTACCGTTTTCTTGGTAAAAAAAAACTTTTGAAGTCTAGATAAGGACTCTCTTTGTAATCGTAGGGTGTTTTATGAGATAATTTAACTAAACTTGCAATGATAACATACTGTAAGTTACTTTAAAGAAGGTTTAGCCATTTCCTTCAGAAATGCAACGAGTCGAGGGTCAAGTGAATCGACTTTCGATGAACGTTACATGTTATTATTTATTCAAAAAATACGAAAATGAAAAAATGTTTTGTGTTTTCAATAAGAAACTAATCACATATAAAAAAATAGAGTTTCACTGATTTATGCACGTTCAGCAGCTTCAACATCTTTATCCAGATCCAAGAATTTCTTGTGCGTTTCTTCGATACTTGCTTGATTGGTATTTTGTCCGTGAATTGGCGATAGAAGTGTCGTATGTGCATTGGCATCTTTGCTATCACGTTTCAATGATTTCAAATACAGTTTATTATGATATGTTATTCCATTATGAACTAATGTCCAACCAATAACAAGTAAAAATAAAGCCATAAGAACGGATATTAAATCATCGAAATGTCGATGTCGATTCAAGATTGGTATTCGATCCCATAAAATCAATGGAACAGCCATAGTAATACCAATAACAGAATTCAATGCGTCAGCCATGAGCGATTTCGAGTTCAGTTTTTTTGAAAGAAATATTTTTATAATTGATATTATTGTAAAGCAAACAATGTGCGTTACAGAATAAGCAAGTAAAAGCCAATCGCCTGTCGGGGCTTGTGGAACAATCATCGATTGTATTGCACGAGATTCAATAGCTAAAAATGAACCGATAAAAAGTGCACCAATAACACAGCAAACAAGATAATCTCGTCGTTTGAAATCATCCATTGTTTGAGCTAAATTGAAAGTTGAAAAGAAAAAGAATTATCTATTGTTGTAGTTATTTCTATGTACCTTTCAAATGCCAAGCAACAAAACAAATACAAATCGAATCCATTAAAGTATCGATTGAATAACTTAAACCAACCGATGATTTGTCCAACATACAATTAATAAATGCAGTTAAACCAAGAATTATATCGAGAACTATAGTTAAAATACAAATTCGATAGGCTAATGTTTGATATCGTTGAAAAGTTCGGTCTCGACTTGAATCGTCTTCGATAACCATTGGTCGACCATTCTGACTCAAATTATTGTCTCGATTCGCCATGTCTTCTTCGTTTTTTCTTTCTCACGATACGACACTTCGCAAATACTGTGCAGTAAAAGATACCTCAATATTATATGCACACGCAGTTGTGCATTCAACCATGCGTAGCATAGCTCAGGACTCGATAGAAGAAATGCATTTGAAATATACTGTAGATACAGTGTATTCAAATATGATATGCACTCGATATTTATTATATGTCGTTAAGATGTTCTGAAGGACATACTATGACACATAAATACATTATAAAATATTTTTTCACACGTACATTTGTTTGCAAACACATTTGTTTAGAATTTTTTTCTTTCGATTGGGTTCGAATGTTGTGCAAGTACATTAATATTTCATATAGAGTACTTTCAAAAGCATATTTGCGAGCAAATATATATTTTGCAAATATTAGACAAAAAAAGTCAATACATGAAAAACACTTATTGTAAAAAATCTAACAAATAAAAAAGCATGTTTAATCAAACAACGTAATTATTTGTATCGACAAACAGAAGTATAAGATGTTCTTAAGATTTACAAAAGCAAGATTAGTTCTGCTCATTACTTCTATCAGTAGAAGTGGCATCTAAGAAGATTAGTAATTTCCTTTTTTTTCTTTAGGATTCTAAGAGAAGCCTTTCTTTCCATTAGCATTCTAATTTTCTATAGTATAGATTTGAGATAGATTAAGTTATACATTTGTCAATGTCCGTTTTAGATAACTTTTCTTCTGTTTTTTTGTGATAGATTATTTAGTGTGAAGTGTAACGTTTGTGTCTCGATGGACGATCATCTCGGAAAGAACTGTCATCATAAAAAATTCATCAAATGTATTGATAAATCTCTTGAGAATGAAAGAAAAACCTAGCGTAACAAACAATGAATACTCAATACATCAAATAGATTTGACAGATTAGTTGAAAATGTAATTTTAAATGGAACTTTTTTCTTCAACAAAGATTTACAACCAATAATCGAACAGTTAGTTGTTAGTTTCTCGTTTTCTCTTTTAATATATATTGATCAATATTGTTTATTCGCGTTTATGATTTTTTCGAGTCCTATGCACACACATAAGTACATATCCGATTATCCGTTTATATATCTTTTTGTCTGCCGGATGTCGAAGCTCAGCCGGAAGCAACATATATAGAAGGAACATGCTACCATATATTTTACGCATAATTTCATTCACATCATCTAACTAAACATCATAACGATGTGTGTAAGAAAAAGAAGAAGAAAAAACGCGAGAAAAAAAATAACAAGGGGAAAAAAGAGGAAACACAAACGACAAAGAAAGAAAGTCTGAGTCAAACAAATTCGAATTTATTTTTTTTCTCGTCTTTCTCATGATTTGTATATACAGTTGTAAGGCATACATGACTTTCTTATTTGTATGTGCTTGATAGTAAATGATGTTAAGACTACACCAATCGAGCATACGAGAGAAAGAGCGACATGTGTTGATGCATGCTTTCGATAGGATGTACGTATGCATTCAAGCAAAATCGTCGATCATTGACAGTAACAAAAATAATAGGAACGATCGCTATGCACAAGACTGATAAGTATTGCCAATTGTAATTGTCATTTTTTTTCTTCTTCGTCGTCGATGTCGTAGCATTCGTTCTCTGTGCTTGTTTCTCTTTTCTTTCTTTTACATTCTTTCTTCGGTTTTTTTTCTCTTCCGCTCCTACTTCATTATCTCGAGAGACATACGAAGAATAGACACAACTAGCATCAGAATAACGACTGAGTTCATTTATTCGATGAAATCTATAGACAACTTACGGGAGAGAACTACTCAACGACCATGAAACTAGCTAACATGATAAATTTCAAATGAAAAACAACACAAAAATGATCGACAATAAGCAGAAGTTCGGTTATTTTTGGCTCGTCTTGCCAATCAATGGAGGAGTTTGACTCGAAATCTACTTCCGGTAGCGAATGATGAAAGAAGAAAAAAAGAGAATGAATGCGATGAGTAAAAAAAGAAATGCAGCGAGAGAGAGAAAGAAACCATTAAATAACTCTCTACGTATAGTTAGGAAAACGACCTCATGAAACAAAGACTTAGAACGATTCGTTTCTTTTTCTTTTCTTCTATATACTTTGATAGTTATGTGATATAGTCAAATAATTGTCTTTATCTTTGCACTACTTCAATTTTGGGTCTATATGTATGAAGACATACTTTTCTTCTTTCTTACTAATATGTGTTTTTCTAATGTCATTTGCCGACAATGTTCTTTTTTTCCTTTCTTCTTCTTCTTCTTTTTTTTTCTATTCTCTCTCTCTCTTTCGTAATCTTAATGATAGTGATGGTGCCTGAGTCAATCACGTCAGTGGGTTTGCATGTTGATGCAACCCTTATTTCTTCAGCTATCTATCAATCTGCCTATGTTTTTAGATGTGATGAGCCCAAGGCTTTTATTATTGTCGTATGGTTGTCGAGAAGACGTGATGACACATATCCATGTAGATACTAATACTATCATTTTATTCACCGTGGGTAAGCATATTAGTCTAAAAGAAGAAAAAAAAAATAGAAAAAAAATAGGAGAACGAGAAGAGAGAACAAAAAACAACATATCACATAACGAATGTCGAAGCATCGAATGCGAACATATGCTTTTTTTCCGCAGATTGACGTTAAGATGCATGATCGACATCAACCATATTCAGTTGAAGTCATTTTCGAAGATCATGTCACATTAAGTGATGGTCGTTCAAAACCTCATCCTGTTTTACTTCAATTAACATCGGAGACACTTATTATTCGACGTCTTAAAATAGCTGAAGTATCATCAATTAATAATCGAGATATTCAAACAATTACACCACGTACTGTCACTTTGAAAAGACATCCAATGACACGTTCATTTGGTTTTTCAATTAAAGGCGGAAATGATACGGGTAATTGGAAAAAAAACAGCTACGACCACCAATAATAATGCCATTATCTTTGTTTGATTAATATTAATAGGTTTTCCAGTTCTTATATCACGTGTTGTATATGCAAACGCCCATTTATTACATGTTGGCGACGCGATAATATCAATAGATAATGACAATATATCGAATTTATCTCATGATCAAGTCATTAAAAAACTACGTGATATATCCGGTGAACATGTTCAATTGACTGTTCAATATATGAATAATATGGCTCCGTATTTACGTTCAACAAATTCTACAGCTCGTTCATCATTGTCAGTGGGTGTTGCACCACTAGCACAAACAAGTTTTACCTTGCCTACGCCGATGTCTTCGAGAATACGACGGACACATAACCGTATGTCAGCAGAATATCCATCGGGATATCATCGACCCGGTAAACAACAACAACGTTTATCATTGATGCTTTCCGACCAACAGAAAGTAAGAAGAAAAAGAAAAAAAAAACAGAACATATAGTTCGAATAGATTTTCTTGGTTAGTCAGTCAGTCCTGAGGATGAATTAATAATTTGGGATATGTAAAATACATGGGAGAATTCAATTAGAAAGGATTTAGTCTTGCAAAACAAAAATAATTATCAATCATCAATAAGAAAAGATAATTTGATTAGAAAAAGAGAAAAAAATCGACTTCTTCTTCTTCTTCCTAGGATACAGATGAATATGAATTACTAAGTCGATTATTATTGTGTGAAACTGAAAATGAACGTTGTCGACGGCAATTAGAAACATTTGCTGAAGAACAACAGCAACGAGAATCCATTACTAAAACTATTGCAGAGAATAATAATGACGACGATGATGACGATGATGATCAATCGAAAATTGATTATGTATCTGTTCAAGAATATTCCCTTTTGTATGCATATGTTACACAATACTTGAGTGGAACAGATAAATTACGTGTCAATTCTTTTCAACTATATACACTCGATGGTTCTCAAACGGGAATTATAATAACCGATACATCTGTTCAACAACAAATGTGGATTTCACGTATCAATATGATTATACATAATTTAACAACTCGTACAATTACGGAACTGAATCAAACA
>ERZ778029.2814-NODE-2814-length-11481-cov-3.965167_pt1 | contig 11481 bp, 13 predicted proteins | sample MGYA00375759_ERZ778029 | MGnify/ENA primary metagenome ERZ778029 (study PRJEB29350, sample SAMN05389819) | bioreactor metagenome | isolation source: Ammonium sulfate bioreactor | place: South Africa: University of Cape Town | collected 2014-04-04 ...
TACCTGTCCCCGATGGTTCACTCGTGAACCGAAGTACCTGTCCCCGATGGTTCACTCGTGAACCGAAGTACCTGTCCCCGATGGTTCACGATGGTTCACGGCGGGGCGACTCAGTCCGGGACGCGGGTCAGGAAGACCCGCGCCAGCGCGAGTTCCGACCAGGAGCCGGTGAACTCCAGTCCGGCCAGCGTCGCCGGCGGGTACATCGGACGCAGCCGCGCCAGCGCGTCCGCGTCCGAGTCGGGGCCGGCCAGGCTGGTCACGAGGGACGGGATCCCCGGCGCGTGCGCCACCACGAGCACCGAGCCGACGGCCTCGTTGACCTGCGCCAGCTCCGCGAGGATCTGCCTCGCCCCGGCGTTGTACAGCGCCGGCAGGTGGTGGACCGGCGCAGCCAGCCCGAGGAGTTGAGCGGTCTGTCGTGCCCGGACGGCGACCGAGCACAGCACCAGCCCGATTCCGGCGTCGGCGAGCACCTCACCGAGCGCGCGCGCCTGGGACCGTCCGTTCCTGGTGAGCTCGCGGCCGGCGTCGCGCCAGTCCGCGGAGATGTTGCCCGACTCGGCGTGCCGCAGCAGGTACAGCCGGTGACCGCCGGGCTCGGGACTCGACATCGGGAAGCCGCTACGAGCGGGTGAACTCGTTCTCGTACGAGGTGCCGCGGGCCCGCTCCCAGCTTGCCTGGATCTCCATCTCGGCCTCCGCGTGGCCCACCCAAACCGCGCCCTCGACCGACTTGCCCGGCTCCAGGTCCTTGTAGACGCTGAAGAAGTGCTCGATCTCCAGCAGGCTCAGGTTCGGCAGGTCGGTGAGCTCGCGCAGGTTGGTCTGGCGCTGGTCGGCCACCGGGATGCACAGCACCTTGTCGTCGGGCCCCATCTCGTCCCTCATCCGGAACATGCCGATCGCCCGGCACTCCACCAGTGCGCCCGGGAACGTCGGCTCGGTGATCAGCACCATTGCGTCCAGCGGGTCGCCGTCCTGGCCGAGGGTGCCCTCGATGAAGCCGTAGTCGTTCGGATACTGCGTCGAGGTGAACAGCGTCCGGTCCAGCCGGATCCGGCCGGTGTGATGGTCCATCTCGTACTTGTTCTTGGTCCCCTTGGGGATCTCGATCGTGACGTCGAAGTGCAAGCTGGGCTGGATCGTCGGTCGGATGAACGCCTGCTGGGACATGCTCTGCGCACCTCTCTGTCATGATGGACGGGTCATGTCTGGCCTGAGCCTATCGCGTCGGTTCCTCGTGGCGGTGGCCGCCTCCGCGGCGTCCGCCCTGCTCGCGGGGTGCGCTATCGCGCCCTCGGTCGCTGCCCCGCCGGCCGCCGTCCGGGCCGGCGTGGACGTGCCCGCACCGTCGCCGAGCGTCGAGGTCACCCCCGCCCCGTTGCCGGTCCGCGAGACGCTGGAGGCGCTGCTGGCGAAGGTGTCGACGAAGAAGATCGGCACCACCGGACTCGTCGTCACCACCACCGACGGGACGGTGCTGGCCGACCGAGGCGCCGACAAGCTGCTGACACCGGCCTCGACGATGAAGCTGTTCACCACCATGACCGCGGTCGCGACGCTGGGCGCCGACACCACGTTCTCCACCCGCGTCGTGGACGCGGGCAGCGGCCGGATCGTCGTCATCGGCGGTGGCGACCCGCTGCTCACGAACAAGGTCTCCAAATCGATCTACAAGGCGGCGTCGCTGCAGCAGCTGGCCAGGCAGACGGCAGCGGCCCTGAAGGCGTCCGGACGGACGTCGGTCAGCCTCGGCTACGACGCGTCCCTGTTCTCCGGTCCGATGTGGAACTCGAAGTGGAAGTCCAAGTGGAAGCCGTACGAGGCCCGGATCGCGGCCCTGGAGATCGACTCCGGCAAGGTCGGCTGGCGAGCGGCGACGAACCCGCCGAAGACCGCGGCGTCCGCTTTCGCGAAGTGGCTGAAGAAGTACGGCGTCAAGGTCACCTCGGTGACCTCCGCCAAGGCGTCGGCCAACGCCGCCGAGGTGGCCCGGGTGACCTCCGTCCCGTTGTCGCAGATCGTCAAGCGCACCCTGAAGCTCAGCGACAACGTCGCCGCCGAGACGCTGTCCCGGCACGCCGCGATCGCCGCCGGCCGGCCCGGTAGCTTCGCCGGGGGCGTTGCCACCGCGAAGGCGTGGCTGGTCGCGCACGGCAACTGGGCCCCGGGCGCGAGGATCTATGACGCCAGCGGGCTGGCGCCGGCCGACAAGGTCACCGCCACCATGCTGGCCAAAGCCGTGGTGCTGGCGCTCGGCGACGCCACCTACGCTCCGGTGCTCGACGGACTGCCCATCGCCGGCAAGGACGGGACGCTGAAGCACCGCTTCGACGACAAGTCGGAGAAGGCCGGGGTCGGCGTCGTCCGCGCCAAGACCGGAACGCTGAGCCGGCTCGCGTCGCTGGCCGGCTACGTCACCACCGCCAGCGGCCACCGCCTGGTGTTCGCCGAACTGGCCAACGACGCGAACAGCTACTACACCGCCTACAACTGGCTCGACCGGGAGGCGGCCGTCCTCGCCGGCTGCGGCTGCAGCTGAGCAGGGACGCCGGCCGCGCGCCGGAGCTGACAGCAAGGCTCCCTAAGCTGGAGCCCATGGACCAACTCCCCGCTGTCGACTGGGACCTCGCCGCGCGCACCGGTGCTGGGCTGGTGCCGGCAGGACCCCGGCTCGATCCGTCCGACGTCGCCGCGGTGGTCGCGGAGCTGCGGACGGCCGCTGCCGCCGCGACCGAGCACGTCCGCCGCGTGACCGAACTGGAGCAGCCGGCCGCCGCCGAGGTGCTCGTCGTCGACCGGACGGGCTGGCTGACGGCGATCAGCCAGTCCGCGCAGGCGCTGCTCGAGGGCGCTTCCGGGCCACCCGAGCGGGTCGACAACCCGTGGCGGGCCGCTCGTGCCAAGGCGCTGGGGGTCCAGGCGGGCGGGGTGTTCGCGATCCTCGCCACCCGGATCCTCGGCCAGTTCGACCCGTTCTACCGTCCGGAACGACTGCTGCTGGTCGCCCCCAACGTCGTCGCCGTCGAGACCCGGCTCGGCGTCCTGCCCCGGGACTTCCGGCTGTGGGTGTGCCTGCACGAGGAGACCCACCGATTCCAGTTCGGCACCGCCCCCTGGCTGCGCAGCCACCTGTTCGGACTGATCGGCGAACTGCTGGACGGTGACGAGCTGCAGTTCGGCTGGCCGGACGCCGACGGCCTGCGCAGCGTGTTCGGCTCGCCGGAGCAGCAGCAGGCGTTCGACCAGGTCAACGCCGTGATGGCCCTCCTGGAGGGGCACGCGGACGTGATGATGGACCGGGTCGGCACCTCGGTCGTGCCGACCTATCCGTCGATCCGGCGCGCGTTCAACGCCCGGCGGGACGCGGCGGGCGCCTTCGCGTTCGTCCAGAAGCTGCTCGGCATGGACCTGAAGATGGCGCAGTACCGCGACGGCGCCGCCTTCTGCCGGGCGGTGATCGACGCTGCCGATGTCGCCACGCTGAATCGTGCCTTCTCGGCCCCGGGAATGTTGCCGACGGTCGATGAGTTGCGGGACCCGCAGCGCTGGCTCAGCCGGCTGTGAGTTCCGGATTCTGATGGCCCGCAGGGCGCTCGGCCCGGCCACCTTGACGGTGGTCCAGGCGGTCACCGCGGCCACGTCCGGGCCGATGCTGGTGGCCTGCTCGGGCGGATGCGACTCGCTCGCGCTGGCGGCCGGAGCCGCTGTGGTGGCGCGCCGACGGGGGACCGGCATCCGCGCCGTCGTGGTCGACCATGGCCTGCAGGACGGCTCGGCCGAGGTGGCGTCCGGGGTGGTCGCGCAGCTGGACGTCCGGCTGGGGGTCGCGGCCGAGGTGGTCCGCGTCCAGGTCGCCGACGCCGGTGGCGGACCCGAGGCCGCCGCCCGGGAGGCCCGCTACGCGGCGCTCGCGAAGAGCGCCCGCGACGGCGAGGAGATCCTGCTCGGCCACACTCTCGACGACCAGGCCGAGACCGTGCTCCTCGGCCTCGCCCGGGGCTCCGGACTGCGTTCGCTGGCCGGGATGCCGGCGGTGCGGGGGGTGTTCGTCCGTCCGCTGCTCGGCGTGCGCCGGGACGTTGCAGCCGCCTGCTGCGCGGAGCTCGAGCTCGACACGTGGACCGACCCGCACAACGCCGACGACCGGTTTACCCGCGTCCGGGTGCGGACGAAGGTGCTGCCCGTGCTGGAAGCCGAACTCGGTCCCGGCGTGGCCGAGGCGCTGGCCCGGACGGCGGACCTCGCCCGTGCCGACGCCGACCTGCTGGACGAGCTGGCCGCAGCTCGGCTCGGGCCCGCCGAGGCGGACGGGCTGAGCTGCGCCGGGCTCACCGACCTGCCCGCGGCGCTCCGCTCGCGGGTGCTGCGGGCCTGGCTGCTCGACCAGGGCGCGCGCGAGGTCAGCGCGTCCCGGCTGGCCGCCGTGGCCGAGCTCGTCACCGACTGGCACGGCCAGCGTTGGGTCGACGTCCCCGGCGTCCGGGTGCGCCGGACCGGCGACCAGCTCCGGGCCACCACCCGTCCGTGACCAGCCGCGGCCGCTGAACCGCCGGGGACAGGTACTTCGGTTCACCCCTGGACGCCAGCCAACGGGCTGAACCGCCGGGGACAGGTACTTCGGTTCAGCTTTGAACCGAAGTACCTGTCCCCGACGGTTCACCGACGATGGTTCACAGAGCTGAACCGAAGTACCTGTCCCCGATGGTTCAGGTTGGTTCAGGACGGCTCGGCTCGGGGGCACGTCGTAGCGGTCCGGCGGACGCGCACCGTCCGGAGACGGGTGGGTGACAAGGTAGGTTAGCCGCGTGGATGCTGCTGACGTTGCCGCCGACCTCACCGAGGTCCTGTACACCTCGGACCAGATCGCGGGACGCCTGACCGAGATCGCCGCGCAGATCGACCAGGACTACGCCGACAAGGATCCGCTGCTGGTCGGCGTCCTCAACGGTGCCGTGATGGTGATGGCCGACCTCACCCGGGCACTGCACATCCACTGCGCGATGGACTGGATGGCCGTCTCCTCCTACGGCATGGGGACGCACTCGTCCGGCGTCGTGCGGATCCTGAAGGACCTCTCCACCGACCTGGTCGGACGTCACGTGATCGTGGTGGAGGACATCATCGACACCGGCCTGACGCTCAGCTATCTGATGCAGAACCTGGCCTCGCGGAATCCGGCCAGCCTGAAGATCATGACGATGTTCCGCAAGCCGGACGCGCTGAAGATCGACATCGACGTCACCTACCTGGGCTTCGACCTGCCCAACCAGTTCGTCGTCGGGTACGGGCTCGACTACGCCGGCCGGTACCGCAACCTCACCGACGTCGGCATCCTCGCCGAGCACGTGTACAGCTGATCCGTCCTGCTCGTCCGCGGCCACGTCCCGGACCAGGTTGCCGCGTTCGGTATCGTCTTTACTTGGCTTCGCCGGTGGAGATGAAAGTAGGCACACACGCACATGCGGTTCTTCCGAAACCCGTTCCTGTGGATCGGCGTCGGCTTCATCGCCATCCTGGGCATGGTGCAGCTGTTCACCGCCGGCAGCGGGTACGCCGAGAGGCCGACTTCTGACATCGTCGCGCTGATCAACTCGAACACCCCCCTGGCCGAGGTGGTCCTCACCGACGGTGAGCAGAGCATCATGGTCACCACCAAGGACAATCCGCCGCAGAAGCTCAAGGCCTACTGGATCGGAGACCAGAGCCAGTCGATCATCGACCGTCTCAACGCCCGCCAGGCCGCCGGCACCCTCGACAAATGGGACGGCCAGAACCCGCAGCCGAGCATCTGGACCACCCTGCTCGGCACCGTGCTGCCGATGCTGGTCATCGGCATCATCTTCTTCCTGATGCTGAACAACATCCAGGGCGGCGGCAACCGCGTCCTCGGCTTCGGCAAGTCGAAGGCCAAGCTGGCCAGCAAGGACACCCCCAAGACCACCTTCGGCGACGTCGCCGGCTGTGAAGAGGCGATCGAGGAACTGGAGGAGATCAAGGAGTTCCTCACCGAGCCGGCCAAGTTCACCGCGGTCGGCGCGAAGATCCCGAAGGGCGTGCTGCTGTACGGGCCGCCCGGAACCGGCAAGACCCTGCTTGCCCGCGCCGTCGCCGGCGAGGCCGGGGTGCCGTTCTTCACGATCTCCGGCTCGGACTTCGTCGAGATGTTCGTCGGCGTCGGCGCGTCCCGCGTCCGCGACCTCTTCGAGCAGGCCAAGGAAGCCGCCCCCGCCATCGTGTTCATCGACGAGATCGACGCCGTCGGCCGCCACCGCGGCGCCGGCCTCGGCGGCGGCCACGACGAGCGCGAACAGACCCTGAACCAGCTCCTGGTGGAGATGGACGGCTTCGACGTCCGCGGCGGTGTGGTGCTGATCGCGGCCACCAACCGTCCCGACGTGCTCGACCCGGCGCTGCTGCGTCCCGGCCGCTTCGACCGGCAGATCCCCGTCGAGGCCCCCGACATGAAGGGACGCCTGGAGATCCTCCGCGTCCACGCCGCGAACAAGCCCATGGCGCCAGAGGTCGACCTGGCCACCGTCGCCAAGCGGACGCCCGGCTTCACCGGCGCCGATCTCGCCAACGTCCTGAACGAGGCCGCGCTGCTCACCGCCCGGATGAACATGCGCTTCATCGGGAAGATGCAGATGGACGAGGCCATCGACCGGGTGATCGGCGGTCCGCAGAAGCGGAGCCGGGTGATGAACGACCGGGAGCTGCTGATCACCGCCTACCACGAGGGGGGCCACGCCCTGGTCGCGGCGGCGATGCCCGGCACCGACCCGGTGCAGAAGGTGACGATCCTGCCGCGGGGACGGGCGCTGGGCTACACGATGGTGATGCCCGACGACGACAAGTACAGCCAGACCCGCGGCGAGCTGCTCGACCAGCTGGCGTACATGATGGGCGGACGGGCAGCGGAGGAGCTGGTCTTCCACGACCCGACGACCGGAGCGGGCAACGACATCGAGAAGGCCACCAAGCTGGCCCGCGCCATGGTCACCGAGTACGGCATGACCGAGAGCCTCGGGGCGGTGAAGTACGGCTCCGGCGACACCGAGCCGTTCGTCGGGATGAGCTACGGCGGTTCCAGCCGGGAGTACTCCGAGGACGTCGCGGCCAAGGTCGATGCCGAGGTCTCCCAGCTGATCAACACCGCGCACCAGGAGGCCTTCGACGTCCTGACCACCAACCGGGCGGTGCTGGACGAGCTGGTTCGCCAGCTCTTCGAGAAGGAGACCCTCGACAAGGAGCAGGTGGCGAAGATCTTCGAGCCGCTGCAGCGCTGGCCCAAGCGTCCGGCGTGGACGGGGTCGGCTACGCGGGTGCCGTCCGAGGTGCCGCCGGTGGAGCCGCCGGAGCGGCTGACCCAGAAGCTGGACGAGCCCGCCGTCGGGATCGCGCCACCCGTCCCGCAGTACCCCGTGCAGGGTTACCCCGGGCCGTTCCCGCCGATCTCGGGCCAGCCGCCGTACCCGCAGGGCGGATACCCGCCGTACGGCCAGTCGGGGGTGCCCGGCCAGCCGCCGGGCCAGCAGCCTCCTCAGCCCGGGCCGGACGCGAACCGTCCGGACCAGCGATGGCCGTAGACACCGAGCGGGTGGCCGCCGCCGTCCGGGAGATCCTGATCGGCGTCGGAGAGGACCCCGACCGCGAGGGCCTGCGCGACACCCCGATGCGGGTCGCCCGCGCGTACGCGGAGGTCTTCGACGGGCTGGAGGCCGATCCCGCCGAGATCCTGGCGACCACCTTCGACCTCGGCCACGACGAGATGGTGCTGGTGCGCGACATCGAGGTCTGGAGCACCTGCGAACACCACCTGCTCCCGTTCACCGGGGTGGCGCACGTGGCGTACATCCCCTCCCAGGGCCGGATCACGGGACTCTCCAAGCTCGCCCGGCTGGTCGACGCGTTCGCGAAGCGTCCGCAGGTGCAGGAGCGGCTGACGTCCCAGGTCGCGGACGCCCTGGTCGAACACCTGCGTCCCCAGGGCGTGATGGTCGTCGTGGAGTGCGAGCACCTGTGCATGACCATGCGCGGCGTCCGCAAGCCGGGGGCGAAGACCGTCACCAGCGCCGTCCGCGGTGTGATGTCCCACCCGGCCACCCGCGCCGAGGCGATGAGCCTGATCATCGGCTGAGCCGTCCTGTTCGCCGAACGCCTCTGTTCCGGTCAAAAGCTCCAGCCTGCGCGGCGGCGTTTGACCGAAACGGTGGCTCTCGGTGAGGACGCGTAGCCGACCACCGGCGCGAGGCGGCGAACCATGCCGCCGTTCCAGAGATCTGACCAGCCCCAGCGGAGGACCCGGCAGCCGGTATCACCGACGCTCTGTTCGCGATCCTTCTCCGTCGTGACGACCCTGATGAGGTCCTCCCGGGTGGGAGCCAGCTCGTCGTACTTCACCCGTCCGTCGAACTCGCCGATCGCCGGGACGTGCTCCCAGAAGAAGTCGCTCCGACCGACGAACTGCCCGTCCGCATCGAGGATCGCCTTCTGCAGGACGGGCATGACCAGCCCTGCCTGGTGCATCCGGACGCGGCTGAGTGATTCGCCCGGGCTCTCCGCATCCCCGTCGGCGAAGGTGATCGCCCGTTCGGCCAGGCGACATCCCCGTCCTGCCGCCGTCCGGACGAGAAGTGCATCCTTCTCTGCGCCCGCCCGCAGTCCGGCGTCCAGGAGCATCACGGCCTCGTCGAACGGGAGCATGCGGGCGAGGTCGGCCAGCGTCCGGGTGAGCGTGGTCGTGGGTAGTCCGTCGAGTTCGCAGACGTCGGACGGGTCGAGGGTCGCCGCGCGACTGTGCAGGCTGGGATGCACCGATCCATGGCCGCCCCTGGTGCGCACGACGGTGACCTCCCCCCGCCGCTTGGACAGCAACGGCAGCCCATGGAGCGCAGCCGCGGAGACGTGACTGAAGTACGTGCCGGTGTCGAGGTAGGCAGCGGTTGCGTGCACCCTCAACAGGTAGAGGTCGGACGCAGGAGTGCTCTCGGTCGCATCGGTCAGGACCCCGCGGCGAATCCTACGGAGCATTCCAGACCCGAGCGCCTGCTGCAGTTGCGTGCGGGTGCCACCCGCCCCGTACCAGTCGTCATAGCCGATGAGAGTCATGCCGCGGATTATCGGCAGGCCCGGTTCCTGGCGACCGACCGGGCGGTCGCGCACGGGCTGGACCTGTTCGCCGAGGGCGCCGACCTGGTGGACGTCGGCGGTGAGTCCACCCGGCCCGGAGCGGAACGCGCCGGCGCGGACGTCGAACTCGCCCGAGTGCTGCCGGTGATCGAGCGGCTGGTCGCGGACGGCGTCGCCGTCAGCGTCGACACCATGCGCGCCGAGGTCGCCATGGCGGCCGTGCGAGCCGGGGCGGTCCTCGTCAACGACGTCTCGGGCGGTCTGGCCGACCCCGACATGCTCCCTGCCGTGGCGGACGCCGGCGCCGCCTACCTGGCCATGCACTGGCGCGGCCCGTCCGCCCACATGCAGGACCTCGCGGTCTACGACGACGTGGTCGCGGAGGTGACCGCCGAACTCGCCGACCGGGTGAGCGCCGCACGTGCCGCGGGCATCGACCCCGACCGACTGGTGATCGACCCGGGACTGGGCTTCGCCAAGACCGGTGAACACAACTGGACGCTGCTGCGAAACCTCGACCAGCTCGCCCGGCTCGGCCAGCCGATCCTGGTCGGTGCCTCCCGGAAGAGGTTCCTCGGGGAACTCCTCGCTGACCAGGCAGGACTCCGTCCCCCGAAGGGACGGGACGCCGCCACCACAGCCATCACCGCGCTGCTGGCAGCGTCCGGTATCTGGGGAGTGCGCACGCACGCCGTCCAGGCGCAGCGGGACGCCATCGCGGTCGCGGCCGTGCTCCCGGCACTTCCCCCGGGGTAGGGTCGGCTCCAGGAGGTGAGCAGATGGCCCAGCCCGACCAGCTCCGGCTGACCGGTATCCGCATCGAAGCGGCGCACGGCGTCTACCAACACGAGAAGCACTCCCCGCAGCCGTTCCTGATCGATGTCGTCGTGGAGTTGCGGCCCCGTCCGGCCATCGACGACCTCGCCACGACCGTCGACTACTCGGTGCTGGCGGGGGAGATCGCGGCCGCCGCTACCGGGGACTCGGTCGACCTGATCGAGACCCTGGCCGAGAGGGTCGCAGCAACCTGTCTCGCCAACGACCTCATCGCCGCCGTCGAGGTGACCGTCCACAAGCCCGAGGCGCCACTGCCCGTGCCGGTCGCCGACGTCAGCGTCACCATCACCCGCAGGAGCCCCGTATGACCTGGAACACCGTCGATGTCGACACCCTCTCCGAGATGAGCCCGCTGCGCACGGCGGTGTTCTCACTCGGCTCGAACATCGAGGATCGCTTCGAACACCTCCAGGGGGCCGTCAACCATCTTCGGGCCACCCCCGGCATGACGATCGCCGCGATCTCCTCGGTGTACGAGACGACGCCGGTCGGGCCGGTCGAGCAGGCCGACTTCCTGAACCTGGTCGTGATCGCGGACTCGACGCTGGCGTCCACGGTCATGCTGGAGCGCGCGCTGGCCATCGAGGACGCGTTCGAGCGTGTCCGGCTGGTGCCGGGCGGTCCGCGGACGGTGGACGTCGACCTGATCGCCGTCGGCGACCGGCGCATCGACAACGACTTCCTGACGCTCCCGCACCCGCGCGCCCACGAGCGGGGGTTCGTCCTGGTGCCGTGGCTTGAGGCGGACCCGTACGCGACCCTGGTGGGGCACGGGCCGGTGGCCGAACTGGTCCGGACGGTGGACGTGTCCGGCGTCCGCCGGCGGGACGACCTGCGGATCGAGTGATGGCGGCACCCGACCCGCGTCCGACCGTCACGCTGATCGGCTGGCGCCCCGTGCTCATCGCCGCCCTCCTGGGTGCCGGGACGGGCTGGCTGCTCTTCGCCCTGCCCGACCGGCTCGGCGCCCAGTTGCCGGCGCTGCCGCTGGTGGTGACGGTCACCGTCGTGCTGCTGGCCGCCGTCTGCTGGGTGCTCGCGGTGCGGACGCACCGCAGGGTCCAGGTGCGCCGGGAGTCGGTCGAGCCGTCCCGCGCGGTGACGCTGCTCGCGTTCGCCAAGGCGTCCGTCCTGACCGGGGCGCTGCTCGCCGGCGGCTACTTCGCGATCGGTGCGTACTCGCTGCAGCGGTGGGCCGCCGACCTTCCCAGGGAGCGGGTGATCAGCTCGGCAGTGGCGACCGTGGCGAGCATCGCCCTGGCCGTCGGGGGCGGTTTTCTGGAGCGGGCCTGCCGGATTCCGCCGTCCGACGACGGGGACGCCACGCCGAACGGGCTTCCCGGCGGTCCCCCTAACGGGGACTAGAGTTTGCCGCGTGTTACCCGCAACCGCTACGAGGAAAGCGATTCCTTCCCCGCGCCGCCGCTACTCGCGGCTCTCGTTGCTCGGTTCGGCAGTTGCCGCTTTGGTGGCCGGCCTCGCCTCGTCCTATTGGGTGAGCGTTGCCGG
>ERZ778029.2816-NODE-2816-length-11473-cov-4.006481_pt1 | contig 11473 bp, 7 predicted proteins | sample MGYA00375759_ERZ778029 | MGnify/ENA primary metagenome ERZ778029 (study PRJEB29350, sample SAMN05389819) | bioreactor metagenome | isolation source: Ammonium sulfate bioreactor | place: South Africa: University of Cape Town | collected 2014-04-04 ...
CCCGGAGGCGGGTTGAAATGCATCGAGATTGTCGCGTGAACCACTGTGAACTTGCTGTAGACGCGCGATCTCTCGGAGAACCAGCTGTTGCCGAGATCATAAACAGACGTCCCTGGCGCTCCGCCCGGCGCCTCGATCGTCATCAGACCGGAGCCCGCGGAAGGAGGAGCCAGCTTGAGCCTGCGCACCCGTACCGCCTTCACGCCGAGAGCGGGATCCGGCGCAAGCGCCTGTGGCGTCTTCAAGGAATCGAGGAGAAATGATCGTTTCCTGACCAAGTCGAATTTCGGCTCGATCTTGAGAAGCTTACGCGCAAATGACTCGCGGAGCGCCTCATGCACCTCTTTGCCGCCCCTTGTGACGGTCGAGGTGTGGCCATTGCTGGCGTCGTAGACGATCGCCGCTTCCAGCGCTGGGTTCGAGATGCGGCGGGTGAATTTTCCATTCACGAATTCGGTGCCGTTGTTGGGCAGCCCCTGGATATAGACCGCCACCTGAATGCTCTTGTCCTGGTGGCGTTCAGCAAACTCGACTTCGCAGGAAATGCCGGAGCCGTCGCGTCGGCGGTGAAATTGACAGATCTCGGCCTTGAAGGCACCGACATCGGCTTCCACTTGGCTGACCGTCAGACCTGCCGTCGTCTTGTAATGCCGGCCTCGATTGCCTTCCGAGTAGTAGTCGAAGAATCGGAGCTCTTCACCTTCGCGAAAAATCTCCGCGTGCTCCCAAAGCATCCATAAGGCTCTCTCCTCATCGTTTTCCAGCTCACCGAACTTTCCGACAACCTCCTCGCGATGAGCTGCGGCGTTGAGGAGCGCGATTCGACCGCGCTCAGTTGCCATTGGATGCACGCGGACAAGTTCGCCCAAAATCGATGCGCCGACCTGATCCGTGCCGGCGATCAGAAAGCTTGCCAGCTCCGACGCGAGCTTGGGTTCCTTATACTTCCACCATTCCGGCGGTATCGCTGAGTGTTTGGATTCAAAGTACGGCTTGAGGGTCCTGACCGGTATTTGTCGAAGGAAATGACGGACGCTGAATGTCATGCCCTGAACTCCAAATCGCGCCGATCTCGCTGCAACCGCGATTAAGTTCGAGTATTCGGCAGGCGACCGCGGCATACCCCTGCGGGGTGCCGCTTTGGTCAAAATGCCTGCCCTGCCGCGGCGTCTGCCGGCTAAACCTAGCAGGGCAAGCCGATTCGGCAAAAGAGACGATCCCAATGTCCCCCGCCGCCATTGGGCTCGTCTGAAACCCGCGGAAGGTAGGCAGCGACGTTTTTCGCGCTAGCGCGCGGGGATAACTTCTTTTGCGCGGTGTTTCGCTATTGCTTTGATTTTGCTGTTCTTTTCGCTCGACCGAGATAATCGTGCGCCAACATCGGGCGCTTGCGATGAACGCACTCAATCCGGATCAGATGACCGCTGCCGAACGATTGGACGAAATCGGCGATCTATTGGCCGCAGCGTTCATTCGGCTTCAACAGCGTAAGTCCAGTCCTTTATCTCCGGACAGCGGAGAAAGTTCGGTCGACTTCTCGGCCCCCCAGCGCGGTCATGCCCAACCTCAGGCTCATGGAGGCTCGGATTGACCGACACCGTGCTGGCGCAACTGGCGGCACTGAAGACCGCCCCGATTGCCGCCCTCAAGCTGAAATGGCGTGAACTGTTCGAGCGGGAGCCGCCTCCATATAACCGTCGCTTCCTCGAACATCGGCTGGCGTACCGCATTCAAGAATTGGCCTACGGCGGGCTGAAGCCCGAGACGGTGAAGCGCCTCCGCGGTCTCGCCGAAGAGCTCGACGGCGGTGACCCGAAGCGACGCTGCCAACCGACAAAGGATCGGCCGATCGCTGGCACGCGGCTCATCCGTGAATACCAGGGAATTGAGCACTGCGTGACCGTGCGCGACGAGGATTTCGAATATCAGGGCCGACCCTACAAGTCGCTATCCGCGATTGCGCGCGCCATCACCGGCACCCGCTGGAATGGGTTGACCTTTTTTGGTTTGAAAAATCGGCGGGCCGCGTCATGAAGAAGCCAGTCATCCGAAAGCTCCGCTGCGCGGTCTACACCCGCAAGTCCAGCGAGGAAGGGCTGGAGCAAGAGTTTAATTCGCTCGATGCACAGCGCGAGGCTTGCGAAGCCTATATCGCGAGCCAGAAGCCCGAGGGCTGGCTGCTCGTGCCCGACCGCTATGACGACGGCGGGATTTCTGGAGCGACGTTGGAACGGCCAGCGCTCAAGCGGCTCATGGCGGATATCGAAGCGCGCCGGATCGATGTGGTCGTTGTCTACAAGATCGATCGGCTCAGCCGCGCGCTGATGGATTTCGCCAAGCTTGTCGAGGTGTTCGACCGCAACAATGTCACCTTCGTCAGCGTGACGCAGTCGTTCAACACCACGACCTCGATGGGACGTCTCACGCTCAACATCCTGCTCTCCTTCGCTCAGTTCGAGCGCGAGGTCATCGGCGAGCGCATCCGCGACAAGTTTGCGGCATCACGCAAGAAGGGCATGTGGATGGGCGGCTTCGTCCCGCTCGGCTACGACGTCAAGGATCGCAAGCTGGTCGTAAACGAGCCCGAGGCGAAGAAGGTCCGCATGATCTTCGAGCGCTTCGTGAAGCTCGGCTCCGCGACCGTGCTAGTGCGGGCGCTGCGGGCGGAGGGCATCACCGGCAAACAGGGCAAGCTCGTCGACAAGGGCTACGTCTACAAGCTCCTGAACAACCGCGTGTACATCGGCCAGGCGGTGCATAAGGGCACCGCATATTTGGGCGAACACTCGGCCATCATCAGTCAGGGACTATGGGACAAGGTCCACGGCATCCTTGCCGACAGTCCTCATCGGCGCGGAGCGCGAACCCGAGCGCAAACGCCGGCTCTGCTGAAAGGCTTGATCTTCGGTCCGACTGGGCGGGCCATGACGCCCACGCATACTCGAAGAGGCGGAAAGCTATACCGCTACTACGTGTCAACCGACGCGCTGAAGCGTGACGCCGATGCCTGCCCGGTGCGGCGTATCCCGGCGGCGGAGATCGAGAGTGCGGTGATCGAGCAGGTGCGTGTCCTACTGTGCTCGCCCGAGGTGATCGTGCGCACGTGGCGTGTGGCGAGGCGATCGCTGAAAGGTCTCAGTGAAGCCGACGTGCGGGAGGCATTGGAACGGCTCAATCCGCTCTGGGATGAACTGTTCCCGGCTGAGCAGACACGCATCGTGCAGTTGCTCGTCGAGCGCGTCGACATCGGCACCGAAGGCGCCGACATTCGGCTGCGCACGCAAGGACTGGCGAGTCTTGTTGAGGACTTAGGTGGGATCCGGCCGGAAGCCCGGAGGGCGGCATGACGACCAAGCCGAAGGGCATTGACGACGGCGCGAGCGTCGTCGTGCGTGTGCCGATTTCGATCCGGAGGCGCGGTGGACGCAAGCTCGTGCTTGCGCCCGATGGTGCCGAAGTGACCGCTGCGCCAATTACACGGCATGTCGACAGCGCCATGGTCAAGGCGATCGCGCGAGCCTTTCGCTGGCGCGACATGCTGGAGAGCGGTGAGCACGCGACAATCAGAGAGATCGCCGCTGCCGAGAGGATCAACGAGACCTACGTCGGCCGCTTGCTGCGCCTGACGTTGCTGGCACCGGACATCGTCGAGGCGATCCTGAATGGGCGGCAGTCCTCGCATCTCCAGCTCGATGGTCTGATGAAGGTCTTTCCAGTGCAGTGGCAAGCACAGCTTGATTCTTTTGGGTGCTGACGCACCTCGCGCGGCGCGACCTCAGATTGAAGCCAAGTGCAAGGACGCCGCTAGGTCAGGACCGGCAAGCAGCATCTGGATCGGCTAGCCACTAATCCCGGCCCCACATCCGGCCAAAGAGCGATGGATGAGCGGCCTCTAATCGCTCTTCAAAGTGCCAATTATAATAGATAAAATTGCCAAAATAACTGCCAATATGGGCCGTGCACCTGGGATGCGGCTGGAATAGCGTGACCTCCAGACAGCGGGAGTGCAGACCATGCAGCAGCTGAGAATGACGCGTCACGCCCGGCAACGGCTCCAGCAGCGCGGAAGCCGGCCAAAGAATGTTGCTATCGTAATGACTTACGGAGACATCGAAGTCCGCGCCCGGGAGGGCTGCCGCTATGTGCGGCTATCCGATAGGGAGGCCGCGCGCCTTCAGGGTGAGGGCAATCTGAAAGTTTCTGACCTCGATCAGGCACGCCGACTCGTCGTGCTTGCCGACCCTGAAGGCCGCGTCGTCACCGTCTTCAAGTGCAGCCCCGAAAGGCGCGTTTCATCTCGTCGGGCGAACGCACGGCGATGAGCACCGACAATGTCGTTCCGTTCACCAGGATTCGAAGTGGCGCGCTCTCGTCGCGAGGCCCAAGCCACGCGTACGATCCGGACGAACTGCTCCGCATTCTGCGCGGCACGAAGCGCTTGGAGAAACACGACCAAGCGATACTGGTCGAGAATCTCGGACAGTTGATTGTCCAATTCTATCCCGATAACGCAAAAGCCATCGCCCGAAGCATTCTTGAAGACAATGAGCGTGAAAAGCGCAAGCGATACATCCGGATTCCCGGCGAGCGCGTGGGCCGGTTAACTCGGCATGCGGGTTCCGGGGGAAGTTTCGCAAGAATCATCGAGCGGCTCATCGAGTTGCGCGTCAGCGAGAACGTTAGCCGCGATCAGGCCAAGGGCCTAATCGTTCGCAAAGCACTTTGGAGAACCTCGTTCAGGCCCCCCGCTCCCTTCCGCATGCCTGCAAATCCGAACGAAGCGGACGTCGCCCAGTTCGCCGCAGATATGCAAGCGATCTCTGACCAACTCGCGGACGAAACCGATCTGGCTGAGCTCTTTGCGCTGCTCGCCAAGCATCCTATTTTTCCGGATGATGCCTGGTATCAATGGACGCACGCGCTTGAGCTGAAGACCGACCACGAACCCAATTCCATTTACGACTGGGGTTGGGATACGGACGAGTATGAAATCAACGAATGGATACCGTGGTGGGCTCCCCGGTGCCTGATCGGGTATTGGTACATTCCATTCACATGCCGGTGTGTCCGCGTGCCTGAGCACAAGGTTGCGGAAATCCACGCACTCCAACTGGGCGAGCCGGAGCGCCACAGGAACAACTATTTCGACGTGATCGAACCGTTCATCACGTCGCAGCATATCGCCGAGACTAGGCTCCTGCACCGGCTGCCGGTCTGGCTCATTATCCTTCCGCTTCCGAACAAGTTGGTTCCGTGTCTGTATGCCGCCATTCATCACCCCGGCGGATTCTACCCCAGTCAAAAATATCCCCTGACCGACAACTCGCTGCATCCCTTCTTTGTGGCGAGCATCGGCACCACGGTTGAGGAGTATGCCGTCTACCTTCCCGAAGCTGACGATGAAGAATACGACACCTTCTATGTACTGGCGTCCCCGACCGATATTAGCGCTACCGGCACGCGCGTCGACGACGGCACCGCCAATCTAAGATGCGACCTTTTGTTCGCATCGATGCCCGACGAATTGCCGGAATGGCTCGAAGACCAGCCCGTGCAACGTTTTCTCAAGCTCACCCCCGATTCCCACGCGGCCATGTCCTTCGCGCTGGCTTCCCGGAAGTTTGTCGACCGCAAAGGAGAAGACGGAGACGGAACGATATTCCGGCCGGCCTTTCCGGACGCAGAGTCGCCGTATACCGGCCTCCGCCACGACACGATCGCTGCTTACCTGCTTCGTGATTTCGTAAAGGCCGAGGGTTCTTCTGTTTTCGCAGCTTTGACGAAAGATGCGCTTGCAAAGCGCGATGCCGCTCAAGGGATTTTGAGCGAGGCCATTTCAAATTTTCGGCAAACGTTTCAGCAGCGCATTGAGAGTAAAGCGCCCGACCGTCCAGGCACGGCAATCTTGACGCGGCAACCAGACGAATGAAGCGATCAAGCATTCAAATTTCGCACCTGGCTCAAGGCTGACGCTGCTGACGCCGGACATTGTCGAGGCGATCCTCGACGGGCGGCAGCCCGTGGGGCTGCAACTGGATGGCCTGATGAAGCGGTTTCGCTGGAGTCGCAGAAGCAGAGGCATGCTGTGTCAGACGCTCTCGGGCGAAGACTAGGCCATTGCTGAGCGCTGAAAAGGCTCGAAAAAGCCTTGACAGCCGCCAGATAATACGGATAGAAAGACGATGGATCATATTTATATACGTGTCGTTTGGGGCGTAAGATGCTGGCGTCTGCACATGGACTTCGATGGGGGATCGAGCGAAGGCTCGAGTTCATTGAATTCCGACTCTTTTGGGAGGGCGGCCTCAACCGATCCGATATCGTCGACGAATTTGGCGTGTCGGTACCCCAGGCGTCCAAAGACCTGACGCTCTATCAAGAGCAGGCGCCGGATAATATTCGCTATGACCGAAGTCAGAAGCGGTACTTTGCATCGGAGAGATTCAAGCCAACATTCATCTCGTTGGATGCCGACGCGTACCTTGAGCACCTGACGGCACCTTTGCAGTCTCGCGAAACCCTTCGGTTCGAATCGCCGGCAAATTCCCCGTTTGGCGCGGACAAACTGCCAATCCCCCAACGCCGGATAAAGCCTGATGTCCTTCGGTCGATGTTGGGCTGCGTGCGAGAGAACCGTTCGATAGAGATCCTGTATCAATCCATGAGTGCGACAAGGCCGGAGCCCATTTGGCGACGAATCTCGCCGCATGCTTTTGCCAGTGACGGACTGCGATGGCACACGCGTGCCTTTTGTCACATCGATCAAAAGTTCAAGGACTTCATCCTTTCACGGTGCATGGGCACGAGGTTGCCTGATGCGGCCGGCGCATCTTCTTCCGATGACCCGCTCTGGACGAAGTACGTCCCAGTCGCACTATGCCCCAACCCCCGCCTTACTATCAGCCAACGGAAAGTCATTGCTGAGGATTTCGCCATGGAGAATGGCGAGGTTGTCGTGCCCGTCAGGCAAGCCTTACTGTACTATTTTAGCAAACGTCTTCGACTTGATGTAGCGGATCGCTTCGACGACCCCAGTGAAATCCCGGTCGTCGTTAAGAACCAAGCTGCGTTTGATATCGCCCTTTCGGAGGCGATGCGATGAAGTCCCGAAATTTTGAGATCCTTCGTTCGGCCTGGCCAGAACTCGCAAGCCTCGGTGGCTTTGCGGAGGCTTACGCGCATCCTGATCCCGCGAGCGCGCTGGTGAAGCTTCGGCTGTTTGCCGAAAACCTCACAAAAGACATCTATCGTGACTTGGGTCTGCCCAAGCCCGAGCACGCGACCTTTGTCGATCTGCTGGGCAATCAGTCCTTTGCAGCCATCACGCCGAAGGTGGTCCTCGACAAGCTCCACGCCCTTCGAATTCACGGCAACAAAGCCGCTCACGGCGAGCCGGCGACGGTTCGAACCGCCCTCTGGCTGATTCAGGAAGCTTTTGACCTTGGTCGGTGGCTTTTCGTGCAGTTTGCAAAAGGCGATGCCGCTGCTATCCCGGCTTTTGTGCAACCATTGGCGGAAACTGTCGATGAGAGCAAAGGTCAGCTAAAGCGCGAAAAGCGCCAGGTCTTAGAAAAGCTGGCCGCTCAAGAAGCACAGATGGAAGCGCTTCTCCGCGAACTGGATGCCGCGCGTGAAGCCGCCGTGACCGCGGAAAAGAAGGTTGAAGAGATCCAGTCGCTGGCGTCATCCGGTGCGGCAACGGCCAACCTGCTCGCGTTCAATGAGGCGACGACCCGTGCCCGCATTATCGATAGCCTGCTTGCTACCGCCAACTGGAACGTTGGTGTTGGGAACACCAGTACGGCCGAGGTTGGCAAGGAGGTAGAGGTAAAGCATCAGCCCACTGCCTCGGGCCTTGGCTATGCCGACTATGTGCTCTGGGACGACAACGGGAATCCTCTGGCGGTCATAGAGGCTAAAAAGACTGCTGTGGACCCGGAGCGGGGGAGGCAACAGGCGAAACTGTATGCCGACGGCCTTGAGAAGATGCACGGGCAACGCCCGGTTATCTTCTACACCAATGGATACGACATTTGGATGTGGGACGACATTCTGGGTTATCCGCCCCGGAAGATTTTCGGTTACTATTCAAAGGATAGCCTGCAATACCTCGTGAATTTTCAGCGGGCGGGCAGGAAGCCGCTCAACTCGCTTGAGCCTAATGTCGCTATCGTCAATCGCCTTTATCAGATCGAGGCGATCAAGCGCGTCTCCGAACGGTTCACAGATAGCCATCGGAAAGCGCTCATAGTTCAAGCGACCGGCACCGGCAAGACCCGCGTTGCTATAGCCCTGGCGGAATTGCTCATTCGCGCCGGCTGGGTCAAGCGCGTTTTGTTCCTTTGCGATCGTCGTGAACTGCGCAAGCAGGCCAAAAACGCCTTCGGCGATTTCCTGTCTGAGCCCATTCGTATCGTCAGCTCGCGAGTGAATCAATCGGCGAGCGAACGGATATTCCTTGCGACCTATCCCGCCATGCAGAAGGTCTACCAGTCCTTCGATGTCGGGTTCTTCGATCTGATCATCGCCGACGAGTCGCATCGCAGCATATACAATGTCTACTGCGACATGTTTCACTACTTCGACTGCCTTCAGATCGGCTTGACGGCGACGCCTATCGATTTCGTGTCACGCAACACGTTCAGCCTTTTTGGCTGCGAAGGGCAGTTGCCGACAGCGAACTACGATCTTGAGCAGGCGGTGCAGGACGGCTTCCTGACGCCGTTTGAAGTCTTCGAGCACACGACGCAGTTTCTGCGCGAGGGGATCAGGCTCGACATCCTGACCAAAGAGCAGATTCAGGAGCTTGAGGACCAGGGCGAAGACCCGGCGCAGTACGACTTCTCATCCGAGCAGATCGACAAGATCATTTACAACAAGGACACCAACCGCGCGATCCTACGCAATCTGATGGAGAACGGGCTGCGCGACGCGACGGGGCAGCTTCCAGGCAAGAGCATCATCTTCGCGCGGAACCATCAACATGCTGTGCTCATGCGGCAGATGTTCGATGAGATGTATCCGCAATACGGCGGGCGCTTCTGTCAGGTGATCGACAACTACGATCCACGCGCAGAGCAGCTTATCGACGATTTCAAGGGTGACGGCGCAAACTCCGAGCTAACGATCGCGATCTCCGTCGATATGCTCGATACCGGCATCGACATCCCAGAAATCCTGAACCTTGTCTTCGCCAAACCAGTCCGTTCGCCTGTCAAGTTCTGGCAGATGATCGGGCGCGGAACACGCCTGAAGCTCGATCTGTTCGGTCCCGGCAAGGACAAGAAAATCTTCCGGATATTCGATCACTGGGGGAATTTCGAACGCTTTGAAATGGGCTACCGGCCGGCCGAGCCGACCCAGTCGAAGCCGTTGCTCCAGCTGGTATTCGAGGAGCGTATCCTGCTCGCCGAGACCGCGCTTCGCATGAGCGAAGTCGCGGTTTTCAATGAGGTGATTGAGCTCATTGCGAAAGACATCGAGGCACTGCCGGAGGAGTCAGTGTCGGTGCGAGAGAGATGGCGCGAGAAGCGCGCGGTATCAGTTCCGGCAACGCTGAAAGCCTTCGCTCCCGCAACCGTTGCGATGCTTCGGCAGGTCATCGCACCCCTGATGCAATGGCGAAACGTTCGTGGATTGAGCGATGCCTACGCCCTGGATCTCTTGATGGCGCGCGCCCAGATCGCAGTGCTGCGTAAGTCCGCTGATGTCGCCGATCTGAAGATCGAACTGCTCGACCGGCTTTCGGCACTTCAGATGCACCTCAACCCGGTACGCGAGAAAGCTGAAGTCATCAAGCGCGTCAAATCCGATGAGTTCTGGAATGGTGTGACCGTCGCCGATCTGGAGTCTGTTCGCAAACCGCTCCGAGAAATCATGCATCATCGCGACGGCCAGGGCGCCATGCCACTGCCGGCGAAGATCATCGACGTGACGGAAGATGCCGCTGGCTTCCAAACCAATCGCCGGGCGACGAGTCTGAAGACCGTCGACATGAAGGCGTACCAGCAGATCGTCGAAGCCGAGCTGAAGCGGCACTTCGATACGAATCCAACGCTAAAAAAGATTCGCGCGGGGGAGTCCGTTTCCGAGGCCGACATTCAGGCCCTGGTTTCGCTCGTCCTGATCCAAAGCCCAAATGCGAGCCGAGAGGTGCTCGAAGAATTCTTCGCGGAAACGGCGGTTCCGTTGGACTTCGCGATCCGGTCGATCGTTGGTCTGGATCCGGAGGCTGTGGCGACGCGGTTCGCAGATTTCGCGCGCCGACATCCCAGCCTTACGGCTAAGCAGACGCGTTTCCTCGGATTGCTCCAAAACCATATCGCCCGCTTCGGGTCGGTCACGCTTGATCGCCTCTATGAGCAGCCGTTCACGGTGGTGGACGCTGACGGCCTGGATGGTGTCTTCGAGAAGCCCGAGGAGATCGATGATCTGCTCGACATCCTGAGCGACTTCGCCCCGCCCCCTGGCGTCGGCGCTACCAAGCAAGAATCATCTGACAGGACAGGAAACTGATGATTACGGGAGATCTGAAACGCCGCGTTGATGCCCTTTGGCTGGAGTTCTGGCAGGGCGGTATCACCAATCCGTTGACCGTGATCGAGCAAGTCACGTTTCTCATGTTCGCGCGCCTGCTCGATATCAATGAAACGCGCGACGAGAACCGCCTGAAGCGGACGAAGAAGTCATTCCAGCGTCGGTTTTCCAACGACGAGCAGAGCCTGCGCTGGTCGCAGTTCCGCCATCTCGGCGCCGATGCCATGCTGCTTTTGGTGCGCGACAAGGTGTTCCCGCATTTCAGGAAGGCCTCGACCAGCGGCACGGCGTTCGCGGAGTTCATGAAGGACGCGCAGCTGATGATTCAGAAGCCGAGCCTTCTGGTGAAAGCGGTCAACATGATCGATCAGTTGCCGCTCACCGAGGGCGACGCGAAAGGCGATCTCTATGAGTATCTGCTGAGCAAGCTAACGACGGCCGGCATCAACGGTCAGTTCCGCACGCCGCGTCACATCATCCGGCTAATGGTCGCCATGCTCGAACCGAAGCCCACCGATGTGATCGGCGACCCGGCATGCGGAACCGGTGGCTTCCTGGTCCAGACCATGCAACATCTTCTGGAGACTTATACGTCGCCGGAGGGGGTCCTTGAGGAGACCGACCCCGAAACCGGGACGACTGAGAAGATTTACACCGGCGATCTGCTGGAAGCGCACCGCGAGCATATCCGCAGCAGCATGTTCCACGGGTTCGACTTCGACGCGACGATGCTGCGCATCGCGGCCATGAACCTGATGCTGCACGGCGTCGATGATCCTGACATCCACTATCAAGACACGCTGAGCGCGGGCTTCACCGACAAGTTTCCGAAGGCCGCGGCCGAAGGCTTCAACGTCATCCTGGCCAATCCGCCCTTCAAGGGCAGCCTCGATTTCGAGGATGTGCATGCCTCGCTCCTGCGTCAGGTAAAGACCAA
>ERZ778029.2817-NODE-2817-length-11465-cov-5.131814_pt1 | contig 11465 bp, 12 predicted proteins | sample MGYA00375759_ERZ778029 | MGnify/ENA primary metagenome ERZ778029 (study PRJEB29350, sample SAMN05389819) | bioreactor metagenome | isolation source: Ammonium sulfate bioreactor | place: South Africa: University of Cape Town | collected 2014-04-04 ...
AGAACATCCGAGGGTAGACAAAGTTCAATAAAACGTTTCGCCCATTCCTCATCGATTTCGTCAGGCCGTTGGACGTACGGGAGTATAGCAGCTGCAATACCAGCCCAATCAGGTTCAGTTGGGTCTTGGAAAAACATAGATAGATCGGTCTTTGGTTGAATAACTTCTGTCTTTTCCATAGAACTGTAAACTTGAAAACACGCTCGATTAGGTGGTGCGTAGGTCAGTTGGACGATTCGTGCAGTCACTGGTCCGAAATCGGATGGAAGTATATCACCGATACCAACGAATCGTTGGATAAACGAAGTTTTTCCACTGGAATTAGCACCGAAAACAACGAGAGCAGGTCGATTCATTTTGGCATGTTCGTCGATTATTTCGTTCGAAACTTGTTGAAAACGAGTTATCGGTAGATTTTGCAAAAGATTCTCGCGAAGTTGTTTGAATTCATCGGCTGTTCGACAGACATTTCGATGAAATTGTCGAGCACATTCAAGTGACGATCTTATGCAGCTGTCATAAGCTGAAGACATCTGAAAAAAAAAATAAGAAAATCAAAACATATCTTGAATAAATCTCAGTTTCTGTAGAATCGAATCAGGTGTTATCGGTTTCTCTTGATTGGCTTGTGTACATTGAGCCATTAATTCATAAAATATGTCGATACCAAGCAAAGTTTTCTCATCTCGAATGATACTCGTCGATAAAATCACACCTATCTCACCGAATGCATTGACATCATTCAAATCATTTGACGAATTATGTCGTTGACTAATCTCGCAATCGTCAGTCCAATTGCCGAGATCGATGAGTAGAAGACGTTGATCTTCTGTAATCGCCAGATTACTTAAATTAATATTTCGATGAACGATTTCATTTCGAGAGAACATCGCTAAAACATCAGCCAATCCACACATCCAACTGAGAACGGTTTCAAAAGGAAGCACAGTCGATGGTTGCTGCAAAAGTTGCTCCAATTTAAGTGATATCAATGGAAAAATCATCCATAATTCAGTGTCGTTTTTATACAGATAACGAAGATTGAGAATATTCGGATGAAATAGATTGCTTATTTTCATATGATAATGAGCTTCATACCAACTCGCATGCGGTTGATTCGGTATTGTTTGACTAAGTTTTTTCACCATAAGATTTGTTTCATTACCCCATTTAGCAGGGCAAATACTGAATATCGTTGATTGTGAATTATCATTTTCGATTTCCGGTGCTGAACCATTGAATCGAGCAAAATCTTCAGCAGCACGTAGTTCACATTCAATAGAAATCAAATGCCATGAATACCTTTCCAAATCTTTGAGCGTCTGTTGATGTGAAGCAAGTGTTGGTGATATAGTTAAATAATGTCTTTCAATTAAAGATCTTAGCATCGCTTGTTGTTTGTCACCCCAGAGCTCAATTGCTTGATTCATAACATCTCGTTGATCTTCGATTATTGTTCGCATATCAACAAGATATCGTCGAATGGTTTCATTTCGTTTTTGTTTTTCTTTATGATCGCCCATGAATTCAACGGGAAAATGTTTTTCTCGTAGACTTTTTGAACATTGTACAATCGGCACTGAGATCGTATTCACAGCATAGATAATGCCGATTGAAGATTGATTTGTTAGAATGCGTTCATCGAGTAGAAGAGCGGTGAAATCACTGATTTCTTCTCGATTCAATGCGTTAACGAGAATTTCATTGAATGCTATGCCTTGAGTCAAATCAATATTCGATTTAAATTGATCGAGTACGTTTTTCATAAGCGTACTCAGAGAATTTTTCACGACTGGTATCAGGATTTTCAATCGAACAGCTGATTGAATGTCACGTTCGAATGTCTCCGAAAGTCTTCGATTGTTGGCAAATAATTTTATAATCGATTCGTCTTCTTTGTCAAATTCTTTAAAAATATTCGTAAATAAATCATCGATGTATGTTTTCGTATATATTTTGTACATTTCAAACAAATTCTTCTCCCAATTGAGAGCATCGTATCGTATTTGAAGTAATTGATCCGTCGTACGTGTGCTTGTCAGATGAATCAGATTGAAAAATCCATCGATAATGGGCAAAACAAGTTTACAGACGCGTGTTGCAATGGTTAGATCGTTATTGGTAACGAATTCAATGATATGTTGAATTGTAGTTTCGTTCATTTTCGGACCAAATGGTTTTATAATTTGAGAATTGACGCTGCATAAATCGAAATATGAACATTGTTCACCGAAATGATTGTTTCGAATGAACGGTGAAGCAAGTAGTAATTGATAACGTCGTGCACGTTCATCTTCTAGCATCGAGAGAAAATCAGGCATAGTCATAGTTCTCTTGAATTGTTTCATTTGAGCGATATCAGCTTTGGAATTCAAGAAGAAAATCGAACTACTATCGAGATCTTGTAGAGCAGTTGTCATAGCTACGAAACAGCTGTTTGCTGCATCGTCTGTCGATGGATTTGCGTACATGAAAACAATTGTTGGATGAATTAATTCGACTAGATCGTGAAGAATATCTTTGAGTACTTTAGCATCATCCATTAAGAAACCCGGTGTGTCGTACACTTCGATTCCGAGAGCGAGTACCGATGATGGAATACGAATTTCGACAAAAGTTCGAGCCCATTCAGCGAATGCATCTTCTGTTTCATCGATATCGATAGGTCGTCTTAGATGTGTTGAAACAACACTTGCAATACCCGCCCAGTTGGGTTTATCACCGTCAAAATAACTCGAAAGAGATACAATCGATTCGGGTGGCGATGTTTGATCACGAAGTGTCTTCCAAATGTAAATACTTGCTTCACTAGCTGAAGCATAGGTTAATTTTGTAATACGTGCTGTCACTGGACCATCACCTGATGGTAGAATTTTACCGATGCCTAGGAATGTTTGTATGAACGCACTTTTACCGCTGGAATTTTCTCCGCAAAATGCTAATTGAACTTTAGTCGAAGCAATTCGTGTTTTCAATTGTTCGACACGTAATCCTTCGATGAGAGGCGATAGGATTTCATTGTATGCAGATAAATCTTTTATGTTCGAGTTATTAAGTAAATCTTCGCGAAGACTTAGAAATCGATCGACATTATGTCGTATTGTATCACAAATCGATGTATTCGATTGAATAATTGTGCTTAATTTCTGTTCATGATCTGTTGTATTCGACATCGTATCGTAAGTCAATCAAGTCGAAAAGATTTTCAAAAAACTATCACATTACTTAGTCATACAGACGAATGGGAGAAGAATTAATTGGTGTACTCAGATTTTTCCTTTTTTTTATGTGAATACCTGTAAAAGATGACGCTATCGTCTGGATATAAAAAACAATAGTGATTTTTCCCTTTCGATTATTTGAAATCCCACGAACAAATTTGATCTTATACGATTGAATTACACATCATGACAAATTATTCCCATGATCTTTAGATAAGAAAAACAAACAAACTTATAAATACACTTCGTCTTTTCTTCATTCTTTATTATATATCACATATAGAAATGGGAAGATTCATATTGTTTATTTTAATTCTTACTTTCGCTGCGATTGTAAGTCCCTTACCGATTAACAAAAGTAAACCGAAAGTGTTTTTGGTCGAGTCAAAGCATGATGCATACAAATTACTGATTGAAATGGGCTATATTCAATGTGAGAATCCGTCCGATTCAGAAACAGAGTCATGCCAAACAAAATTTGAATCAGCATTGAAAGCCTTCCAAAACGATTATCATTTACCTGTTACTAAGGAACTCGATTCAGCGACACTTAAATTACTGAATACACCACGATGTGGTATGCCTGATGATCTAGCAGCATCTATATCTATAGATCATAGGGAACTATGGTATTGATTTTATTTGCTCTTCTTACTACTACAATTATTTTTCTTTTTATAGGCCGATGAATCGAACACTCATATGGAAACTGGATTCTAAAACTATGTCATATGGAAGAACACAAGCTCGTCGTATGATTCAAGAATCATTCGATGATTGGTCAAAATATACTGATTTAACTTTCCGTGAAGCGACCCAAAATGAACAAGCTGATTTCAATCTAGCTTTTGTGACAGGTGACCATGGAGATGGCTATCCTATTAAGCCTGAAAAAGGTGGTACACTTGCACATGCATTTTTTCCATGGCGGGAATACCCTGGACTAATCCACTTTGACTCTAGTGAAGACTGGACTCATGAGTGAGTAGAATAATGAAATACTGTCGCCCAATATACATTTCGCACATATAGATATAAAGACAATGATACAGATCTTAATTTACGTTTAGTGGCTACCCATGAAATTGGCCATTCTCTTGGTCTTAGGCATTCACTCTCGAAAGATGCGATTATGTATCCTTGGTATAAATTCAAACAACCTACAGAGTTACTACCAAAAGAAGTAATGAACACTTTCAACTTTTGCTTATCTTTCATCTTTCTTCCAGGATCAAGATAGTATCCAATCATTATATGGCACCAAAACCATTACAACCGCCAAAAGTGAGAACATATACATAATAAGCGAACCATACGAAGTCCTTGTGTTTCTCCAATAGCATGTTTGATTTTATAATTATTAGATTGTGTTATTCATTCCGACAATCCACAATCCAATTACGAAGGAGAGTGTAAAGACGGCATGAAACACGGGCAAGGAATACTTACACAAGTTGATGGGGACATATATGAAGGCAATTGGGTGAATGATATGAAATCAGGAAACGGTACGTACACTTGGGCCGATGGTGGAAACTACACAGGAGAATGGGTGGATGATCAACAAACTGGTGAAGGAATATATACATGGGCAAATGGAGATACGTATGATGGCAGTTGGGTAAATGGTAACCGATCAGGAAAAGGTATATACACATCGGCAGATGGTGAAAAATACATAGGTGATTGGGTGAATGATGCTCGAACTGGCCAAGGAATATATATATGGCCAGACGGAGCGAAATATGATGGCAGTTGGGTAAATGGTAATCGATCAGGAAAAGGTACAATCACATGGGCTAATGGTAACAAATACATAGGTGATTGGGTAAATGACGCACGAACAGGTCAAGGAATATATACACGGTTAAACGGAGATAAGTATGATGGCGATTGGGTGAATGGTATAAAATCAGGAAAAGGAATAAAAATATGGGCAAATGGTGGGAAATACACAGGTGATTGGTTGAATGATCAACAGAATGGTCAAGGAATTCGTACATGGCCAAATGGTGATTGGTATGAGGGTAATTGGGTGAATGATATAAAATCAGGAAAAGGTACATTCACATGGGCAAATGGTGGAAACTACACAGGTGATTGGGCTAACGATTACGTTCATGGAAAAGGAATTCGTACATGGGCAAATGGTGAAAACTACACAGGTGATTGGGTGAATGGTAAACAGAATGGTCAAGGAATTTACACATGGGCAAATGGAAATAAATATGATGGTGATTGGGTTAATGGTAACATGCATGGAAAAGGAATTGATACCTACGCAAACGGAGACAAGTATGACGGCAGTTGGGTAAATGGTAATCGATCAGGAAAAGGTACAGTTACATGGGCAAGTGGTGACAGATACACAGGTGATTGGGTGAATGATGCTCGAACTGGCCAAGGAATATATATATGGCCAGACGGAGCGAAATATGATGGCAGTTGGGTAAATGGTAATCGATCAGGAAAAGGTACGAATGCATGGGCAAATGGCATCAAATACGTAGGTGATTGGGTTAATAATAACATGCATGGAAAAGGAATAAAAATATGGCCAAATGGAGATAAATATGATGGTATCTTTAAAGATGGTAGGTTATATACGTAGTAGGTCTGCTTTAAAGATAGACTTTTATACTTGTAGATGTAGCAGTTAATGGAACTATGACCGCTGGTGCGATTAGTGATGATAATCATGCAAAGAAACGATGCCCCGTAGTTTGTCAAGGTATTAATCTCAAATGGAGTGGTCATTGGACTAAGACTGAAAAGGAAGTTATGTCGGTCTGTAGTTGCGTACCTTGACCATTTAATGTAATCCTACTTTTGCTTAATAAATGAATGAACTATCATGCAAAATAAAGTTTATTTATCTGAATAAAATATGTCAATACGTAAGTGGAAAAACAACTCTATGAAAGCTGAATAGATTGTACAATGTTATTGGATGTGTCATATTTTAATTTATCGCCATTAAATAAAGCGCATGATCTTCCTCGACTTTGGTTGTATTGATTGAAGAGAACATGAACTATAATACATAGTGAATAAGTATTGTTGAATAATTTTATCTCCTTTTCTAAAAGAATGGTTTTTTTCGAAAAAAACATAAAGATTGTCTGTGTATCGGCCTGTGCCGAAGCGATTGGATTTCGAATCTGAGTGCAGATTCAGAGTGTTAGGAGAACGAACTATATCTTTTTCTCTTTCTTTATGACGTCACTTATTCGTTTTTCTTCACTGATTATAATTTGGCAGTTGATGCATGTAACAATAGATCGACAAGGTTTGTGAATTTTTGTCCTGGATCGCTTTTTAAATTGTAAATATATTGTCGATCGTATATATATAGTAGATGCAAATTTTGGGAAAATTTCTCAGTAGGACATTCATTATTCAGACTGAATCCAAACACGCACAATATTGATCCCATATCTATGACAAAACGAGAATAGCACCCCTCAAGACTCTTTCAACTTTTATTTTTGATACTTTATATTCGACAGTAGTCTACTACAGAAAAATTTCGAAAAACAGTTAATCAACACCTTGCGCCAATAGGATCGTTTCACGTTTTAATGGCGTATAAAATGCTTCGTATAAATTCGAATAGATAACTAAAAAAAACAAATTCAAGTTCATTTCATCAAAAAAAAAAAGAAAGTCGTCAAATTCTCTCACTCAGATCGCCTTGATTGAGTTTAATCGATTTGAGATTCGAACAGAACTTTTCACAAGGATGTCGAACTTGCAAACGAATCAAACTCGAGCCCTGCGTTTGCGCTAACCAAACCCAATTGTAATTCAATGGGATTTTAATTAGCACATCTTTTGATTTATCAAATCCAACAGAAACTAAAAACCAATTGCCCATCATCGTTTGACTGACAGACGGCGGAAGAAAGTACGGTTTTTGATAGTACGTTCGTAATACTTTCAATGATTCTCGTTTGCAATTATTCCTGAATTTGAAAATCTTCTTTTTTTCTTTTCATTTCAAAAACAAAAATCTACCAATGAACTGTAAAAGAACGGCGTTTTTCATTTAAATAATCGTTAAACAATTGATCGGCCCCACCCGGTCGATTATAATTTCGAAGATTCGTTTCGAAAAAGCAAAGATCTTGTTCAGAGAGAATTTCATCGTCGATAAAAAGTCGAAATAAATGTTTGACAGTAAATGTTTTCATTGCCGGCCAATCATTCGTTGCATCATCGATGATCACCGGCTTATGATTGAGATAGACATTTTTCGTAAAATTAAAAAACGTCACATTCGATTGTCTGAGAACATCTTTCGTATTTTCACATTTCTATAAAACAAAAATTTTCTCATCTCTTTCGAATAGGTTTTTTCATAAAATTTACACTGCATTCCGATATGTCGAAAGAATTGTTATAAAATGGATTCGAAATGAAACATGTATTCGTATAAATCGTTGTCCAATTCCAATAGGGAAGAATCTAATTCGAGAAAATCGATTTTCGATTAGTAGTGAAAGAGATTTGAAGTTTACTTGAATTAATAGAAGTCGAAGAATTGAAAGACAAATAAAATAGATGTTATAACTTAATTGTTCATTTGAAAGAACGAAATAGACGATGAGAGAACAAAACAAAACAACGAGCAAGTAGATTTTTTTGTTTTTTATCGAAGTTTTCTGTTGTTTTTCGATTGAATCAATGAGAGATTTTAATTCATCATCGAATTCGATTTCATCAGTCATTTAGGATTCTACAAGAAATAAACGATTTATTTTTAAACGTACACAACAAGACAAGAGAAAAAAGAAGAAAAAAGAAATCCTAATCTAATAAACGAACACCGGCATTTATCAATCACATATCCATGGCAAATTGATCATCATTTCCTTGAAGAAGAAAAAAAAACGAGTCGTTTGAAATAAAAGATGTTTCTTCTACCTTTTTTACTTCCGTCAGAATTAGTAACCACACTTGTCGGATTTGTCGATGGTTCAGGGATTAATGTAACTTAAAAAAAAAGAAAATGAGAGATTAGTCGAAGAAGATCAGACGAAATTTACCTTCGGGAATAAAAGGTAAATTAGCAGGTGGCGAACGTGTCATAGGCGATTCACGACGCGAGAGAAGAAAGGCTCGGTCATAATAGATACGAGTACCTAGAATATTTACTTAGTCAATACGAGAATTTACTCGTTGTTTTTTACCTCCTGGTGTAGTTGAAAAGATACTACCGCCAGGTGTTTCACCGTAATGCAATGGCATATCTTTAGGATCGTGAATTACAAGACGACGAATTGGAATACCTTCACTATTATTGCTCATGTTTTTTTCCTAATAATAATAAGCAAACATACACACACACGTGCTCTCGCGATTTATACTACGTTTCAGCAGTTATTTGCATTCGTTAAACGATCTTCCAATCACATCGATTTTTCCCGCAGACAGAGTTCGCTGCTTTGATTTATTTTCTAATAAGACGACTAAGTTCCGGAACGATAGGATTAATAAAATAAGATAGACGGCGTTAGTACTTCGACATATTCTGATACATCAATAAAAAGAAAAAGAAACCTCGTCTGTCTATATTAATAAATTCACATTCATTTCCTTTTTCTTTTGCTTTTCCTTTATTTTCATGACTAAAAAATATAAGGCGTAAGTGTGGAAAGAAATTACATGACATGACAATGTTTATTATTCTGTTGAAGTCGTCGGCGAGCCTGTTGTGCTGCCTGTTTAGCAACTGTATCTTCGACTGTTTCGAGCATGTGACAAATTTCTTTGAATAATAAAACTAAATGCCAATGGTATTTGGCTGAACAAAGAATAATATTCGCTTGGAAATGTTTTTTAACATATTGTTGAATATCACGCGAACTCGTTGTAAAACGTAGATCCGTGGAAAATAGATCGATTTTATTGGCAACGACAATAACAGGCACATGACCCATCGATGATTCACTATCGTCAGTAAGTAGATCGGTTTGATTATCGGATATTTGCCGTGAATAGAACGAATAATTCGATGTAAATCGAACGCGTTGGATTTCTCGATAGATATTTTTAATGTAACTAAATGTTTCTTCACGATTAATATCGTAGATTAATAAGAACACATGTGCACGACGAAAACAATACGTACGAACCCATTCTTGTTGAGGATCGACGTTATTTGTTTCATCGAAACGCGGCGTATCGATGATACGTATGTGAAATAAACGTTGACCATTGAATAATGATGTAAAATGATAGGTTGCAAGACGTGTTGTCGAATAACTCAATGGATAATCATTAAATAACCATTGTCGAATAATTGATGTTTTTCCTACGGCTTTATCACCTAGAACGGCTATTTGAATCGGTTGTTCGCACATGAGTATCATTTATTCAGCTCATGATAATAGATTAAGTGTTTATACCCATAAGGCATTCGAAAAAAAAGAAGAAGATAACATCGATCATTTGAGAGAGAGACAGAAAAAAAACCTAATGTTCAAGTAAAAAAAACCATCGCTCTGTTTTTTTTGCTCTCTCTTGTCGTTCCTTTTTTCTTCTTTTTCTCTCTATGTTTCCGAGAATTTGTAAGTGTTCTCGTCTGAATGAGCAGCAACACAACATCCACCGCAAGAAGAAGAAGAAGAAGAAAAAAATAGTATTACATTGCAACAAAATCATCAACATAGAACGACGAAAACAGAATGTTGATGAGCACAGAGAAATCGAGTCGGATCTCGATTCCATTGTGTCATCGGTCATGTATTTTTTTTTATTATTCAAGAAGAAGAAAAAAGTCATTATTTTCTGCTCTATCGACATTTTTTTTTTGGTCTATAATAGAGACGATAATGACTCTTAAGTTGAATTGTTTCGGTTCGACGTTGATGCAAACCTTCCGGTTCTTTGTTCCCTTTTGGGAGGTTATTATATCGAAAGTCTAATTACGGGTTTCGTTATTGAAAAAAACAACAATAGATTCAAGGTGAAATTTAACACCTCAAAAAAACAAAAGAGATAAAAAAAAATGAAGCAAATCGTATTGAGATTAGTCAAACAAAAAAGGTGATGATGAAAATCGATTCGACTACAATCGTATTTACTTCTCTTTTTGGTATTTGTTTAATTGGATTAATTATTTATTTCTGTTGTCGGAGTAGAAAACAAATATATGACGATAGAAATTATCGGTCAAGGACGAATTCAATTGAATCATTTCAACAATTATATTGCTCTTCTCCGCTTTCAACAGTATCGAAACAAATCGATCGACAGCCAACAATCGAACGTTGGTCATCGATCGATCATCCATCGTTAACATTTTACCGGTGAGAAAGAGAAAAGAAAAGAAAAGAAAATGTCTAGTAGTGAACACATTTGTTTGTTTTTTTTATTGATTAATAGTGTTTACATTCAAGATAAGTCAAATGAATCCTATCGACCTGTTACTACCGAACGTTTTCACACGTCGATCGAACAATCTAAAGCAATGGAATATGTTGGTCATGAAGTAGTTTTTTTTTGAGAATAAAAGTGCAAAAGAAAAAAAAAAGATCATGTTGTTGTTGTTGTTGTTCGTGCTGGTACGACTTGATAACCTTGAGCGAGAAGTTTCACAACAGTGACTAATGCAATTGTACTAATAAGAGCCAAACAACCGGCACTAATCGTAATGAAACCTTGCCGTTTGATATGTTGAATTTTTTCTCGTGTTATTATGCCGAAGCAACCGTCGGTATTATAACGATGCAATGGATTCGAAGTGTTGCCATAGATATCCAAACAGAGATTGTTGTCATTCGAACGATATTTTTCATTGCAACAACTGATTGGCAAAAGAATCATCGATGGGATATTTTTCTGTGAACCACTTTGTGGTCGACCACGAACATTTCCACTGCCACTTGATGATGGCGATGGTTGTCGACTACGATAATCGTCAATCGGCTCACTGAGACCACAGCATTGATGTTGTTTTTCTAATCGAGCCATTTTTAATGTATTATCAACAATAAGATTATTTCCTGTGGCAAGATTGTACTGTGTTTGATCTAATTCTTTAACTAACGTATTATTTATCGATTTCGGTAGACCACCAAGTGCCAATGTCGTAAATGACAAAATACTGAGAATAATTAAACCAATTGAAACGAAAGTTAAAATACCTGATGCAATAAGTGCAAATGTTCGATTGCTTTTAATCAAACCAAATGAGAGAATAGCAAATGCAAGAATGGCGAATAGACCAAGAATAAGAAT
>ERZ778029.2820-NODE-2820-length-11455-cov-3.925789_pt1 | contig 11455 bp, 6 predicted proteins | sample MGYA00375759_ERZ778029 | MGnify/ENA primary metagenome ERZ778029 (study PRJEB29350, sample SAMN05389819) | bioreactor metagenome | isolation source: Ammonium sulfate bioreactor | place: South Africa: University of Cape Town | collected 2014-04-04 ...
TCACCTCGGCGACGCGGGTGGTGATCTCCTGCCGCAACTGGGGCTCGGCGCCGGGCTCACCGAACAACTCGGCCATCGTCGACACCGTCCACTCCAAGGTGGTACCGATGAAGTGCGCCTTGATGTCGTCGCTGTAGTCCCAGCCGCGGCGCGCGAACACCTCGCCCTCGGCGATCGACCACAGCTTCTCGGTGTCCACCAGCAGGCCGTCGCAGTCGAGCGCCACCCCGAGGGGACGCGGCAGTTCACTCACTCCGGCTCCGTTCCGCCCACCACGCGAGCAACTCCTGGCGGGCCCGCTCCTCGCCGAGCGGCCCCGACTCCATCCGCCGCTCCAGCAGGAAGTTGTAGGCCGCACCGACCTCGCGTCCGGGAGCGATCCCCAGGGTGGCCATGATCTGCGTCCCGTCCAGATCGGGACGGATCGCGTCCAACTCCTCCTGACTACGCAGTTCGTCGATGCGGAACTCCAGCTCCTCGTAGCTGCGCGCCAGCCGCTGCGCCTTCCGGACGTTCCGCGTGGTGCAGTCGGCGCGGGTGAGGATGTGCAGCCGCTCGAGCTGCCCACCGGCGTCCCGGACGTAGCGGCGGACGGCGGAGTCGGTCCAGTTGCCCTCGCCGTAGCCGTGGAACCGCAGGTGCAGTTCGACCAGCTTGGCGACGGCCTTCGTCTCCTCGGTGGAGTAGTGCAGCGCGTGCATCCGCTGCCGCACGAGCTTCGCGCCGACCACGTCGTGGTGGTGGAAGGACACCTTGCCGCCGGGCTCGAAGCGCCGGGTCGCGGGCTTGCCGACGTCGTGGAAGAGGGCGGCCAGCCGCAGCACCAGGTCGGGGGCGTGTCCGCGCGCGCGTTCGAGCTCGATCGCCTGCTCGATCACGGTCAGGGTGTGCTCGTAGACGTCCTTGTGCCGGTTGTGCTCGTCGCGCTCCATCCGCAGCGCGGGCAGTTCGGGCAGGACGATGTCGGCCAGCCCGGTGCTGACCAGCAGGTCGAGTCCAGGACGCGGGTTGTCGGTGAGCAGCAGCTTGCTCAGCTCGTCCCGGACCCGCTCGGCCGAGATGATCCGGATGCGCTCCGCGTCCGTCGTCATCGCGGCGACCACGTCCGGGGTCGGCCGGAAGCCGAGCTGGGAGCTGAACCGGGCCGCCCGCATCATCCGCAGTGGGTCGTCGGAGAACGAGATCTCCGGGGCGGACGGGGTGCGCAGCAGCATCGCGTCCAGGTCGGACAGGCCGCCGAACGGGTCGAGCAGCTCGCCGCTGGTCACGTCCAGCGCCATCGCGTTCACGGTGAAGTCGCGGCGGACGAGGTCGCCGCCGAGGTGGTCGCCGAACTGGACGATCGGCTTGCGGCTGGACGGATCGTAGGCGTCGGCGCGAAACGTGGTGATCTCGACCTGCCAGTCCGAGCCGTCGGCCTCGGTGACCCGGCAGGCGATGGTGCCGAACTCGCGCCCGACGTCCCAGACGGCGCCGGTGACCGCGCGCACCAGCGTCTCGATCTGCTCGGGGCGGGCGGACGTGGTGTAGTCCAGATCACTGCCCATCCGTCCGAGCAGGGCGTCGCGGACCGACCCGCCGACGAGGTAGAGCTCGTGCCCGGCGTCCGCGAACGAGGCGGTCAGCCGCTGCACCTTCGGTCCCGCCGCCAGCGCGGCGTCCAGGGCAGCGCGCTGGTCTGAGGTGAGGCTCGGCACGACGCAGCAGTCTACCGGGAGCCGGTCGCAGGCTGAGCCCGAGCACAGCTGCGTCCGCACGGGCAGCAGCGCTGTGCGGTGCTGGGGCCTGAACCTTCGGGCAACTCGGGGACGGACCACCGCCAGCACCAGCGTCCGGTCGCGGCGGAGTGGTGGCCGCCGGGGGTGAGGACCGTGATGCCGCGTGAACCGAGGTACCTGTCCCCGTTGGTCCACCTCCCCGTTGATTCACCGGGCCTCACGTCCGGTGAACCAAAGTACCTGTCCCCAACGGTTCAGGCTCGACGTCCGCGTGAACCGAAGTACCTGTCCCCGGCGGTTCAGTCGGGCGGACGCGGGTGCCGACGCGGGCGTCCACATCGGGCGCCTCTACCATGGGACGGTGACACACCGAGGCCGCCGCAGCATCCGCAGGCTGCTGGCCTCCCTGCTCGCAGCGCTCCTGACCGGCGGCGCAGGACTGGTCGCGACGGCCCCGGCCCCGGCGTACGCGGAGGACACCGTCCAGCTCAGCCTCTCGCTGGACTCGGTCACGATCAGCGGGACCAAGCCGAAGGACAAGGTCGTCCTCAAACTGACCCTCCGCAACACCGGCACCGTCACCGCGTACGGGGTGCTCGCCTACCTGTGGCGCTCCCACGACCCGATCCGCGACCGGGCGACGCTCGCGTCCGTCGCCGGCGGCGCCTCCCCCTGGGGCGAGCGGCTGAGGCGTCCCGGCAGCTGGCTGCTGGTGGCCGGTTCGACCACGGCTTTCGAGCCCGGCGCGATGCGCGCGATCACCCTTTCGGCGAGCCTGGCCGACCTCGGCTTCACCGCGCGGACGGCCGCCTACGCCGTCGGTGCGGACGTCGTCGCGAACGCCGACCAGAGCAGCAAGGCCGACCTGGCCGCCCAGGTGCGGACGTTCGTCCCGATGCCGGGCAAGGCGAAGGTTCCGGTGACCTCGATCGTGCTGCTGAGCGCGCCACCCACCAAGCTGTTCGACAACCTGTTCGCCGACGAGGACCTCACCGCCGAGCTCACCGGACGGCTGAACACCCTGCTGCAGGCGGCCGGCTCAGGGCACAGCTGGCTGATCGACCCCGCGCTGCTCGACGAGGTCCGCGATCAGGCGGACGGCTACCAGGTCGTCGCCGGGACCGGCACGAAGCCCGGCGCCGGCCAGCAGGTCGCCGCCGACTGGCTGGCCCGCTTCCAGCTCCTCGACCGCAGCCGGGGCGGACGCGTCCTCTTCGGCAGCCCGGACACCGCCGGCGCCGAGGACGCCGGCGCCGAGATCGTCCAGTGGTCGACGGACGCATCGGCGAACGTGGACGGCATCTCCGACCTGCCGCTGATCGCCATCCCCACCGGGGGCGTCGCCACCACCTCCCAGCTGGACTTCCTCGGCGGTGCCGGCGCGCAGGCCATCCTCGCCGCGAACACGGTCTCCGGAGCCCCCGTGCAGAACGGTGGCTCGTCCACCCGCATCCTGGCCACCTCGCCGACCGTCCCCTCGCTGGTGCCCGCAGACCCGACCGCGGCCGTGGAACAGCAGCAGCTCGCCCTCGCCGAGCTCGCGGTCGCCGGCACCCGCGGCCAGGCCCGGCTCCTCACCACCGCAGCCGACCTCACCCAGGACACCGCCACCCGGCCGTCCTGGACGACCTCGCGGGACCTGGACGACGTGCTCGACGCCGAGCCATCCACGAAGGCGAACCTGTCGACCTCCAAGCCGGCGCTGCTCGCGCCGTCCCAGTTCACCGCCATCGATCGGCTCAAGGACGACTTCGCCTTCTACTCCCAGCTCGTCCCCGGCTCGGCCTTCGTCGGCGAGCCGGACGAGGCGCTGGTGCGGGCCGCGTCCTCGGCCTGGATCACCGACCCGAGGGGCGGCCGGGCCTACGTGGACGCGTTGCGGAAGCTGATCGGCCGCGACACGATCAACGACGGTGTCCGGCTGGACGCCAGCGGACGGTTCGTCATGTCCGCACGCTCCAACCAGTTCCCGATCACGGTGACCAACGAACTGAGCGAGGCCGTCACGGTCCGGGTCGAGGTGACCACCACCAATCCGCAGCGGCTGAGCGTCCCTACCACCGACCCGATCACGATCGCGCCCGGCCAGTCCGAGACCGTCAACATCCGTCCCGAGGCGTCCGGCAACGGGCTGATCAGCGGGACGGCCCACGCCGTCACCATCGGCGGCAAGAAGGTCGGCCGCGACATCCAGGTCACCTTCGAGGTCACCGAACTGGGCTTCGTCGCCTGGATCATCGTCGGCGTCTCCGCCGTCGTGCTCGTGGCCACCACCGCGCTGCGGATCCGGCAGGTGCGCCGCCGGGACGCCGCCGCGGCGAGCCAGCAAGCCAACCCGAAAGCAGCCCAATGAGCTCCTCCCCAGACCAGACTGAACCGAGGGGACAGGTACCTTCGTTCACCGGGCGGCCGGATTCATCCCCGTCCCCCGGAACTGAACCGGGGGGACAGGTACTTTCGTCCACGCCGCAACCGTCCCCGACGTCCGAGGGTCAGCCCATCGGGGCACCGACGGACGCGGCCGAGCAGGGCGGACGCCGGCTGCTGAACGCCACCGCGGTGATGGCCTCGGGGACGGCGGTCTCCCGCGTCCTCGGCCTGGTCAGGGCGATGCTGATCGCGATCGTCCTCGGCAACGCCACCGTCCAGGCCAACACGTTCACCCTCGCCATGACGGTGCCGAACTCGCTGTACATCCTGCTGGCCGGCGGGACGCTGAACAACGTCCTGGTGCCGCAGATCGTCCGCGCGGTCAGCCACGACTCCGACGGCGGCAAGGCCTTCATCGACCGGATCATCACCGGGCTGGTGCTCGTCCTCGGCGTCCTGACCGCGATCATCACGCTGGCCACGCCGCTGGTGATGAGCATCTACGCCAACAGCAGCTTCCGCACCCCGGAGATGGCCGAGCACTGGCGCGCGCTGCTGCTGATGAGCTATCTGACGATGCCCCAGCTGTTCTTCTACGGCATCTTCTTCCTGATCGGCCAGGTGCTCAACGCGCGGGAGAAGTTCGGCCCGATGATGTGGGCGCCGATCCTCAACAACGTCGTCTCGATCGCCGTCTTCGGCGCCTACCTGTGGATCTGGGGGACGCAGTCGGCGACCGGCCAGGCGTTCACCGACCAGCAGGTGTGGGTGCTCGGCGTCGGCTCGACGATCGGCATCGCCGTCCAGACCCTGGTGCTGCTGCCGTACCTGAAGCGGGCCGGGTTCACCTACCGTCCCCGCTTCGACCTGAAGGGGACGGGGCTCGGAGCGACCTTCCACATCGCCAAGTGGATGATCGGCTACGTCGCCCTGACCAGCCTGGCGCAGGTCGTGGTCGTCAACCTGGCGTCCAACTCCGGCGTCGGGGCCTACCAGAACGCGTACGTGATCTGGATCCTGCCGCACTCGCTGATCACCGTCTCGCTCTCGACGGCGATGCTGCCGACGGCGTCCAAGTTCGCCGCCGCGCACGATTTCGGCGGCGTCGCGAGCGAGACCACCCGGGCGCTGCGGCTGGCGCTGACGTTCCTGGTGCCGTCCGCGATCGGCTTCGCCGTCCTGTTCGACCCGATCTCGGCGATCATCTACGGCCACGGCGCCGGCGCCGCCGACTACCACGTGGTCGCCTGGGCGCTGGCCATGTTCGCGATCGGGCTGATCCCCTACACCATCCAGTACCTGTACCTGCGGGCCTTCTACGCCCTCGACAACACCCGGACGCCGTTCCTGCTGCAGATCCCGATCAGCGGGGCGAACGCGCTGCTGGCCGTCCTGCTGGTGCTGGCCTGGGACGACCCACAGACCGTCCCGGCCCGGCTGGCGCTGTCGTACACGCTCGCCTACGTCGTCGGCCTGTTCATCACCCACAGGGCGCTGAAGCGCCGCCTGCCCCTGCTCGACGGACGCAAGATCGCCGCCCACGCCGGCCTGCTGGCGCTGGCGACGCTGCCGGCCGCCGCCCTGGCCTGGGTGATCACGTGGTGGTTCGACCGCTACGACAGCCGGCTGCTGCAGCTCCTCGGGCTGGCGCTGGCCGCGCTGCTGGCCGTGCTCGCGTTCTTCTTCACCGCCAAGCGGCTCGGCGTCCCCGAGACCGCCTCGATGCTGGACATCCTGCGCCGCCGCCGTCCCGAGAACCCGGACGCGGACGCGGTCGAGGCCATCACCGACGAGATCCAGAGCGGCACCGCGGAGGGCGAGCCGGGAACTCCGCTGCGCCGCGCACCGGACGAAGCCGTCCCGAGCGCCGCACCGGCCGAAGCGCCACCGGTCGAGGTCGTCAACACCGACCCGGACGGCACCGGCGTGTTCGTCCCGGTCGCCCCACCGCCTCCGGGACCCGAGACCACCGAGGTCCAGGACTATCCGCAGCCCAGCGAGACCCCGGTCGAGGTCGGACGGCTGCTGGCCGGCCGGTTCCGGCTCGACGAACGTCTCGCCGTCCTCGGCCGCACCCAGACGTGGCGGGCGCACGACCAGGTGCTCTCCCGGCCGGTGCTCGTCCATCTGCTGCCGCTGGCCGACCCGCAGACCCCCGCCGTCCTGCAGGCGGCGCGGCGAGCGGCGGTCGCCACCGACTCCCGCTTCCTGCGCGTGCTGGACGTGATCGAGGACCGCGACAGCCCGGACCCGACCGCCTACCTCGTCTACGAGTACGCGGCCGGCCAGACGCTGGCGAAAGTGCTTGCCGGCGGCCCGTTGACCGGGCTCGAGGCGGCCTGGCTGGTCAGTGAGGTGGCGGACGCACTGGCTCCGCTGCACTCGCAGGGACTCTTCCACCGGCACCTGAGCCCGTCCACGGTGCTGGTCACCAGCAACGGCAACGTCAAGATCCTCGGCTTCGGCGTGGACGCCACCGGCCGGCTCCCGCGCGGCAGCGTCGAGGACGACGTCGCGGCTCTCGGCAATCTCCTCTACGCCGGTCTGGTGGCCCACTGGCCCGGCGGCGAGCGGTTCGGCCTGCCCGCGGCCCCGGTCGCGGCGGACGGGCGTCCGTTGCCTCCGGCGGACGTGCGCACGGGGGTGGCGCCGGCGCTGAACCAGATCCAGCAGCGGATCGCCGGTGCGAACTCGGCGTTCGGCGTCCGGCTTCTCACCGCGCAGGCGATCGCCGGCGAACTGGACGGGATCCTCGGCCAGGCCAGCGCGGCGTCCGACCTGCGGGCGAGGCTGGCCGGCCCCCCGAGCCCGGCGGACGCGACGGCAGCGCGCGGGGACCGGCCCCTGCCGGGCGCGGGACCCGCCGTCCGCGCCGGAGGCGATGCCGGCGGTGCGGCGGGTGCCACCACCCTGCCGCCGGTGCCGACGCCGGCGTCCAGCCGGATGTACGTCAGTTCCCCGCTGCCCGAGGAGGACACCGGCGACGCCTTCGTCGAGGCGGCGATGGCGCACTCGGAGCGGTTCACCCCCGTCCCCCCACCCGGACCGGCGCAGCCGTCGTCCCGGACCAAGCTGCCGCTGCTGCTGGCCGCTGTGGTGCTGGTGGCCGCCATCGGCCTGGCCGCAGCGGCCGTGATGACCTTCCGTCCGGTCACCTCCCCGGCCGCGGCGGGGCGGCTGGCGATCACCGCCGTCGACGACTTCGACCCGAAGGCGGACGGCGGCAGCGGCGCCGAGAATTCGGCCAAGGCTGGGCTGGCCGTCGACGGCAACCTGGCCACGGTCTGGCCCACCGAGAAGTACCGCAAGGCGACCTTTGGGACCAAGCCGGGCGTGGGCCTGGTGCTCGACCTCGGCTCCGTCCGCGACGTCACCGGGCTGGCGCTGCACCTCAGCGGCCGGGGCACCGACGTGGAACTCCGGGTGCCCAAGGACGCGACCGACACCCCGCCGATGAAGGGGATCAGCTCCTGGAGGATCTTCGATGCGGCCAAGAACGTCTCCGACTCGGCCGAGTTGACGTGGGCCGAGCCCGTCCGCACCCGCTTCGTACTGGTCTACCTCACCGCACTCCCGGCGATCGGGAACGGTCAGTACGCCGGCGGCATCGCCGAGGTGACGGTCACCGGCCGCTGACCCCGCCGACCCGTCCCCGCTCGCTGAGCTCTGAGTGTGAGCCGGTACGTCGAGTACGCCGGACGCAGTCACACCCAGGGCCGGTTCCGGCATCTTCGGCAGTCGCGCGGGTTCCCGCGCCATCCTCGCTGGCTCAGCGCTGCGGCGACCTGCCGGGCGACCTGGCAGGGGCGATCGAGGGTGTCCGCCCACCCGTAACGCAGTGTGGTCTGGGCGACGAGGGCGTTCCGGTTGTCCCGGGCGAAGTCGCGGAAGCGCGCCCGCCCGTCGTGGTACAGGCGTCCGTCCAGCTCGACGACGACACCGAACCTGCGGTACCACGCGTCCACCAGTTGCGCACCGGACGGGCTCGCCTGGCGCTCGGCGACCGGCAGCCCGTGCGCACGCTCGACCTCGCGGAAGTAGTGCCACTCCAGCGGTGAGCGCACCCCCTCAGCCACGTCGCCGAGCACGTCGAGGAGGAGCCTCCGGCGTGGGTGCCTTGGCAGTTGGGCCAGACCCGCCAGGATCTCCTCCGGCGACACGCCCCGACGGCCGACAGCCTCGCCCAGGAGCGCCAAGAGCGACTCCGTGGGCTGGACGGCGGCGAGATCGAGAATCGTCCGGACGCTGGTGGTCCGGGCGGGATAACCGGTTCCGTCCCGCTCACCGCGAAGGAAGCGCAGCGGCCAGCGGTCCTTGAGCTGGCGCGCGGGCCCCACCCAGATCGCGATCTGATCCGGCTGCGGGCCTAGTCGGTTCAGGTGAGCCGCAGCGGCCCGGCCGACGACGGCATCCGTCCCACCGATGAGGACGCCGGCCCAGCACCACCCTCGCCACGGGAGTTCGCGGCGATGGATCGCGTAGATGCCGGACGAGACCGGACGCCACTGCTCGCGCAGGAGCCGCGAGACGACGTCATCACTGACGCCGGCCGCGAGAACCTGGCTGCGGGCGAGGACGCCGGCCTGGGCCTCGGCCAGCCGAAGGAGAGTGGGCGGGAGCACGGTTCTGGGATTCATGCCCGGTGTTATCGGCACGCGACCCCCGTCCGGGCCGGTCGATCGCGCGTCTGTGGACAACTCCGGGCGGGAGGACGCCTGCCTGTGGATTACTCCGGCGTACTCGACGGGCCAAGCCCCACCCAGGCGGCCTCCAGCGTGGCCCACGACGCGGCAGCGCCGCCGGGGAAGCCCCGGCGGCGCCGCTGGTCAGCGTTGGCGTCAGTTCTCGACGTCGTCGTCGACCCAGTCGAAGGTCTTGGTGACGGCCTTCTTCCAGTTGCGGTAGAGGCGGTCGCGCTCGGCCGGATCGGCCTTGGGCTCCCACCGCTTGTCCTCTGCCCAGTTGGCGATGACGTCCGCTTCGCCCTCCCAGTAGCCGGTGGCGATACCGGCTGCGTAGGCGGCACCCAGAGCGGTCGTCTCGGCGACGACCGGACGCACCACCGGGACGCCCAGCTGGTCGGCCTGGAACTGCATCAAGGTGTCATTGGCGGTCATGCCGCCGTCGACCTTGAGCTCGGCCAGCTTGACGCCGGAGTCGGCCTCCATGGCATCCAGCACCTCGCGGGTCTGGTAGGCGGTGGCCTCCAGGACGGCGCGAGCGATGTGGCCACGGTTGACGAACCGGGTCAGGCCGACGATCGCACCGCGGGCATCGGACTTCCAGTACGGGGCGAACAGGCCCGAGAAGGCCGGCACGAAGTAGGCGCCACCGTTGTCCTCGACGGACGCGGCGAGCTCCTCGATCTCCGGGGCGGAGGAGAACATCTTCAGGTTGTCGCGCAGCCACTGCACCAGGGCGCCGATGATCGCGATCGAACCCTCGAGGGCGTAGATCGGCTTGGCGTCGCCGATCTTGTAGCACACGGTGGTGAGCAGGCCGTTCTTGGACGGGACGATCTCCTCGCCGGTGTTCATGATCATGAAGCAGCCGGTGCCGTAGGTGTTCTTGGCCATGCCGACCTCGAACGCAGCCTGGCCGAAGGTGGCAGCCTGCTGGTCGCCCAGGTCGCCGGCGATCGGGACGCCACCGAGCAGGCCCTGCTCGCGTCCGTAGCCGTAGACCTGCGAGGAGGACTTGATCTCCGGCAGCATCGACATCGGGATGCCCATGTCGGCCGCGATCTCCGGATCCCAGGACAGGGTCTTCAGATCCATCAGCATGGTGCGGGAGGCATTCGTCACGTCAGTGACGTGCACGCCGCCGTCGACACCACCGGTCAGGTTCCAGATCACCCAGGTGTCCATGTTGCCCATGACCAGCTTGCCGGCCTCGGCGTCGGCGCGAGCGCCTTCGACGTTGTCCAGGATCCACTTGACCTTCGGGCCGGAGAAGTAGGTCGCCAGCGGCAGACCGACACGAGCCTTGTACTTGTCCTGGTCGCCGCCACCGAGCTCCTCGATGATCTTCGCGGTCCGGGTGTCCTGCCAGACGATCGCGTTGTAGACCGGCTGGCCGGTCTCCTTGTTCCAGACCAGGGTGGTCTCGCGCTGGTTGGTGACACCGACAGCCTGGATGTTGTCCTTGTTGAGGCTCGCCTTGGCCAGGGCCTCGCCGACGACCTCGCGCACGGCGTCCCAGACCTCGATGGCGTTGTGCTCAACCCAGCCGGCCCGCGGGAAGATCTGCTCGTGTTCCTTCTGGCCTACGGAGACGATCCGGCCCTCGTGGTTGAAGACAATCGCCCGGGAGCTGGTCGTCCCTTGGTCAATCGCGAGGATGTACTTGTCAGCCATGGATAATTCCTTCCACATCTATGTCGAACGGATGATTCGGAGCGGGTCGGAGGCAACCGGCCCGCTCGTTTCTTGTGTAGCGGGGTGGTGAGAACGGGTGGATGGGCGATCGGCCCATCCACCCGTCCATGGTGTTGTCAGCCGACGGTCGGCAGCAGGACAGCGCCCAGCAGGCCGGCGAGGACACCGCCGACGATCGGGCCGACGACCGGGACCCAGGAGTACGCCCAGTCCGAGCCACCCTTGTTCGGGATCGGCAGGAAGGCGTGGGCAATACGGGGGCGGAGGTCACGGTTCGGGTTGATCGCGTATCCGGTCGGGCCACCGAGGGACGCGCCGATGCCGACGACCAGGAGGCCGACCGGCAGAGCGCCGAGCCAGCCGATGCTGCCAGCGGTCTGGGCACCGTTCCAGTGACCGATCGCCAGGATGAAGAGCACCAGCACGAAGGTGCCGATGATCTCAGTGACCAGGTTCCACGCGTAGTTGCGGATCTCCGGGCCGGTCGAGAACACGCCGAGCTTGTAGCCGTCGGGAGCGTCCTCGTCGAAGTGCTTCTTGTACGCCAGCCAGCAGAGCACGGCGCCGATGATCGCACCGACCATCTGACCAGCCAGGTAGGTGAAGATCGACGCGGCGTCGACCGGGATTCCGGGGACGAACTCCTTGGCACCGGAGGCGACGACGCCCATGGTGACAGCGAAGTTCAGGTGGGCACCCGAAGCGTAGGAGACCATGACGCCGGCGAACACGGCGAGGCCCCACCCCCAGTTGATGTGGAGGGCACCGGTGCCGTGGCCCTTGGTCTTGGCGAGCAGGTTGTTGGCCACCACGCCACAACCCAGGAGGATCAGAAACGCGGTACCGACAGTTTCCGACAGGAAGATCGTGCCGAGAGTCACGATGTCTCACTTTCCGACACTCACCGGTGTCAGTCTGGGCGTCCGTTCCGGACGCGGGCTATGTGTTTGGTCTAGTCAGACTATGTGTTTGGTCTAGTCAGACGGGTGT
>ERZ778029.2825-NODE-2825-length-11443-cov-6.092641_pt1 | contig 11443 bp, 10 predicted proteins | sample MGYA00375759_ERZ778029 | MGnify/ENA primary metagenome ERZ778029 (study PRJEB29350, sample SAMN05389819) | bioreactor metagenome | isolation source: Ammonium sulfate bioreactor | place: South Africa: University of Cape Town | collected 2014-04-04 ...
GCGCCACGTCGACGATGCGCAGCACCTCCTCCATGTCGTCCACCGCCACCACCAGCAGCCTCGCGTGCTCGGCGCCGGCGGCGCGCCGCAGGTCGTGGCGGGCGGGGTCGCCGAAATACACCTTGTTGCCGAAGCGGCGCACCACCTCCAGCTGCCCGGGGTCGCGCTCCAAGGCGGTGAAGGCGATGCCCTGCATGCGCAGGACGCGCCCGACGATCTGGCCGACGCGGCCGAAGCCGCACAGGATCACCGGCACGTTGTCGTCCGGGATGGGGTCGTAGGCCGGCGCGGGGGGGCGCAGGCGCGGGACCAGCAGCCGCTCGCTGGCGGCGAACAGCAGGGGGGTGGCGACCATCGACAGGGCGATCACAAGGGTGGCGCCTTCGGCCTGCGACTGGCTCAGCGCCTCCACCGCGACGGCGGCGGCGAACAGCACGAAGCTGAACTCGCTGCCCTGCGGCAGCGCCAGCGCGAACCGCAGCGCATCCGCCCCGCGCTGGCCGGCGATGCGGGCGAGCCCCCAGGCGATCGCGCTCTTGGCGGCGAGCAGGCCGGCGACGGCGCCGGCGATCATCAGCGGCGCGTGCAGGGCGAGCGACAAATTGGCCGACATGCCGACGGAAATGAAGAAAAACCCGAGCAAAATCCCCTCGAATGGCTCGATATCGGCCCGTAATTCGTGGCGGTACTCGGATTCGGACAGCAGCACCCCGGCCATGAACGCCCCCAGCGACATCGACAATCCGGCGGCATGGGCCAGCGCCGCGGTGCCGACCACGGTCAGCAGGGCCATGGTGGTGAACATCTCCGGCGAGCGGGCGCCGCCGATGGCGCGGAAGGCCGGGCGCAGCAGGTAGCGGCCGCCGAGCAGGATGGCGGCGATGGCGGCGGCGCCGTAGGCCACCTTCTGCCACGGCATGCCGCTGGGCAGCGCCGCGCCGCCGAGCAGGGGCACCAGGGCGACCAGGGGGATGAAGGCGAGGTCCTGGAACAGCAGCACCGCGAAGGCGTCGCGCCCGGCGCGCGAGGTCAGCAGCTCGCGCTCGCCCAGCAGCGGCAGCACGATGGCGGTGGAGGACAGCGCCATGCCCAAGCCCAGCACCACGGCACCCGGCCAGGCGACGCCGAAGCCCCAGGCGAGGCCCGCCAGCACCGCCGCGGTGGCGGCCACCTGCGCCGCCCCCAGGCCGAATACGGCGCGGCGCATCACCCACAGCCGGGCCGGGCGCAGTTCCAGCCCGATCAGGAACAGCAGCATCACCACGCCGAGTTCCGACACCCGGGCGATCTGGTCGATATCGGTGATCAGCCGCAGCCCGGCCGGGCCGATGGCGATGCCGCCGACCAGGTAGCCCAGCACGCTGCCGAAGCCGGCGCGGCGGGACAGCGGCACGGCGAAGGCGGAGGCGGCGAGCAGGATGACGAGGGTTTCGAGCATCCCACCCATGTAGCAGCCCGCCGCCCGCGCCTGCCACCGCGATGGTTGACCGCGCGGCGCTCCGTGCCACATCTGAAGGGCATCCAGGAGGACAGCATGCAGGACGACAAGCAGGCGGACGCGCCAAAGGGCGGGCTTTGCTCGGAGGAGGAATGGCGGGCGCGGCTGACGCCGGAGCAATACGCGGTGCTGCGCCGGCACGCCACCGAGCGCGCCGGCACATCGCCGCTGAACGCCGAGAAGCGCAAGGGCCTGTTCCTCTGCGCCGCCTGCGGCGAGCCGCTCTACCCCTCGGAGACGAAGTTCGAGAGCGGCACCGGCTGGCCGAGCTTCTGGGCGCCGCTGCAGGGCGCGGTAGGCACCACGGTCGACCGCAGCGTGGGCATGGTGCGCACCGAGGTGCATTGCGCGAAATGCCACGGGCATCTGGGCCATGTCTTCCCGGACGGCCCGCTGCCGACCGGCCAGCGCCATTGCATCAACGGCTTGGCGCTCACTTTCAAGCCGGAGGACTGATGCGGGCCATCTAGCGGCGTGTTTTGCCGGTTCGGACGGGGGAAGCAGGCAAGGTTCACATGGAGGCGGGGAGCCGGCTACAGCCCGTAGAACGCCGCCGCCGTGTTGCCCAGGATGGCGTCGCGGCCGGATTCGGGCAGGAGGTCCAGGGTGGCGGCGCGCCAGCGCGCGTAGCCGCCGGCCAGTTCCACCACCGGCCAGTCGCTGCCCCACATCAGGCGTTCCGGGCCGAAGCAGGCCAGCAGGTGCTCGACATAGGGGCGCAGGTCGGCGGTGGTCCAGCCTGGCCCGGCCTCGGTGACCAGGCCGGACAGCTTGCAGCACCAGGTGCTCTCGCGCGCCAGCACGGCGATGGCGTCGGCCCAGGGCTGGAAATGTCCGGCCGCGATCTCCGGCTTGGCGGCATGGTCGATCACCACCCGCAGGCCGGGGTGGCGGGCGGCCAGCTCAGGCAGGAAGGGCAGGTGGCGGGGCTTCACCAGCGCGTCCAGCCGCAGGCCGGCGGTGGCCATGGCGGCCAGGGCGGGCTGGATGTCCGGGCGGAGGATCCAGGCCGGGTCGGGCATGTCCTGCAGCATCGGGCGCAGGCCGCGCAGCAGCGGCTCGGCGGCCAGCTCGGCGATGTGGCGGGGGGCGTAGGCGGCGGCGAGGTCGGTCCAGCCGACCACCGCGCGCACCAGCCCGCCGGAGGCGCGGGCGGTTTCCAGCATGAACGCCGTCTCCGCCGCCGTCTCGGCGGCCTGCACCAGCACGGTGGCGGTGATGTCGCCCAGCAGCGGGCGCAGGTGGTCCAGCCCGTAATCGCGATGGATCGGCAGGTCGGTGGTCAGCCAGTCATAGTCGCCGCGGGCGATCTGCCAGACATGGTGGTGGGCGTCCACGCGCATGTGTTCAATCCTCGGGGGTGGGGGCAGCGTCCGGCAGCAGGCCGGCCTGGCGCAGGTCCACCCAGAGGGAGGGCGGGATATCGGCCTGCATCAGCATCGCGTTCTCGGCCGCCTCGGCGGCGGTGCGGGCGCCGGGGATGACGGCTGCGACCTGCGGGTGGGCGGCGCAGAATTGCAGCGCGGCGGCCTTCAGGTCCACGCCGTGGCGGGCGCAGATGCCGGCGATGGCGCGGGCGCGGACGACCATCTCGGGCGAGGCGGCCTCGTAGTTGAAGGTGGTGCCGCCGGCCAGCAGGCCGGAGTTGTACGGCCCGCCGAGCACGCATTTCACCCCGCGCGCGGCGCAGGCGGGGAACAGGCGGGTCAGCGCCGTGTGGTCCAGCAGGGTGTAGCGGCCGGCGATCAGGAACAGGTCCGGCTCGGACTGCTCCAGCGCCACCAGGCAGGGCTCGACGAGGTTCACGCCCAGGCCCCAGGCGCGAATGACCCCCTGGCGGCGCAATTCGGTCAGCTCGCGGGCGGCGCCGGCCATCGCCTCGGCCATGCGCTCGCGCCAGGCGGGGCCGTGCCAGTCCTCGGAGCAGTCGTGGATATAGACCACGTCGATGCGCGCCAGGCCCAGGCGTTGCAGGCTGTCCTCGATGGAGCGCCGGGCGCCGGCGGCCGAGTAGTCGAAGCGGCGGCGGAAGGGCAGGGCGGCGACGAAGCCCTCGTCGTGTTCGGGCACGTCCTGCGCCGGCGCCAGCAGGCGGCCGACCTTGGTGGAGAGGGTGAAGGCGTCGCGCGGGCGAGCACGCAGGAAATGGCCCATGCGGTGTTCGGACAGGCCGGCGCCGTAATGCGGCGCGGTGTCGAAATGGCGGATGCCGCCGTCCCAGGCGGCGCGCAGGCTGGCCTCGGCATCGGCCTCGGGCACCGGGGCGAACAGGTTGCCGAGGGGTGCGCCGCCCATGCCGAGCGGACCATGCGGGATGTAGCTCATGGCTGTGCCTCCGGGGGAATGACGCCCTTGGTGAGCAGGATGTTGCCGTAGAACCGGCGCTCGCCGGTCTGCACGACGGCGTAGGCGGTCTCGGCGGCGGCGTAGAAGGCATGGCGCTCCAGGCCGGCGGCGGGGCGGGCGCCGTGGGCGTGCAGCACGGCGTTGAGTTCGGCGACCACCGGGGGCGTGCTGGCCGGCGCGTCGACCACCTGCATCACCGCGGCGGGGTTGGCGACGAAGCTGTCCAGCGGCAGCAGCGACAGCACGGCGCCCAGCACGCGCGGGGCGTCCGCGCCGGGCAGGGCCAGCAGCCGGCGGCCGCGCGTGGCGGGGTAGTTGGCGTCCACCAGCACGATGCGGTCGCCATGGCCCATCGCCGCCAGGGCGTGCAGCAGGTCGGGCGTGAGCAAGGGGTCGAGGCCGAGCAGCATGGGTCCTCCGTGGCGGATTGGCATCCGATTGGTTTTTTCCGACCCTAGACTCCCTGGCGGCGGGGGAACACCCTTTCCTCCGCCGCGCCGTGGTGCGACGCTGATCGAAACGGAGGAGACCGACCGATGGCCGACATGATCACCGGACTTTGGGCTGCGATGGCCACGCCGCTGGACGCGACCGGGGCGGTGGACCATGCCGCCCTGGTGCGCCACGGCAAATGGCTGCTGGAGCAGGGCTGCGACGGGCTGGTGCCGTTCGGCACCACCGGCGAGGGGCCGTCATTCTCCGGCGCCGAGCGGCTGGCGGCGGCGGAGGCGCTGCTGAAGGGCGGCATCGAGGCGGGGCGGATCGCGCTGGGCACCGGCTGCCCGGCGGTGCCGGACACGGTGGCGCTGACCCGTGGCGCCATGGCGCTGGGCATGACGCATGCGCTGGTGCTGCCGCCGTATTTCTTCCGCGACGCCTCCGAGCAGGGGCTGGAGGACGCCTTCGCGGCGATCATCGACGGCGTGGGCTCGGACAGGTTCCGGCTGACCGCCTACCACATTCCGCAGGTTTCCGGCGTGGGCGTGCCGGCGGCGGCGCTGGGGCGGCTGCGCGCGCGCTACGGCAAGGTGATGGCCGGGGTGAAGGACAGCACCGGCGATTTCGACAGCTTCCTGGCGTTCCGGCGGGAGGCGCCGGAGATCGGCAGCATGGTGGGCGCCGAGGTGCTCATCCATCGCGCCCAGCATGCCGGCGGCGTGGGGACGATCTGCGGCATGGTCAACCTGGTGCCGGCGCTGGTGCGCGACATGTTCGTGCGCGACACCGCGGTGGAGGCGATGCAGGCGGCCTGCGACCTGATCGAGCAGCCGTTCATCGGGGTGATGAAGGCGGCGCTGGCGACGATGACCGGGGATGCGGCGTGGCGGGCGGTGCGCACGCCGCTGCGTGCGGCCGACCCGGCGCAGGGCGCGCGGGTGGCGGCCGGGCTGGCGGTGCTGACGGCGCGCCGCGCCGCCTGATCGGCGCCGGTTCCGGGGGTGTGACCCTGGGGCGCGCCCGGTGCATGATATTCGCACTGGCGTGACGGCCGGTAGCGGTCACATGCTGCGGTGCAGCAGCAGACGGCAGGCTCATGGACGCACCCCCACCGATGCAGGAACCCGACGGCGCGACCACCCCGGTGGACGCGCCCCCGGCCTTCACGCACCGGCAGATCACCCGGGTGGTGACCGGCATCATGCTGTGTATCCTGCTGGCCGCCGTGGACCAGACCGTGGTGGTGCCGGCGGTGCCGGCGATCGCCGCCGACCTGAACGGGTTCGGGCACCTGGCCTGGATCGTCTCGGCCTATCTGCTGACTTCCACCTCGGCGGCGCCGATCTATGGCAAGATGTCGGACATCTACGGGCGGCGGCCGCTGCTGCTGTTCGCCATCGCGCTGTTCATGGCGGCCTCGGCGCTGTGCGCGCTGGCGCAGACGCTGCCGCAGCTGATCGCGGCGCGGGCGATCCAGGGGCTGGGCGGCGCCGGGCTGATGGCGATGGCGCAGGCCACCATCGCCGACGTGGTGGCCCCCCGCGAGCGCGGCCGCTATCAGGGCTATATGGCCGGCGCCTGGGCGGTGGCCAGCGTGGCCGGGCCGATCGTCGGTGGCTGGATGACCGACTCGCTCTCGTGGCGCTGGATCTTCTGGATGAACCTGCCGCTGGGGGTGGCCGCCTTCCTGCTGAGCGGGCGGGCGCTGAAGCTGTTGCGCCACCAGCGACGGGCGGCGCGGATCGACTATCTGGGGGCGGCGCTGATGACCGGCTGCGTCACCGCCTCGCTGCTGGTGATGAGCTGGGGCGGCGTGGAGTATGCCTGGGGCTCGCCGGAGGTGCTGGGCATGGGCGGGCTGGCGGTGGCGCTGCTGGCGGCGCTGGTGGTGCAGCAGCGGCTGGCGCCGGACCCGCTGCTGCCGCCGCGGCTGTTCGCCAACAACGCGATCAGCAGCGGGGTGGCGATCGCCTTCCTGACCACTGGGGGCATGCTGGGCGGCACCTTCCTGCTGCCGCTGTTCTTTCAGTTGACGCGCGGGGCGGATGCGTCCTCGTCGGGCACGCTGATCGTGCCGTTCCTGGCCGCCAGCGCCGCCGGGGCGTTCAATGCCGGCCAGCTGGCCCGCCGGTTCGGCAAGGTGAAGGGCATCGTCGTCGGCGGGCTGGTGGTGGCCACCGCCGGCTTCATGATGCTGGCCGCGGCCGGGGCAGAGACGCCGCTGGTGGTGGTGCTGCTGGCGATGGCGGTGGTGGGGGCCGGGCTGGGCACCTGCGGGCCGACCGCGATGGTGATCGTGCAGAACGCCGCCGAGCGGCGCGACGTGGGGGCGGCCACCGGGGCGCTGCTGCTGCTCCGCTCCATGGGCGGCGCGTTCGGCAGCACGCTGGTGGGGGCGCTGCTGGCCAGCAGCTTCGCCCAGGGCCTGGCCGCCGCCGGGGTGGCGCAGCGCATCGACCTGGGGGCGCTGCGGGCGCAGGGCGGCGGGGCGGTCGCGCTGGAGCCGGCGGTGGCGGCGGCGGCGCATACGGCGCTGGCCAGCAGCTTCCATCTGGCGTTCGGAGTGTGCGCCGCGATGTCCCTGGCGGCGCTGGCGGTGTGCGCGGTGATGCGCGACCTGCCGCTGCGCTCGGGCGAGGTGAAGCCGGGCGGGGCCAAGGCGCCGGTATAGGCGCTGCCGGCCGGGCGGAGGGGTGGCAAGGCGGCGCGCGGGATGTTACCCAGCGCGGCGCCTTTCCTCCAGCACCGGAGCCCGCCATGAGCGTGATCGTCGATTTTACCGCCCGCGAAATCCTAGACAGCCGGGGCAACCCGACCGTCGAGGTGGATGTCCTGCTGGACAGCGGGGCGATGGGCCGGGCCGCGGTGCCCTCGGGCGCCTCCACCGGCGCGCATGAGGCGGTGGAACTGCGCGACGGCGACGCCAGCCGCTATGGCGGCAAGGGCGTGCGCCAGGCGATCGCCAGCATCCACGGCGAGATACTGGATACGCTGGGCGGCAGCGACCCCACCGAGCAGGTGCGCATCGACGAGGCGCTGGTGTCGCTGGACGGCACGCCGAACAAGGCGCGGCTGGGGGCCAATGCCACGCTCGCGGTGTCGCTGGCGGTGGCCAAGGCGGCGGCCGAGGACCTGGGCATTCCGCTGTATCGTCATATCGGCGGCGTGTATGCCCGCACCCTGCCGGTGCCGATGATGAACATCGTGAACGGCGGCAAGCACGCCGACAACCCGATCGATTTCCAGGAATTCATGATCCAGCCGGTCGGCGCCGGCAGCATGGCCGAGGCGGTGCGGATCGGCTCGGAGATCTTCCAGGCGCTGAAGAAGGCGCTGCACGACGCTGGGCACAACACCAACGTGGGCGACGAGGGCGGCTTCGCGCCCAACCTGAAATCCCCCGACGAGGCGCTGGGCTTCATCGCGCGTGCCTGCGAGAAGGCAGGCTATCGCCTGGGCGAGGACGTGACCTTCGCGCTGGACCCCGCCGCGAGCGAGTTCTTCAAGGGTGGCAAATACGTGCTGGAAGGCGAGGGGCGCACGCTGGATAGCGCCGGGCTGGTGGCCTATTTCGCCGAATTGTGCGGGCGCTACCCAATCGTCTCCATCGAGGATGGCTGCGCCGAGGACGATTGGGAGGGCTGGAAGCTGCTGACCGACACGCTGGGCAAGCGGGTGCGGATCGTCGGCGACGACCTGTTCGTGACCAACCCGGAGCGGCTGCGGCGCGGCATCGCCGAGGGCAGCGCGAACGCCATCCTGATCAAGGTCAACCAGATCGGCACGCTGTCCGAGACGCTGGAGACGATGGAGATCGCCCACCGCGCCGGGTTCGCCTGCGTGATGAGCCATCGCTCGGGCGAGACCGAGGATTCGACCATCGCGGACCTCGCGGTGGCGACCAATTGCGGGCAGATCAAGACGGGTAGCCTGTCGCGCAGCGATCGGACGGCGAAATACAACCAGCTGATGCGTATCGAGGAACAGCTTGGTGCCGCGGCGCGCTATGCCGGGCGCGGCATACTGAGGGCCTGAACGCCACAGATTTTGCTTATGCGTCCGCCGGTTTTGCGACTATGTTAAGCAATCGGTTCGGCTGGGCGATGGGTGATCGGCGATGGGCTTCGGACGGGCAATGAAGCGCAGGGCGGCAGCGGCGGTGGCGCCGCTGGTGTTCCTGTCGCTGGCCGGCTATTTCATGTGGAACGCCACCCAGGGCTCGCGCGGGCTGAACGCCTTCGTGCTGCGCGAGCAGGACCTGGCGGCGGCCAAGGCGCAACTGGCCCGCGCCGACGGCGAGGTGGCGCATTGGGAGCGTCGGGTCTCCGGGCTGCGGGCCAACCAGCTCGACCGTGATGCGCTGGACGAGCGGGTGCGGGCGATGCTGAACCTGTCGGACCCCAGCGACATCGTGGTGCCGTACGGTCAGGGCAAGCGCCTGTTCTAGGCTGCGGGGGCGTCGCGGCGCCGGCAATGTCGATGCAAAATTGGCCGCCTCAGCGAAAGATTCGTTCGCGGGCTGGCGGATCGGCGAAATCCGTCATGAACTGGATGCCGCCGGCGCGGTGCGCGACAAGCGGTTAACCGATATCCGGTTAACCATCCCTATTGCATTGCACAATAAGCGCTTTTGCCCTGTGGCGCTTGCCGGATCGCGGCAGGACGGCTACCTGTTCGGGCATCGTGGTCGAATTTATGCGCGGGGGCGACTTCATGGCGAAGGCACCGGATGCGAAGAAACGCGGCAAGGCCCGCCCGGGCTCGACCGAGGGCGGGCTGAGCCAGGAGCAGTTGTTGCGCGGCTATCGCGACATGCTGCTGATCCGCCGTTTCGAGGAGAAGGCCGGCCAACTCTACGGGATGGGGCTGATCGGCGGCTTCTGCCACCTGTATATCGGCCAGGAGGCCGTGGTGGTGGGCATCCAGATGGCGCTGGGCGAGGGTGACCAGGTGATCACCTCCTACCGCGACCACGGCCACATGCTGGCCACCGGCATGCAGGCGCGCGGCGTGATGGCCGAGCTGACCGGCCGCAAGGACGGGTATTCGCGCGGCAAGGGCGGCTCGATGCACATGTTCAGCAAGGAGCGGAACTTTTTCGGCGGGCACGGCATCGTCGGCGCGCAGGTCAGCCTGGGCAACGGGCTGGCGTTCAGCAACTGGTACCGCCAGACCGACCGGGTGTGCGTCACTTATTTCGGCGACGGCGCGGCCAACCAGGGCCAGGTGTTCGAGAGCTTCAACCTCGCCGCCCTGCTGAAGCTGCCCTGCGTCTTCGTGATCGAGAACAACAAATACGGCATGGGAACGTCGGTGGACCGCGCCACCGCCTCGCGCGACCTGTCGAAGAACGGCACGCCCTGGCATATTCCCAGCGCCCAGGTGGACGGCATGGATGTCGAGGCGGTGCACGAGGCCGCCGACGCGGCGGTGGCGCATTGCCGGGCGGGGAAGGGGCCATACCTGCTGGAAGTGAAGACCTACCGCTATCGCGGCCACTCGATGTCCGATCCCGGGCGCTATCGCACCCGCGAGGAGGTGCAGAAGATGCGCACCGAGCGCGACTGCATCGAGGGTGCGCGCCACAAGCTGGAAGGCCTCGGTGTGGAGGAGGCCGCGATCAAGCAGATCGACGACGAGGTGAAGCGCATCGTGCAGGAGGCGGCCGATTTCGCCCAGGCCAGCCCCGAGCCGGACGCCGCCGAACTCTACACCGACGTATTGCTGGAGGTCTGAGCCGATGTCGACCCAGATCCTGATGCCCGCGCTGTCGCCCACCATGACCGAGGGCAAGCTCGCCCGCTGGCTGAAGGCGGTGGGCGACGATGTCCGCGCCGGCGACGTGATCGCCGAGATCGAGACCGACAAGGCCACCATGGAGGTGGAGGCGGTGGACGAAGGCAAGCTGGCCCAGATTCTGGTGCCCGAGGGCGCCGAGGGTGTGGCCGTGAACACCCCGATCGCCGTGCTGTCGGCCGAAGGCGAGAGCATGGCGGCGGCACCCGCTCCGGCAGCGGCACCCGCACCGGCCCCGGCAGCGGCCGCTGCACCGGCTGCTGCCCCGGCCCCCGCGCCGGTTGCCGTGCCCACGCCCGCCGCCGCGCCCGAGAAGGACTGGGGCGCGACGCGACGCGATGGCGGCCGAGATGCGCGCCGATGCCAACGTGTTCCTGCTCGGCGAGGAGGTGGCGCAGTACCAGGGCGCCTACAAGATCAGCCAGGGCCTGCTGGATGAATTCGGCGCGCGCCGGGTGATCGACACGCCGATCACCGAGCATGGCTTCACCGGCATGGCCGTGGGTGCGGCGATGAACGGGCTGCGGCCGATCGTGGAGTTCATGACCTTCAACTTCGCCATGCAGGCGATGGACCAGATCATCAACTCGGCGGCCAAGACGCTCTACATGTCCGGCGGCCAGATGGGCTGCCCGATCGTCTTCCGCGGCCCCAACGGGGCGGCCAGCCGCGTCGCGGCCCAGCACAGCCAGTGCTACGCGAGCTGGTACGCGCATGTGCCGGGGCTGAAGGTGCTGGCGCCCTGGTCCTCGGCGGATGCCAAGGGGCTGCTGCGCGCCGCCATCCGCGACCCCAACCCGGTGGTGTTCCTGGAGAACGAGATCCTCTACGGCCAGACCTTCGAGTGCCCGACCGACCCGGATTTCGTGCTGCCGATCGGCCGCGCCAAGGTGGAGCGGGTGGGCGAGCATGTCACCATCGTGGCGTTCTCGATCATGGTCGGCGTGGCGATGCAGGCGGCCGAACTGCTGGCCGCGCAGGGCATCAGCGCCGAGGTGATCAACCTGCGCAGCCTGCGCCCGCTGGACATCGAAACGGTCGCCGCCAGCGTGAAGAAGACCAGCCGGGTGGTGACGGTGGAGGAAGGCTGGCCCTTCGCCGGCATCGGCGCGGAGGTGAACATGCAGATCATCGAGCATTGCTTCGACTGGCTGGACGCGCCGCCGGTGCGCGTGCATGGGGTGGATGTGCCGTTGCCCTATGCCGCCAATCTGGAAAAACTGGCCCTGCCGCAGCCCGAATGGGTGGCGGACGCGGTGCGCAAGATCGTCTGACAACCGGACGCCGAGGGGATTGCTGCCATGGCCACCAACATCCTGATGCCCGCGCTGAGCCCGACCATGACCGAGGGCACGCTGGCGCGCT
>ERZ778029.2826-NODE-2826-length-11439-cov-5.384487_pt1 | contig 11439 bp, 9 predicted proteins | sample MGYA00375759_ERZ778029 | MGnify/ENA primary metagenome ERZ778029 (study PRJEB29350, sample SAMN05389819) | bioreactor metagenome | isolation source: Ammonium sulfate bioreactor | place: South Africa: University of Cape Town | collected 2014-04-04 ...
CACAACGGAAGCAGCGAGTTCTGCAGATATTTCAGCCACTGCGCAAACTAATGAATGTCCCGGTCGGTCGGCTGTCGGGTGGCGAACGGCGCATGGTCTCGATCGGCCGAGGTCTTATGGCGGACGCTTCTTTATTCCTTGTCGATGAACCGTCGCTCGGTCTCGCTCCCAAGATCGGAAAGAGCGTGATCGAAGCGCTGATGGGCGTCGAACTCGGTGAATCTGCGATGGTCATCGCCGAGCAGAACGTTGCGCTCCTTGAGGGGCGGGTCGACCGGATTCTGGGCATGCATGCCGGCCAACTGAAGGGCGAAGCGTCCGCGGCGACGCTCGCTATTCACGACTACGCAGGAGGGTGACGAGATGGACATCTGGTTTGTCATCAGCAACGCCATTGTGCTTGCCTGCATCTATGGAACGTTGGCCATCGGCGTGTCGATTACCTGGTCGAGCCTCGGTCTCCTCAATCTCGCTTACGGGTTTATCTTCGCGTTCGCCGGCTATGGAGCTTGGCTGGTCTCGCAGCATGTCTCAGACTGGGGGCCTGTGCTGCTTGCTGCCGGCATCTTGATAGGCGCGCTCGGCGGCGTCCTGGTCTGCGCGATCGCTTTCATCCCGATCCACGACAAGCCGAACTATACGATACGAGGATTGATCGCGACGCTTGCGATCAATCTCCTCGGCACGCAGGGCCTGCTTTGGTGGTTCGGCCCACGCTCGAAAACGCTGCCGGAGATTTTCGGCGGCTGGAAAATCTCGCTCTCGGGTATGGTGCTGACCGCGGATAAAGTCGGCAATGTTCTGACATCCATCTTGATGCTCATTGTCGTGTTGCGATGGATGCAGTCGAGCCGGCGTGGGCTCGAGATTCGCGCAATGATGATGAATCCGCACGCTGCCTCGATCGTCGGCATCGGTGTGCGGCGAACCTCATTCTATGTCATGGCCATTACCGGTGGCCTCGCCGGGTTGGCTGCAGTCCTGCTGTCGCAGACCTACTACATTTCGCCGTTTGGTGGACTGACGCCGATGATTAAGGGCGTCAGCATCGCACTGTGTGGGGGACTGGGCAGCGTGCGTGGCGCGGTGATCGCGGCAATCGTACTCGGCTTGAATGAGTCGATCACGACTTTCGCGATCGGAGGGCAATACGTCCTCATCACGCAATTTCTTTTCATCATCGCAATATTGCTGGTTCGGCCCCGCGGCATCGCAGGAATTCTCGACAAGGCGAGGGAGGCGTAGTGCAAATGAGCGACGCGAACATGATCGCCAGGTGGCGCAATCCGTTGTTTCTGTGGGGCGCGAAAAGAGAGGTCGACGAGCTGCCGACCATTGCCTTCCGCAGCCATCAGGACATTTGGAACGAGACGCGCGAGTCGAAAGCCGAACTCTTGCCGGTTGGGCGTCTGCGTTACTACTACAAATGGCCGGGCCATGGCACCGCGACCTGGAATCGGCTGCGCTACTGGCCGTCGCGCCGTCGGGTGCTGCGCGTTCGCGGCGAGTACAACCCGAAAACTTTACGACGCGAAAAGACCATAACTGACAAGCGCCCGATCTGGTGGTTGTTGGGTTTGATTGCCTTGGCACTCGGGCCACTATTCACTCCGCTCGGCATCCAAAATACGCTACTGACGGCGGCATCGACCTTTGCAATCTACGCGGCGATCAGTCTTTGCTGGATGCTGATCATCGGCACCGCCGGCATTTATTCGTTGGCCTCATATGCCGTGGTTGGTACTGCCGCATTCTGCTCGGCATCTCTGTCGGTCAAGTTTGGAGTGCCGTGGTGGTTGCTGCCGCCGCTCGGGGCTGTCGTCGGCCTGGTCTTCGGCGGCATCATCGCACTGCCAGCGTCCCGCCTCGATGGCTTTTACTATGCGCTACTGACTCTCGGTCTCAACGAGCTATGCCGGGTGTACTTCACGACATCGCCCGTATTTGGCGCCGCAAACGGGGGGCTGTTCGGCGCGGCGACTTTCATTCCGGAGGCAGCCTCGCAACTCGTTCGGCTCCTGACCAGCTATTACGCCTGTTTCGCCCTGTTACTGGCGACGCTTCTTTTTTACAGGCAGGTTAACGGGAGGCGCGTGGGACGAATTTTGCGCATGGCTCCGGAAAAGCGCGAGGCGTTCGCGGAGGCGACCGGAGTCAATTTTCGCCGAGCGCGTGTCCAGGTATTCGTGCTCTCTTCGACGGCGTTGGGCTTCATCGGCGGATTCTATGCGGCGAATTTCGGCGGCGTCGCGTTCTCGATTTTCAATTTCGATACCGTTCTGCTCGGTTTGGGCATGCTGGTGATTGGCGGCATCGGAAAGGCAGAGGGTGCGGTCGTTGGAACGCTCATTGTCGTTCTGTTCGACAAGTTTTTCATCACGCTCGGTCCGATCCGCTTGGTGCTGATCGGGCTCATCATGCTCCTGGCGAGTCTGTATCTTCGCGATGGACTGTTCGGGATCAAGGCGCAGTTCCGCAACTGGCGAGACAAGAAGAAGAGCGAGCGCCGTTCAACGCGGGCCGAGAAGGGTGGCGAGATGTTGCCCGAGGAAGCAACCGATGCGCACGATAAGAACGAGGTTTATCGGCGGCGCTTCGACAAGATGCAGCGGGAATACTTCAAGACGATCGTTAGTCCGGAACTCATCGAGGAGCATCGCCGGGCTCCGCAAGGCCAACATAGCGAAGTGCTGGAACGCTTGCTCATTTACTTCCGAGGGCAACCTCAAGTCGACAAATACGCGATAACTGCCGTTGAACCGTTCAAGGCGTATCGGATCGTCGGGTTGTCAGGTCATCGGGGTGTCCCGCCGCGTGTCGTGGAAGACAAAATTTATACGACACCCGAAGAGGCCTACCACGCAGTATTTTTGCGCCGCGTGCAGGATTTGCTCGAATCTTGAAGCGGCCCGGATGTGGAGCCCGAGACCGGGACAAGTGCTCTCAGGAAACGCTTTGAATATCGAGGTTGGCAGATGGCACAAGTTAAACTCTTCGGATACACAGACAAAATCTCGGTAAAGCCGGGGGACACCGTCCAGTTTCACGTCAACGCCGACGGCACCAACATTGCTGAGGCACAACTGGTACGCCTGATTCATGGCGACCAGCATCCGTCTGGTCCAGGATTCATTGAGGAAGAAATTGACTGCGAAACCAATGGCACCTGGCCGGTGGAAAAGCAGTACACGCAGGTTGGATCGTTCCTCGAAGTGGCCGATCCCCAACGTGAACTGGCGTTGGAGGGCAGCCTCTCATTGTGTGCCTTTATCCATCCGATCTGGCCTGATGTCGGGCAACGACAGTGCTTGATCGGCCGCTGGGATAACGACAAGAGCTGTGGCTTTGGCCTTGGTATCAACAAGAAGGGTTTCCTCGAGTTCTGGGTCGGCCAAGGCGACGAAGTCGACTATCTCCAGGCGGAGGCGCCTTTGATGGCGCACATGTGGTACTTCGTGGCGGCGACGCTCGACGCCAGAACCGGCCGCGCGACCCTGTATCAGGAAAGCGTCGGTAATCGGTACAACAGCCTGTTGGGCAAGGTCGCTCCGATCGATTACAGCTCGCATGTCTCGGAGATCTTCAGGTTTCGGCAGAAGCATTTGCCGGAAACGCCGTTCTTGATGGCCGGCTCGCGGGACTGGCGCGAAAAGCGCGGCTATTTCGTTTCGCAACTGTATTGCGGAAAGATCGATCGATGCGGGTTGTTCAATCGCGCCTTGAAACGGGAAGAGCTCGACGAAATCAAAAGTGGGAAACCGCCAACCTCTCACGGCTTGGTCGCCTATTGGGATACGTCCGATGGATACACCGAACGAGGAATCGGCGACGTCGTCACGGACATCGGGCCCTTTCATCTTCACGCCAAGGGTTACAACCGGCCAGTCCGCGCGCAGACCGGCTGGAATTGGGCTGGTCGCAACGATTGCTTCCGGCTCGCGCCGCAGGAGTATGGCGGAATCGAATTCCACGCCGACGCATTGATTGACTGCAAGTGGAAAGCGACGAAATCCCTGAAATTGCCGGATGGCTTGAGAAGCGGCGCGTACGCCATGCGCCTGCGCGCCGGCGACGGCAAAGGTTTGGGGGAGGAATACATCCCCTTCTTTGTTCGGCCGAAGGTGCCGATCGGGCGCATCGCTTTCCTTATCCCCACCGCGAGCTATCTCGCCTACGCCAACGAGCACCTCAGCTTTGATGCGCCGATCGTCCAGGGCATGTCGGGCATGACGCCGATCCTGTCCGAGATTGATATTGAGATGTACAAGAACCCCGATTTCGGACACGGATGCTATGATAGCTGGGCCGATGGCCAGGGCGTTTGCTACAGTTCATATCACCGACCGATTGTGAACATGCGGCCGAAGTACCGTATTTCCAGTATGGACATCACGTGGCAATTCCCGGCTGACCTGTCGGTCATCGCATGGCTTGAGCATCAGAAGTTCGACTACGATGTCCTGACCGACGAGGACCTCGACCGCGAGGGTGTCGCCGCGTTGGCGCCGTATCAGTGCGTGATCAGCGGGACTCATCCCGAATACTATTCCGAGCGAATGCTGGATGCGACCGAGGACTACATCAACGAGGGCGGCCGTTACATCTATCTCGGCGCGAACGGTTACTATTGCAACGTGGCTTTCCGCGACGACGAGCCTTGGGTGATGGAATGCCGCAAGTTCGGCGAGGGGTGGAAGGCATGGGAGGCGCGTCCCGGCGAACACCATATGGCCACGACGGGACAGAAGGGAGCCGCGTGGAAATCCCTTGGCCGACCGCCGCAAAAGATCATGGGGGTAGGATTTATCTCTGAAGGGTTTGGAGAGTGCCAGTTTTATCGTCGCATGCCGGACAGCTATCAGCCGTCACTATCCTGGATCACCGAAGGGGTTGAAGGCGACATCATTGGCGACTTCGGGCTGGCTTACGATGGAGCGGCCGGCGTGGAGATCGATCGCTATGATCTTTCCCTCGGAACGCCTCCGCATACCAAAGTGATCGCTTCCTCTGGCGGACATACGGACAACTACATCGTGAACTCGCAGGTGCTCCGACATCACTATCAGGGCGTCACCGGTTCATACGATTACCGGGTGCGCGCCGACATGACCTATTTCACGGCGCCGAACAGCGGCGCGGTGTTTTCGGCCAGCTCGATTGCGTTCGGGCAGGCACTGCCGGCCAAAAACTTCGACAATAACGTCTCACGTATTCTGGCGAACGTTGTCAATGCGTTTATCAAACCGGGACCTCTGCCCGACGCCGCGCCGACGAGCACGAAGGCCGATGAAGTTGAAAAATTTGATCTCACCCTCGAGCGATAGTCGCGAGATCGACGCCGATTGGCCGAAGGCTCGGTTGTTGATCTGCTTGCAGAGCGCCGGCCAGGAAAGGGAGACAACAAGATGGTGCCTGCAAACGAAGGGTTCGAAGTCCATGATCGGGACGAAATTTGTCGGCGCCGCTTCGAGAAGATGCAACGCGACTTCCTCAAGACGCTCGTGACCCCCGAAGTCATAGAAGAACATCGACGATCGACGGAAGGCCAACACAGTGAAGCGCTGGAGCGCCTGCTGATCTATTTCCGAAGGCGACCTCTGCCTGGAAAGTATGTGATTGCAATGGTTGAGCAGTCCGAGGGCTATCGGATCGTCGCGCTGTCCGGTCTTCGAGGTGTCCCGCCGGGCGTTGTCGAAGACAAGATCTACAGGTCGCCCGAAGAAGCGCGGCACGGCGTGTTCCTTCGCGGCGTTCAGGAACTGCTCGAGTCTTGAAACCGCTCATGGCGGGATCTGAAACCGATGCACTCAGGAAACGGTTTGAATATCGGGGTTGGCAGATGGCAAATGTGAAGCTCTTTGGCTACACGGACAAACTCTCGGTGAGGCCAGGCGACGTGGTTCAGTTCCACGTCAATGCCGATGGTGCATATCTGGCCAAAGCGCAACTGGTTCGCTTGATTCATGGCGACCAGCATCGGTCCGGACCGGGCTTCGTCGAGGAGGAAATCGACTGCGCGGTCAATGGTGGCTGGGAGGTTGAAAAGCAACACACGCAGGTGGGATCGTTTCTTGAAGTGGCTGACCCGTTCGGCAAGCTCGCACTGGACGGGAGCCTCACCCTGTTTGCCTTCGTCCATCCGAGCCGACCGCAAGCCGGACACCGCCAGTCGATCATGGGTCGCTGGGATGAGGACAAGAACTCCGGCTATTGCCTCAGCATCGACGACAGTGGTCGCCTCGAATTTCGGATCGCCGGGAACAGTAAGATAGATGGCCTTGTGGCCGAGATGCCGCTTCAGGAGCAGATGTGGTATTTCGTGGCAGTCACGCTGGATGCCACGTCGGGTCGAGCGACGCTATACCAAGAGGGCGTCGGCAATCGATATAACAGCTTGCTCAGCAAGGTGGCATCTCCGCGGGGCGCTGCGCATGTGTCGAAGGTGTTCCGCATCCGCCAGAAACATTTGCCCGAGACGCCGTTCCTGATGGCCGGCGCGCGCGATTGGCACGAGGAACGCGGCCATTTCGTCTCGCATTTGTTCAGCGGCAAGATCGACCGGCCGGGCGTATTCGATCGACCGCTGACAGAGAAGGAGCTCGTTGCGATCAAGGACGGCGGCGTTCCGTCTCGCCAGGGGCTGGTCGCCTATTGGGACACGACCGCCGGCTATACCGATAATGGTATCGGGGACGACGTAACAGATGTCGGACCATCGCGTCTCATGGCCAGGGGCTATAATCGGCCCGTTCGTGCGCAAACAGGTTGGAACTGGAATGGTATCAATGACTGTTTTCGGCTCGCGCCGAACGAATACGGCGGAGTTGAATTTCACTCCGATGCGTTGATTGACTGCCAGTGGAAGGTGACGAAATCTCTGAAACTACCGGAGACGTTGCGCAGCGGTGTTTACGCAATGCGCTTGCGTGCTGGTGACGGTAAAGGTAAAGGCCTGGGCGAAGAGTATCTCGTGTTCTTCGTTCGGCCCAAGGCGCCGACGGCCAGGATTGCCTTCCTCGTTCCCACAGCGAGTTATCTCGCTTACGCCAATGAGCGTCTCAGTTTCGATGAGCCGATAATTCAGCCCGTGACGGGCATGACGCCTATCCTGTCTGAAATCGACGTCGAGATGTATCAGACCGAAGAATTTGGTCTTTCCACCTGCGATCGATGGGCTGACGGTCAGGGCGTGTGCTACAGCTCCTATCATCGTCCAATTCTGAATATGCGGCCGAAATACCGCATGTCCAGCACGGGCGTCGCATGGGGGCTACCGGCGGATCTGTCGATAATTGCCTGGCTCGAAAATCAGGAATACGACTACGATATCCTGACCGACGAAGATTTGCACCGAGAGGGGAGCGCTGCGCTCACACCCTACGGGTGCATCATCAGCGGCACTCATCCGGAATACTATTCCGAGCGCATGCTCGATGCGACCGAAGACTACATCGCCAGCGGAGGCCGCTATGTCTATTCGGGAGCTAACGGCTTCCAATGGAGTGTGGCTTTCCGCGATGACGAACCCTGGGTGATGGAATGCCGCAAGTTCGGCCCAGCCTGGAAGACATGGGAAATGCGTCCCGGCGAGTATTACATGGCAACCACGGGACAAAAGGGTGGAGCCTGGCGCGCTCAAGGAAGACCGCCCCAAAAGCTCGTGGGAGTTGGCTTCATCTCCGAGGGTTACGGAAAGAGTCAGTTTTATCGGCGCATGCCGGACAGCTATCACCGCACCGTATCGTGGATCACCAAGGGAATCGATGGAGAGATCCTTGGCGACTTCGGCCTGGCCTATGACGGAGCAGCAGGCCTGGCGCTTGACCGATGTGACCTGACGCTGGGAACCCCGCCGCATATCAAGGTGATTGCCTCGTCCGGCGGACATACGGACAACTACATCGTAAACCCTGAGGTCATTCATTACCATTTTGAAGGTCTCGCCGGCTCATACGATCACCGGGTGCGTGCCGACATCACCTATTTCACGTCGCCGAATGGCGGCGCGGTATTTTCCGCCGGTTCGATCGCGTTCGGGCAAGCGCTGCCGGTCAAGAACTTCGACAACAGCGTTTCGCGCGTTCTGGCGAACGTTGTCGATGCATTTATGAAGCCGGGCACACTGCCAGGCTCACTGTGGGTGAATGAGGAAAAGCAATGGCGATAGGTCATCGCCTGCTGCGCTCCAGGAGCCTGCGCTCTGTTAGTGCCAGAGGCGCAAGTCGCGCAAGATGCGCGTCCGAGCACTCCACGCGAGCTCTGGTGCCGGTGACATCGGAGGCAAATCCCCCGTGTCGCAAGAATAACATCTCGAACTCCCGCGATACTCGAGAGGTCTACGATGGCTCGCGTCAATAAGGTAGTGGAACTAAACGAAGCGATGCAGCGCGTGACGCCGGGCACTCGACTCATGATGGGTGAGTTCGTCGGCGCCGGCGAGCCTGCAAAGTGTATTCAGTGGCTTCTTGAGCGGCGTATTGACCGTCTGACGTTGATCGCAAATACACCGGGGATGCGGGGCGGATTCCTCAAAGCCAAATTGTTCGAACAAGCGCAGATAGAGGAATTTATCGGCACGCACATTGGAACGACAGAGGAATCGACTTCTCAATACCTTACCGGGAGTTTGAAACTCGCTGAATTTTTCCCCATGGGTACGTGGGCGGAAAAAGTTCGCGCCGGTGCCGTCGGTTTGGGTGGCGTGCTTGTGCCTGTGGGCATAGGCATTCTCGATGAAGAGGGCGTGTTTCCTGATCTGCCCGCGCCAAAAACGAAGATTCGCCTCGGGGATCGTGAGTTCTTCGTGGAGACGGCGCTGAACGCAGAGGTTGCTATTGTGAAAGGGTGGCGCGCCGATACCCTTGGCAACGTCGAATTTCGTGGCACTGCGATGCAGAACCAGCGCGATCTCGCAATGGCGGGCAGTTACACGATCGTTGAAGTGAACGAAATCGTAGAGGCAGGCGCTATTGATCCCGCAAGCGTCGGCTGCCCGGGCGTTTTTGTTGATGCAGTCGTGCAAGGTTATTCGCTTGCCGAACAACACGACCTCTATCGCCATCATTGGACGAAGCTCGGCCGTCTCGCATCCGCTTGATGGTGGCCGCAATTGTGAGGAATCTGGCATGAAAAGTAAGGAAGCGATTGCACGGCGCTGCGCGCGAGAGCTCAAAGCCGGAGAGGTGGTTAATCTTGGCATCGGCATACCGACGCTGACGGCGAATTATCTGCCGGATGATCTCGATGTTACGTTCCACACTGAGAACGGTGCATTTGGCTTCGGTGCGTGTCCGGATGCGCTAAATTGCGATAGCGATTTCACCAACGCCGGATGCGAGCCGATCACGCTCAAGCGTGGAGCTGCAATCATGGATCTCACGACATCATTCGGAGCAATGCGAAACGGTTATATCGACGTTACGATTCTCGGTGCGCTACAGGTCGATGAGGCGGGCAATCTCGCGAACTGGGCTTGCCGGCGAGCGGGCAAATGGTGGCCGGGGATCGGTGGCGCAATGGATTTGTGCTATGGGACCCCCAAGGTAATTGCAGCGATGCAGCATACCGAGAAGGACGGGACGCCGAAGATACGCAAACGCTGCGCACTCCCTTTGACTGGAAGAAACTGCGTGAAGGTTATCGTCACAGAGCATGCCGTGTTCGACGTATTGCCCGACGGCCTCGTCTTGCGGGAACTGTCTCAGGGCATCGATATTGAATATTTGCGCGCGATCACTGAAGCGGAATTCGATGTTTCACCGAATCTCGTCGAAATGAGTTTCAATTCCGGCAGAGCGACTATGTAAGTAGACGCACGTTCTAAATGTGGCCGAGACTGTGGCACTCGGCCGCAGCACTAGTATTCCCATCCGCGAGATCGAAATAGGCTCGCTATTCCGCGGGAAAGTACACCTCGATGAAGGAAATCACGCTGTCCAATCCGATGCGTCGGCGCAGGTCCGTGAACACGAACGGCCGCGTTCCGCGCTGTTCGATAGTGTCCGCGCGCATGATGTCGAGGTTTGCGCCGACATGCGGCGCGAGGTCCATCTTGTTGATGATGAGGAAATCCGAGCGCGTGATGCCCGGACCGCCTTTGCGCGGAATTTTCTCGCCGGCCGCGACATCGATAACATAGAGTGTGATATCGGCAAGGTCGGGCGAGAAGGTCGCCGCGAGATTGTCGCCGCCGGATTCGATGAACACCACATCAAGGTCGGGAAAGCGCCGGCGCATTTCGGCGATCGCCGCCAGATTGATCGATGCGTCCTCACGGATCGCGGTGTGCGGGCAGCCGCCGGTCTCGACGCCGATGATACGGTCTTCGGGCAGCGCCTGTACGCGATTTAGGATGAGCTCATCCTCTTTTGTGAAGATATCATTGGTGATGACGCCGACCGAATAGTGTTCGCGCATCGCCTTGCAGAGCATTTCGGTCAGTGTCGTCTTGCCGGCGCCGACCGGGCCGCCGATCCCGACGCGGAGTGGGCCATGGAGCGATTTCATGAACGGAATACTCGCGAATATTGCGTTTCGTGCCGCATCGACAACAGGTCGGAGAAAAACGTCGACGAGCCGAGATCGTCGAGTGAGGAGCGCGCGGCCTGCGACGCGACCTGCAATATCACGGGCTCCAGCGCCACCAGCGCCGCCACACCGTCGCGCTGGCCGAGCGGGACCAGACGAACCGCGGCCTGAATCAGGTTCGACGTGAAGGCATGAAGATAGGCCGTCAGCGTTTCAGGCAACGAGATCGAATGCAGCGCGGCGGCTATCCCGACAGCAACAGGATAGGAAACCGGTCGACCGTCCACGAGAGGTTGGGCTGGTTGACGTTCTTCCGGGACGATCCACGCGGCGACGGCTTCGCCGAATGCGGCGCCTTGCAGTGTCGTCTCCATATGCCGCTCCCTCGATCCGGCCATGGCTTCGGCCAATTCCATCACGTCCTCGCAATCGCGTCCCGCGGACGCTTCCCGCCATGCCTGGGCCAGCAGCACCGCGTCATTCCAACCCGAGCCACGCTCAACGAGATCGGTCAACCAACTCACAAGCGAGGGCTGGTCGCAAATCAGTCCGTCATTGATCGCGCGTTCCAGCCCGTGACTGTATGCAAATGCACCAACCGGAAAGGCCGGCGACAGCCAGCTCATCAATCGCAAGAGGCAAGCCGGATTCTCAACCATGGTCATGGTGGTGATCGTGCTCATGGTCATGTCCGTGCGCGTGACCATGATGTTCCTGATGATGATAGGCCCCATGCACCGGCTGGAAACGCTCAGTCACCTCGATCACGGTGGCGCCGAGGCCCAGGAGCATATCGCGGATCACATGGTCGCGCCGGATCAGGATACGTTCCGCCTCGATCTGCGCCGCCAGATGTCGGTTGCCGAGATGCCAGGCAAGATGGCTGATCGGCACATTCGCGCTCGGTCGTAT
>ERZ778029.2828-NODE-2828-length-11437-cov-5.077754_pt1 | contig 11437 bp, 9 predicted proteins | sample MGYA00375759_ERZ778029 | MGnify/ENA primary metagenome ERZ778029 (study PRJEB29350, sample SAMN05389819) | bioreactor metagenome | isolation source: Ammonium sulfate bioreactor | place: South Africa: University of Cape Town | collected 2014-04-04 ...
AGGGTTCGTACGTTCAGCGCCGCCGTGACGCTGTTGACTTCCATTGACCCGGACGACGTCGATTGCCTGGTAATCGATTACAAATTGCCCCACATGGATGGACTGGATGTGGCTGTTCATCTCCGTCAATGCAACTTTGCGGCGCCGATTGTTCTCATTACTGGCTATCCCGACCAGCATATGGCCGAGAAGGCCGCGGCCGCCGGCATAGATTCTGTTTTATTTAAACCTCATCTGGAGGAGAGCCTCGTGACGCGCGTTCGGGAGGCCATCTCTCGCCGATATCCGAGCCGTTAGAACCTTCGGAGGAACTAGGCCCAGCTCCTTGGACAACTCGCTGCCTGCCTCCTGGTAACCTACTCAAGACGCTGAAGGGATCAGTCGCAATACTCCTAGCGTGGGACGCATCTGACACGCCGTCGTCCCGACCCAAGGCACCCCGGTCGGATTTCAATCCAGATCAAAACGATGATGCCGATCAACATAGCCGAGCACGTCAGGCTAGGCAGCCACGATGAGACCTCCGGCAAGCGCGGCGGCGCTAATTCCCCCCACCAGAAGCCCGACCCTCCGGTTCCCCACCCAACCGGCCATAATGGCCTTGGAGACAGTGTTGATTGCAATCGCGACCATGATGGCACGAGCCGCTGTATTCGAATCTACATCGCCTCTAGCCATGCGGGCGATCGAGATCGTGAGGGCGTCGACGTCCACGATTCCGGAAAGCGCGGCCACAACAAGGATACCGATGCCGCCGAACATTCGACGCACGAGTTCTGCGGCCAGCATCACGGCTGCAAGCACCGCTGTCAGCTTGATTGCAGTTCCGATGGCAAGAGGATTGTTGATTCGAAGCTCAGGCGTCTCCTGCTGAACGTTTCTGAAGAACAAGATGGCGGCTCCGATGCCGAGCACCGCAGCGGCGGTCAAGAGTGTGGGTAAAACCGATGTCAGCAACGCACCGTTGAGCGCGACTGCAATGGCGCCCGCACGCAGCATCATGACGACACCTGCGACCAGAATACCTGCACTCAACAATCCGGACGATGACGGATGCTCGCGAGCCAGCTTCGCCAGAGCGAGCGTAGTTGCTGTGGACGATGCCAGTCCTCCTGCGACGGCTGCCATGAAGACCCCAAGCCGATTTCCGAATGCCTTCACCGCCACGTAACCGGCAAATGAAATTGCCCCGATCATGATGGCGAGAAGCCATATCTGATAAGGATTAATCGCGTTCCACGGATCGATTGATCGATTCGGCAGCAGCGGCAGCAGCAGGAACGACATCGCGAGCAAAATCAGCACGGCGCGGATTTCCTGCCAGCTCAACGAGTCGATCCACCGATGCAACGGCTCACGCAACGCCAGAAGAACCGTCATACCGACGGCGCAGGCAATGGCAAGTTGCAGATCTCCGACGACAGCCATCGTCCCGAGCAGGAACGTGAGCATTCCCGCGACAACTGACGTCACACTGGCATGGCCTTCGTTCCTAGCTTCCAGCCAATGAAAGGCCGTGAATGCTGCGATATATCCTAGAAAGACCCACCCAATAACCGAAGCAGTCGTTTGAAGCGCGATTAGACCGGTGACGCCACCCAATAGTCCGGAAAGAGCGAAAGTACGAAAGCCCGCGGCTCGCCGATTGTCCTCCGCATCGCGCGTTTGCCAGCCGCGCTCCAGGCCGACAAGGAGCCCAATGGCCAGGGAAACCGTAAGGCGACTTAGAGCTTCGCTATCCATGCCCGTCAACTTCCGCCTAAGATTGCTCGCTATCAAACAACTTTAGCAATTCGCGGTATGTCAGGTTGAACCAGCCCTTATAAGATGCTTTTCAATTTCTCCGACCGAATGCTTTGTCAGGTCCTTGTTTATCTCGGCGATAATGCAGACCTTCACGTCGGGTGGAATGCGACCGGCAAGTCGGCCAATGTTCTTGGCGGCGGGACTACGATGAGAACCCTCGCCTTGCTCATGCGGACCATCTGTTCCATGGCTGCAGCAACCGTCTGCGCGAACCGGTGCTCCTCGATATTATGCCAATCGATCTGTTCGACGGCGCTTTTACGCCGGGGAATTGAGGACTCGATGACCCGATCGCTCCCCTGCTCGTGTGTCATCAGATTGGTGTCTTCGAAGACTTCCTCTGCTTCAGATGGGGGATTAAAGCGTCGCCCTCGTTTCGCAGAAACAAGGCCTTTCGGCCGTCGCCGACAAATACCAGCGCATTGCGGGGAATCCTGAACATGTTCACCTGCTCCTCGGGGCAATTGCGTTTTCTCCAATAAACATGCCGGGGTTCAAAGACTCCCGCTTCAGGGTCGCTGACCAATCTGGTCGTAAATCCCGAAAGCGCGGACTGCACTCGATGATCTACCAAGATCATCGGCCCAATATTCCCAAATGCGTTCGGGCTCCAAAGACAGAATGATCAATTTGATCAAATAGCTGACCGATCGTAATCGCTTTCGGTGGCTGGATTATAACCCTAATTGACTTCGCTCAACACAAGTTCTGGATTCCGAGGCATTTTGCTTCCTACCGCAAAGAGGTGGGACTGAAAGATTATGAAAGACGCAAAAAATGAGGTCAGGTGACAACACAAGAACTTCCGGCAAGGACAGCATTTTGCAAGGTGAGATCATCCATTCACTAGCTGACGCGCTAGAGGACGACGATGTTCGTGAGATACTAAAACATCGTAGTGCGCTTGACAGAAATAAAACGATCCTCGGCCCAATCAGGGTAAGTAAGCCGGCGCAGGCCGGTGCGCGACAACCGTATGTTCGTGAGGAACTCCTTCGATCGTCCGCACCGGCTCGCCGCGGCGCGACAGCAGCCTTCCGACAGTCAAAACCGTAACACAAAGAGGCCGGTGAATATTGCTCAGCGGTCGTGCCGCAGCAATCTACTATTTAAGCGTCGCAATATATGCCGCAATATCTGAGGCTTCATCTCGACTTAGTTGCATATCCGGCATTTTCGGATGTGGATCTAGCAAGAAAAACGCGAGCTTCGCAGCATCGAAATTGGGTTTCTTTGCAATAGTTGCAAAAGGCGGCGCGTCAGTCGTTGCCTGCTTTTGATCAAATCCGACAAGATGGCAGCTGACGCACCAGCGGTTAACTAGCGCCCGGCCATGAGAGGCGTCGCGCGTCGGACCATGATCTGGAATAGCGAGGCATGCGGTTGCCAGGAGTGAACTGAATAAAGTGCAGTAACCGATCCAGAGCAATTGTCGCGGCATCCACTTTCCCTTTTTATCTACCAACCAAACGACACTATAGGCTCACTTCAGTGCAAAGCGACCGCGCCTCGTTTGCGGTTACTGATCGATCTTCTGTCTGGCGAGCCGCTGCAACCCGAGGAAAGCGGGGTCAGGGTGCATGATCACCCAGGACGGGATGGCGGCGACGTAGGACTGGAAACGCCCCTTCGCTTCGAACCGCGCGCGGAATTGCGAGCGCGCCAGATACTCGCTGAGTCGCGGGACAATACCGCCGCCAATATATATGCCGCCACGCGCATCGAATGTCAGCGCGGCATTTCCGGCGACGGTACCCAGCATGGCGCAGAACATGTCGAGCGCCTCCCGGCTGGTCGGACAACTCCCGCGAAGCGCCGCGTCGGTGATCTCGCTTGGTTTGCGTGGCGGAGCGGACAGGTGGTCGATGGCGGCGAGCGACTGGTAAAGATTGACCAGCCCCGGACCGGACAACGCACGCTCCACGGAAACGTGGCCGAAGTGATTGCGCAAATGCGCGATCACCGCATCCTCCCGCGCATTGGCGCCGGGAAGTGTGGCATGGCCAGCCTCCGTGATAACGACAAACGAGTCATAAGGACGCGGCACCAGACAGGCGAGCCCGAGACCGGTTCCGGGTCCCAACACCACCGCAGGCGCCGCGACCGCCCGCTCACCGCCTCCGACCGCAAACAGGTCATGCGGTTCGAGATGAGGCAGCGACCAGGCGACCGCCTTGAAGTCGTTGACGACGCGCACATTTTGTAAATTGAACGTCTGTCCCAATCGGCCGGCATCGATGATCCAGCCGCTGTTGATCAGTGCGCTGCGATTCGCCTTGATGGGCCCGGCGACAGCTAACACCGCACTGGAGATCGGCGGCTCGTTCCGATGACGATCAAGGAACACGGCCAGCGCTCGATCGAAGTCCGGATAATCGGCGACCGCCGATCTCTCGATCGGTCCTATGCGCCCATCCGTGACGAGCGCAAACCGGGCATTGGTTCCGCCGATGTCTCCCAGCAATACGCAGCTTGCGGGACTAGCCATGAATCCTCGATATGCGCGGCAATACCTTATGACCTCGCGGGGACATGTACGACACCAACGCAATCTCGCAGGGATGGTCAGGTGCGCGTTCGGTGCAGCCATGCTTCGCGTTCAAGTTCCGCAAGCCGTCCACGGTCTATTTCCTCCTGCTTTGCCCATGCCTTGGTCTTGTGGATGCTTCTGACCAGCGCGCGCATCAGGTTCTCGCGGCTGATGATGCCGACAATGCGGCTTTCGCGCGTGACCGGCAAGCGCTTGATGCGATGCGTCTCCATCATCCGGACCACTTCGTCGATAGGAGCGTTGTCGTCCACGGTCACGGGATTGGGGGTCATAACCTCGGCCACCTTGCGCTTGCACCGCAGCTCTGTGGGCTCCGAAATCACCGGGCGAGCCGCGATCACCTCGAACCAGCGGGGCCGGCGGTCGTCCGCCCGGGGACCTATCGGGCGAAGAAAGTCGCGCTCGGTGACGATCCCGATCAACCGCTCGTTCGCGTCGACGACCGGCAGCCCGCTTACGTGATGGCGCAACATCAGTTCGCCCGCCTCGAGGATCGTCTCGTTCGGTCCAACCGAAACGACGTGACGGGTCATGACGTCACGCGCCTTCATGGCCGCCTCCTCATATCGTCAAGCCGATCCCGAACCGAAACGCTGCAGTAATTTTCCAAACAATATTGCCGTTGATTGTTGACGGAGATCAAGATTGGGCCGGAATCCGCCAAATAAGGTTTTTGCTGAATGTGCGCTTTTCTCTGGAGGAGCTGGCTATTCCCATCGTGCGTGCCAGCCGGGCGACGCCAATGAACGGGTTGCCGACAAGCAGCGTTGCGCCGGGATGGAGGAACGTTTTCGCGCGATTTTGGCGTTCCGCATCGCGGTTCTGGACCGGCCGGTCGGCGGTCGGAGCGTGGGGTCTGACCGCGTTTCTCATGATCGTCGTCCTCCTGCAACTGCTCGTGCAGTACCTGTTGAACCTATGGAACAGGCACTTTTTCGACTCCTTGCAAACACGCGACGTCGCCGCGCTGTGGATGCAGGTAGAGGTGCTGGTTCCCTTGGCGGCAGGGAGCGTTTTGATCGCCGTGACATCGGTGTGGGCGCGCATGACCACGCAACGCAAGTGGCGCGAATTCCTGCTGCGTCATGTGGCCGATTACTGGCTTTCTCAGGAACGGTTCCGCAGGCTCGACTATACAGCGACCGGAGTGGAGAATCCGGAATACCGAATCTCGGAAAACGTTCGCATCGCGACGGATTCGCCTATAGATCTGATCATGGCGCTTCTCTCGTCGGTTCTGACGGCGGCCGTCTTCCTGAGCATCCTTTGGGATATCGGAGGAACTCTGAATTTCGAGGCGTTCGGCGGGGTCTGGAGCATTCCGGGATACCTCGTTATCGGCGTCATCGTCTATTCAATGGTCTTTTCCGGACTGATGATGCTGGTCGGGCGAAACCTCAGCCCGGTGATCGAACGCCAGCTTCAGGCCGAAGCCGAACTTCGAGCGGCCGCCGACGCCTTGCGCCAGGAGAACGGCGACGAAGCACAACAATCCGACGCCGAGAAACGGGGGACGTTCTGGAAGGCGACGCACGTCGTTTTGCAGCGCTGGCGCAATCTCCTATGGGAGCTGATGCGGACCACGCTGGTTTCGCAAAGCAATTTTCTGTTGGCTCCTATCGTGGCGTGGCTGCTCTGTGCGCCGAAATTCGTAGCCGGGACGATGTCGCTCGGTGAGTTGACTCAAGCCGCCGCCGCCTTCGTCACCGTCCAAAGCGCCTTCAACTGGCTGGTGGACAACTATTCCCGGCTCGCCGATTGGCAGGCGTCGGTGCATCGGGTCGCCACATTCTTGCTGGCGCTCGACGCCCTTGGCGATCCGGAAGCGTTATCGGAGCAGGTCGAGGCCGCCCGATCCTGATCGCGCCAGCGGGATGACGCGACTTGCCTCCGTTGCCGCCTTGATGAGGTCGGCATACCAGAAGTACGAAGCCTTCGCCGTGCGTTTCTGGGTTGGATAATCGACGTGAACCAGCCCGAAGCGCACCGCGTAACCCGATGCCCATTCAAAATTGTCGAGCAGCGACCAGACAAAATAGCCGCGGACGTCGACGCCCTCGGCGATCGCCCGGCGAACTGCTTCGATGTATTCGCTGAGAAACGCGATCCGCAAGGTATCGTCGATCTTGCCGTCGGCATCCGGCGCATCGTGGGCGCCGAGACCGTTCTCCGTAACATAGATCGGCAGCCTGTATCGATTGTGGACTTGACGCAGGGTCGCGCGCAACGCTTCGGGCACGATGGGCCAACCGATCGGGGTCCGCGAAATATCGGCGGGCCCCGCGCCGAGCGTCACGCCAAGCGGCGAATTCGGATTGGCCGTTGCGTAGATCGGTGAATAGTGATTGAGGCCGAACCAATCGAGCGGGCGGCAGATGCGCGCAAGGTCGCCGGGGCGAACATAAGGCTCCATCACCTCGACGAGCCTTGAGGGGTAGTGGCCGAGGCACTGCGGATCAGGGAATGCGGCATTCCAGTAGGCGCCCAGCAGATCGGCCGCGTCCGCATCCGCCGGGGTTGCGGGCAGACACGGCTGCACGTTGTGTATGGCCCCGATCGAAGCCCGCGGCACGAGCGCACGTAGCGCATCGACCGCCGCGCCGTGAGCGAGGTTCACGTTGTGGATCGCGCGTCTCAGCATGCTCCCGCCCGCGGCATCCGGAGCCGCCCCGCCCAAGGCATATCCGAACAGGGTGAAGATGGAGGGCTCGTTGATGGTCGCAAACCGCTTCACACGGTCGCCGTATCGACGCCCGACCAGAGTCGCGTAATCGGCGAACCATCCCGCCGAGTCGCGCACGGCCCATCCGCCGAGATCGTCGAGCGCCTGCGGCAAATCGAAATGGTAGAGGCATAGCCACGGCTCGATGCCGACCTCAAGGAGCGCATCGACAAGCCCGTCATAGAAGGCAAGCCCTGCCTCGTTAGCGGCGCCCCGCCCCTGCGGCAGCACACGAGACCATGCCACCGAGAAGCGATAGGCCCGCACTCCGAGCCCACGCATGAGGGCGACGTCCTCGGAATAGCGGTGGTAATGATCGCAGGCAACGTCGCCGGTGTCATGATTGGCCACCCGGCCGCTTACGCCGTATGTATCCCACACGCTCGGCCCGCGGCCGTCCTCGCGCGCTGCCCCTTCGATTTGAAAAGCCGACGTGGAGACTCCCCAGACGAATGTCGGTGGCCATGTCCATTTCGCATCGTCTGGTGGGTTCATGGGAAGCGCTCCTGTCTCGCAATTGGTTCAAACAACACCAGCGCGGGAAGAGTGAGCTTGACCGGGATCAAGGTGCCCGGTTCGTCACCGGCCAGAATTGTCTCCGCGATCCATTCACGTCACGGTATGGCGATGGTACGGTCAAGATGGGGCGGCATCCCGCGCGGCAATGCGCCGGCAGGCAAGTTCTTTCGCACGGAGACTATATCCGGCGTCTGGTGGCTGATCGATCCCGACGGTGGCCGCTTCCTGTCCAAGGGCGTCAACACGGTCCGTTACGATCAGGATGCCGTCCAGAATAGCGATTGTATCCCTTACGCCGAAGCCTGCCGGCGAAAGTACGGCAGCGAGGACGCTTGGCGCGCCGCGGCGGCTGCGCGCCTGCTGTCGTGGGGCTTCAATACGCTGGGGTCGTGGTCCGACATGCGTGTCGCCAACGCCGGGCCGTCGCCGCTGGCCTCGACGCCGACGCTCCACCTCGGCTCCGCATTCGCCTCCCGCAGCAGCAACGCGGCGCCGCAAGCATTTCCCGACGTATTCGATCCGGCGTTCGAGCGGCACGTGGCGCAGCGCGCACACGATCTCTGCGCGCCGTGGTGCGAGAACCAGCATATCATCGGCTGGTTCTCGGACAACGAACTGCGCTGGGGACCGGATTGGCGTGGTGATGATGCGTTGCTGACGCTGTTTCTCAATTTGCCTCCGCAGAGTCCCGGCCGACGGGCCTCTCTGGAACTGCTCAGGGAGCGCTACGGATCATTCGCAGATTTCAATACGGTCTGGCGCTCAAGCCTCGGCGGATGGGACGAGCTTGCCGCCTGTCCTCACATCGCACCACCCTGTCCGCAACAACCGACCTGCAAGCGGGACGCCACGACGGATGCGCAGATTAGCTCATCTGATCCGAAACATGCCGCTTTCCTGGCGGATTGCGATCTCTTTGCGGGCAGGGTCGCGCACCGCTACTTCTCAACGGTAAGCGCCGCCGTGCGCAAGGCCGACCCCAACCACCTGTTCCTCGGCTGCCGCTTCGCCTACGCCCCGTCATCATCGGTGATCGACGCGGCCAAGCCGCATCTGGATATCCTGTCGTTCAATAATTATGACCCCGACGTCGCAGCCGTCATCGACAGCTACGCGGCGACCGGCAAGCCGTGCATGGTGACTGAATTCTCGTTCCGCGGCGACGATTCGGGGCTTCCCAACACCATTGGCGCCGGGCTTCGGGTGCCCCGGCAAACCGACCGCGCCCGGTGTTTCCGCAGCTTCGTCGAGAGCGGCCTGAGCCATCCGAACCTCGTCGGCTATCACTGGTTCGAACATGCCGATCAGCCCGCGGAGGGCCGGTTCGACGGGGAGAATTCCAACTACGGAACCGTGACCATTGAGGACGTTGCCTATGAGGAACTGACGCGGACCATGACCGACGTGAATGCCCGGGCCGAAACGATTCATGCCGGCGCGGCCGCGTCTGGATGGGCGGCGAAATGATCGGGCGCTGCAAGATCGTCTTTATCGGCGCCGGCAGCATGTCGTTCGGACTTGGCATGCTGCGCGATCTGTTTTCGACCCGCGAATTGGCGGGAAGTACGCTGACCCTGGTGGACCACGACGCGCAGAGCCTCGCCCGCATGACCGAACTCGCGCATGTTCTGAATGCGGCGTCGGGCTCAAGGTTCACGATCGAACACACGACCGAACGGCGACCGGCTCTCGACGGCGCCGGATTCGTGATCAATGCGACCGTCATTGACCGGCTGCGGCTGTGGAAGCTCGATTTCGAAATCCCCCGCAAGTACGGCATCCGCCATACGCTCGGCGAGAATGGCGGGCCCGGCGGCCTGTTCTTCACGCTCCGCACCTTGCCGCTTGTCTTCGATATCGTGCGGGACATGGAGGAGCGCTGTCCGCAGGCGTTGTTCATCAACTTCTCCAACCCGGAAAATCGTATCGTCCTGGCGTTGGGCCGCCATAGCCGGATACGGACGATCGGCCTGTGCCATGGGCTGTTCATGTCGCGTGACGACGTGGCGCGGATTCTTGACATGCCGGCGGCGGAGGTCGCGGTGTGGGGCGCGGGGCTCAATCATTTCCAGTGGCTTCTTCACATCCGCCGGCGCCATACCGGCGAGGACCTCTATCCCCGCCTTCGGGAGCGTGAACTGCACTATGATCCTTCGTTCGCCCCGCTGACGCGCCGCCTTTTCCACGCCTTCGGACTGTGGCCCACATGCAGCGACGAACACCTCGGGGAGCTTCTGGCATACGGATGGGAGGCGGGAGAAAAGGGCTACGACTTCGCCCGTGACGAGGCGGACCGCGAAAAGCTCCGGTCAACCATAGATGCCGTGCTGTCCGGCGGAGACGTGCCGGCCGAATGGCGCACGGCCTCCAGCGAGCGCGGCGCCGCGGTGATTGCCGGGGCGATGCACGACGAGGGCCGCCTGATCGAATCCGGCATCGTGTACAATCAGGGCGCCATTCCGAACCTGCCGGATGACGCGGCCGTCGAGGTCCCGGTGATGGTCGATCCTGCCGGGGTGCATCCGATATCGCTGGGTCCGCTGCCTGACGCCATCGCCAAGCTGCTCCTGACACAGGTGAACGTCCAGCAACTCGCCGTAGAGGCGGCTGTGCGGGCCTCCAAGGAAATCGCGTTACAGGCGCTGCTGATCGATCCCGTCGTCAACTCCGCGACCGCGGCGTCAAGCCTGCTGGAGGAACTCTGGGAGGCCAATCGGCGATACATCCGGCCGTGCATCTGATCGGCCGTCTGCCGGCAATGATAAGGCCGACAGGAAGTCATGCCCTTGCGCGTGCTGAGGGGCGTGATCCCGCCTCGATCAAATCGGCCGTGCAGGCTTTGGTTTTGGATTCGGCTTCGGCGACCCGGCGCTTGACCGCGAGGAAGCTGTCCGGGGTGATCGAGATGGAATCGATGCCGCATTCCACCAGGAAGGCAGCGAACTCCGGGTGATCGCTCGGCGCCTGGCCGCACAGCCCGATCTTGGCGCCGGCGGCCCGCGCCTTGCGGATGACGCTCTCGATCATCCACCTGACCGCCTCGTCCTGCTCGTCGAACAATTCGGCAAGTTCGGCGGAATCGCGGTCCACACCGAGGGTGAGCTGCGTCAGGTCGTTGCTGCCAATGGAGAAGCCGTCGAACCGCTCGGCGAACGCCTTCGCCAGGATGACGTTCGACGGTATCTCGCACATGACATAGACTTCGAGGCCGTTCTCGCCGCGCCGCAATCCGTTCTCCGCCATCACCGCGAGCACGCGGTCGGCCTCCGTGATCGAGCGGCAGAACGGGATCATGACCACGGCATTGGTGAAGCCCATCTCCTCGCGAAGACGATGGATCGCGCGGCACTCCAGCGCAAACCCGTCGCGATAGGCGGGCGAGTAGTAGCGCGATGCGCCGCGAAATCCGATCATCGGGTTTTCTTCGGTCGGCTCAAAGGCCGCGCCGCCGATCAGATTGGCATATTCGTTGGTTTTGAAATCGCTCATGCGCACGATCGCCGGTTTGGGATACTGCGCCGCCGCAATGCGGGCGAGACCGCGCGCCAGCCGATCGACGAAGTAGTCGGTCCGATCGTCATAGCCGCGGGTGAGTTCCAGGATCCGGTCTCGTTCCCTGGCATCGCGCACGCGGTCGAAATGCGCCAGCGCCATCGGATGCACCTTGATCAGGTTGCCGATGACGAACTCCATGCGCACAAGGCCGATGCCGTCGGCCGACAGCCGCCACCAGCGGAACGCCGCGGCGGGGTTGGCGAGGTTGAGCATGATCCGGGTGCGGGTCTGCGGCACATCCTCGAGGCTCAGCTCGACCACCTCGAACGCGGCGGCACCTTCAT
>ERZ778029.2831-NODE-2831-length-11424-cov-3.525464_pt1 | contig 11424 bp, 12 predicted proteins | sample MGYA00375759_ERZ778029 | MGnify/ENA primary metagenome ERZ778029 (study PRJEB29350, sample SAMN05389819) | bioreactor metagenome | isolation source: Ammonium sulfate bioreactor | place: South Africa: University of Cape Town | collected 2014-04-04 ...
TAAGTTTTAATTTGAGTTTATAATCGTAATCGCTGGTTGAATTATCGATTAATGGATGAGGAGTATTAAGCAATTCCTTGAAAATAAAATAAAATACATAGAAATGAATGTAATCGATCAACGATTTCTACCGACGGGAAAAACAGGTGGTGGTTCGGTTACTGCAGCTGGTAAACTGTCTTTAGGAAGTTTCAATGTATCAATTGTGAATGCGGCATGACCACGGCCAAATGCCATTTTATGATGAAATATCTATCAAATAAAATGAAACAAACCAAGCTACTGGTTATTCTTCTTTTTTTTTGATTTTCAAACATATACACGAAGAGGTATCGAATAATAATCGCTGAAAGAGGGCAGTGTTGTTCACATAGTACATATATCGAAAGAGAAACGAATAATCAATCGTTTGTCTTCTGTCGAAGTAATCAGATATGATGGCAAGATTTTCCATCGTTGATTTAACTGGAACATGGTTCCAGATTGATTTTTATATGCGAAATGAAAGAAACGATAACGTATGACCTCTAGTTTACCACTTGAACTGAGTGGGGATGAAACTCTCTAAGCATGGCGGCTGTTGGTAAACTATGGGCCAATGATTACTTGCCATTATAAAAGCGTAGGAAGCAACAGTAATACTTGGCAAAATAAGGAAACGAAATTGAGTTCTTTCGTTGATTTAAATCGAATTTTATTTTGAAAGAAATTTTCGTCAAAATGTCGATGAAATCTAATTCAGCATTTCAACGTCTTCAAGCTGAATATCGTCGTTTAGCAAAAGATCCCATACCCTATCTAACAGCTCAACCATTGTCATCGAATCTATTAGAATGGCGCTATGTCGTACGAGGACCAAGTGAAACACCATATGAAGGCGGAATTTATCAAGGAAAAATCGTTTTTCCGTTCGAATATCCGTACAAACCGCCAAGTTTGTTTTCATTTTTCTGGCGAAAAAGTTAAATAAAACTTGCTGTTCTTAGGTATTTATATGTTAACACCGAATGGGCGATTTAAAACGAATACAAGTTTATGTTTAACCATAACATCGTTTCATCCAGACTCGTGGAATCCGTCTTGGTAGAGAAAAATACGAATCTATCTCGTTGAATTGAATTTTTTTTTTGTTTTTCTTAGGTCAATTTCATCGATTTTAAATGGTTTTTTGAGTTTTATGTGCGATACAAGTGCAACATTCGGCAGTATCGAAACAACATACGCACAAAAACGCAAATTTGCCTATGATTCATTATCATTTAACATTCAGGATCCTGTTTTCTGCGAATTATTTCCCGAAATCACCGACGAAATCAATAAAATTCTCGAAGAACGAACCGCGAAATTAACATCGGAGAATTCTCTTCCAACTAATCAAGATCAATCTGTTCTTTCATCAACATCACCCTCAACATCAACATTACCATCATGGTTAAATAATATCATCGGAAATCTAATGATTGTCGTTCTATTGGCTGTATTCGCTATTGTCGTTCGATTTATTCTTAATTCTACTGCGGAAATTCAGTAGAAAACCAATGATAAATAAGAGAAAGAAGAGAATCAAAGAAAAACTTCACTAATTTTCTATTTGTCTTTTGTTTTGTTTCCTCCTTCTTCTTCTTCTTCTTCTTTTATTTCTCAATGTATAAATAAAAAATTGCAAAACAAAAACAAACAAATTTTCTTCGTTTTTTTTTAAGATATGAGCATTCAACATAATGTCGTCGGTCCGCTGACAGCTCAAGGCGCTGCAGATCCATTTGGTGCGTTGGAATATTTCGACATCACGAAAAAACTTGGCAGTGGTCATTTCTCCGTTGTTTACGCAGCTACAAATCGCTTTAATCACGTTCGTTGTGCTTTGAAAAAAGTTCAAGTAATAAACATTCGCGTTTATTTCTTATTAATCATAAAAAATCGACTTTCTAGTTAAGTCAAATGGCCGATGCCAAAGCGATCGAAGATTGTAAACGTGAAATCGCTCTCTTACAACAATTAAATCACCCGAATGTAATTAAATATTTGTCTCATTTCGTCCAAGATAACGATCTGTACATTGTCTTAGTAAGCAAACGAACGTCTGTTTTTTTCGGTTTGATTTAACGGATTTGTCGCTTTCAGGAATTAGCAGGAGCGGGTGATTTAGCGCAAATGCTTAAACATTTCATTCGAACAAATAAGAAAATACCGGAGAAATCGATTTGGAAGTTTTTTAGTCAAATCTGCAACGGACTTGAACATATGCATCTCAAGAGAATTATGCATCGAGATATAAAACCGGCGAATATTTTTGTTAGTACAGATGGAATCGTTCGGCTGGGCGATCTTGGACTGAGTTAGTTCGAAAATTTTGTGCTGTTTTTTTTTCTTCAAAAAAATTTTCATTTCACAAAAAAAAATAGGTCGATTTTTTGGTTCGAAAACCAATTGTGCTTATTCAATGGTCGGAACACCGTAACTAATTCGCTTTTTATTTGTCAGAATTTGCATAATTAAGCTTTATAATAGATATTATATGTCTCCTGAACGTATTCAAGAGTATAATATTGGTTATAACTTTCGATCGGACATTTGGTCTCTTGGTTGTATTTTATACGAAGTAAAATAGACAAAAAAAAACTCGAATAACTATTGATTTGTATTAGATGGCTGCTCTTCATTCGCCATTCTACGGCGAGAATCTCACGCTGGTGACATTACGTCTGAAAATCGAAGCTCTTGATTACGCACCATTGCCGTCTCATCTCTTTTCTCACGATGTAAATCTTTGAATTTTTCTCGTTGAATAGCAAAACATCTTTCGAATATTTAGCTTCGTCAACTCGTTACTCGATGTCTTGTCATCGATCCCGAACAACGACCAGATATCACCGAAATCAATCATATCGCTCAGTTCATGTACGCAAGATTTGTCGAACAAGCAAATATCAATAATAACAATACGCCAACGCCAACGCCAACACCGACACCGTCCTCACCGAATGGAACTCGTACGCCTGTTAATAATCAATAGAAATCTGTGATACTTCTTCTTCTCATTGTTTATAATTCGATCTTTTCCGTCCATTTTCTCGTAACAGTGAAAATCATTATTTTGACCGTTCCTTCTTCTTCTTCTTTTTTGCTACCATTTCATGAGAATATTCTTGTTAAACAGAACGAAATCTATTTTCTTTATTCTTTTATCAATCCTACTCGGCGTGTTTTAACGATTTGTCGAACTTTTTTTTTTCTTGTTTATAATGTAAAAACGAATGAAAAAAATACGAAATAAATAAAATATCTGTATATGAATGACAAAATGACATCTGTTGAATCGATCGATGAGAAGAGGCTTCGAAATGAAAGTTGATTGGCCAATGAATCGCTGAATGAATCGCTTGAGAATGATAAAGGTATTCTCCTCGTTCTTGTTCTCTTCGTTCTCTTCTCGTTCTCTCTCTTGTGTCTCTCTAACTAACCTAAAATTTCTTTTTTTTAAATGAAAAGATATGCAAATATTCTATTTCGAATGATTTTAATCAACAATTTCGATTGATTCATTCATTGAACTGATCCGTCTTTGGAGTTTCTTCCTCGAACAATCTCATTTGTTTTCTCGATAAAATTGACCTTGATTATTCTTTGAACACAACAGAATTTCCTTCAGATGATGATTATGTGAGACAAAAGTCGACCGACAATCTCGAATCAATGGATTCATCAACGACTCATCCAACAACAAATTCATCGATTCTCGATCTTAGTCAACGAACGACAAATAACGTCATCGACAATTGGACAATTGACTCTCGTCCAAGTACGGTTTCGGATACAATTGAAAATGAATTTATTCCAATCGAATCAACTTGTCAATTCAATGTCGAATATTCTCTAACTGATCAATATCAAAATCGATCGATAAAAGACGAATCTTTGTCAGATAGTTCGAATCCAACACAACAATCAAAACTTGATCTCGAACAATTAACTCAAAAATCATCTTGTTCGTCGAAATTTCGAATTCGTATCAACGAACTCGAGCCTTGTTTCGATTCATCTCCTTACGATCCGTCGAGTTTTCTCTGGTCGAAATACCTTTCGATTCTCAACGAACGTTCGATCTCCGACGAATTCTTCGATCATTACCTCTCTTCACTTCATTCCGGTTTCGAACTCGACATGAAACTCGAATATTGTTACGATATTCAACGTGATTTATATTGGTTAACGCAAATTCAATTAGTTTCTCATTGTTTAGTCTATTTACATTATATTGGCATCCCCGATGACGACACATCGAACGATTTCTGGGCGAATATTTATGATCAACGTTGTCGACCGATCGGCTGGTGCAAAGAACATAGTAAACTGATGTTACCACCGCCGATTCTCACCAAACGAACGACACAACAAACGACAATCCCGAGTCTGAACAATGGTTTCGATAAACATTATGAAAACGAACAATTGCAAACGCCGAAAGACTTTCTTTTCGATAAAGTATTTCGACAAAGCTAAAAGTTCAATAAAATGTTTGTTTTTTTTAAATTTATTTCTTGTTGAAGGATTTTGGTTTGAATCCGATTGAGCAATTAAAAATCGGCATGTTACTCGAAATTCAAGATTTCGACCGGCCGTGGACACTTTGGTTCGTTCGAATCGTCGATAATCGAGGCGGACGATTACATTTACGCTACATCACAACGACAAATCTCGACGAGCCAACCGAAGATTCAACAAAAGACATTCGAATATTCTATCTCGATTGGCGTGTTCACGCAATCGGCTGGCTACAGACCAATCCCTCGGTCTATTCCTACGAATATCCTCAATGTTTGTCATCGAACATCACCGACAAACACGAGCTAATCGAATTCGCTTTGAATTTATCTCGAAATCAAACATTTGCACAAGATATGTTCCAATCCGATCGCATCGTTTTCAACAAGGCAATCAGCTGGAGATCTTCGATTGGCAAAGTCAATCGATTTATGTCGGAGAAATCGGTCAGATTTACAATGAATTTTACTTCGAAGTTCGAATTGATAACGAACAACAAACGAAATTCATTGGCCACGCGACACATCCGTTTATTTTGCCGGCACATTGGGCCGCCGAACATCGGTTTGCTCTGATGAAAGGCAAATCGATTCGGCAGCCGGAAGACTACTGGAGTGTTGCTCGAGAGAAATCGAATGAGAATCAACTGGCATCGGACCGATGTTTTCATCTGCTCACGTTGAATTCAACGGGCAACAATCGAGTTGAACCAGGAATGAAAATGGAAATGATTTTAACCATTGACAATCGAGATTTAGTTGTCTCGGTGACGTTGATACATGTTGCTGATCATTTGATGTGGCTCCGAGTTGACAGTAATCACGAATCTATTCGAATGTATCACGTTGTGCCGATAAATTCGTTGGATATTTTTCCGGTTGGCTGGGCGAAATTCAATCGATTCGAATTTCTGCCGCCGGTTGATTATCGAACTCGAGTTCGAACATTCGAACGCGATCAATACGAGTTATTTTCATCTGTGACAAATTACCCGAGAATTCCTCGAATTTACCTCGGTGAAACCTTTCAATTGACGTTGTTCATCAATATTCGTTGTTTTACTGGGCCGAATCTGTGTGCATCGCGTTTGGCTCGGATTCCATCGCAATTCGGACCCGGTCCGTACGAGCACGTGCTCATCGACATGTTTCACTATCTTCTTTCCACGATATCGACGTCGACGAATGCTCTTCGAGCTCTTCGACGGCTCGAACATTCGACGAACGCGAATTTCCAAACGCATTACATCAAAGCAGCGAAACGCGCGTCCAAACTCATCCGACCGATTTCCCTGCCGAAAAATCCTCGATTAATCTTTCATTTTCTTCGTACGATTTGCACGCAATTAGAAACATGTCCGAATTTAATCAGTATGCAGCATTTCGAACACAAATGTCCGGACAAATGTCATGTTTTAACGAATACTTTTGGTAGTAGCAAAATCCGTTTTTTTTGTTCGGTTGGAAATTCCGTTGTGTTTTTGTTTTGTTTTAGCACATTCATTTCATTCGAAACATAAACGAACGCAATTGCGTACAGCTCAAAATCGACAACGTAAACAGAAATCGTTGTTAGGTCTTTTAAAATCAAATCCTCTTCCTGAATCGACAACAAATACGAATACCGACGAATCATCGCCGACGGAATTAGTTGTCGACGATGTTTCGCCGACGAGTAGTACATCGGTTCCATTGCCGCCGGTTGCAGGCAGCGATCGGAAAACACGTGGTTTTCGTGTTCATATTGAACCACGAACACATACAGTTACACGAATGAATAAAAAACAGAAAAATGCAATTAAACAAGAACCTGAAGAAGTTCAAGACGTGATTCCCGATTCATCATCGTCGATTTCCAGTACAATCCGAGGTTTTTAGCTCTTAAAATCATAATTATTTTTTTTTAAATTTTTGTCGATATTTTGAATAGAATCAAAACGTTCTCGATTAGGCAAAGGCAAACGTCCGCCCTCTCCCGTCGTCACAATGAATATCCTCTCGAATCCCGTGTCACCGGGTAGTAAAACCAAGAGAAAACGTCGATCTCCTCCCATCGACAACGATCTTCCGTCATCATCAACGGATCTACTTGTGCCCAAAGTCGAACCTCAACCATTAGCCTATCCAATTCCTTTGATAAATACGCAGAATCCAGTGACATGGAATGTCAACGATGTTTGCTCGTATTTAAATCAATCGGGTTGTTCATTTGCGTTGAAAACCATTCAAGAACAAGAGATCGACGGCGCAGCTCTTCTACTTCTCGATGATTTGCCTAAAGTTCAAGATCTCTTAGAATTTAAATTAGGTCCGGCAGTTAAATTCTGTCATGTTGTTGAACAACTTCGTACGCAAGTTATCGACACATTTCATTCATCACCATCGCTCAAAACCCCATCGCGTCTATCAACGACAAATACATCTTGAAACAGTGTAACCCCGAGTACTTGACGACAAATATAAAAGAAGTTCGAATTCAATCTATGTGTTTCCCTTCTCCTCCTTTCGCTTTTCTTTTTCTGCAAAGAACTGTATCTTTTTCTGTGGTGTTTTTTTTTCTTGTACAATTTTTTGTTCGAGCAAAAGAATAAATAAGATAAACAAATGTTCTAAACACGTGACATTTCCTATCTCGAAAGTAGATCAAGATAAGCAAACCCGTTTTCTGGTTGATGATTGTAAGGGACTTGTCATGTCGAGAAATATTTTCTTTTTCCTTTCGATCGTTTGTCAACCGTGACGTTATTCATTCGTTCTGTTTAATATTGACGAGAACGCATGTCGAACGAAAAGAGCAATTAAGTATTGAATTTATTCATTTTTCAAAATTTCCTTTCAACGAATATTTAATAAGTAATTAAAATCACAAAAAAGAAGAAGAAGAAGTAGTAGTAGTAGAAAAATGTTTGATGCAGTTTGGAGGCCGATTCAACGTGGAATTGGTTTTGGTCAAGGGAATGCTCAACCTCGTCGATCACTGATCGGTTTCGTTAAGAAATTTCTTAACGATTGGTCATTAGTTTGGAGTGCTGTACTTGCCTATACGTTTATCGTCTCACTTTTGCCATTATTTGTCACAGCTTTTGGCATTCTTGGATTTATTTTCCGAGCCAATTCTAGTGTTCGACAGACGATTATCGATGCAATTGTCGATGCACAACCAAATGCAACACAAGAGGGCATCAGACAAGTGACCGAGATCGCTATGGATAGTGCGAGAAGTGGTGCCGGTGGTATATTTGCGATTGGCATTATATTTTCTCTTTGGGGTGGTTCACGTTTATTTGCAACTATGGACGATATTTTTACGATTATTTATCGAACACGTCAACGTGGTTTTCTCAAAAAAAATCTTCTTGCTATTGGAATGTTAATTTTATTTATCATTTTAATTGTTTTTATCGTTGTTTCAGCGGGTGTTCCATCGTTTTTAATCAATGTTCTACCGGACAGTCGAGGCGCACAATTCGGCATATTCGTTGCCGGAATTGTTCTTTCGATTACTGTTGCGTTCGTACTCTTTCTCTTAATCTATTTAATCATTCCGAATAAACCCATTCGATTTAAATATGTTCTTTGCGGAGCATTGCTCGCTGCTATTCTTTTGGACATCTTTCTCATTCTATTTCCATTATATATTCGACGATTTATGGGTTCGTTTGTTGGTTTAATAGCATTTTTTTATTATTTTGGTTTGATTATTATTCTTGGTGCACAGATAAATGCGGATTTTTTCGATCGTATTCAACAATTTCCCGATGGTTTAGGTACATTTGTCAGTGAAGCTTTTGAAAGATTAGTTCGAAGAGCAGGACCCATTGCTCCAGTGATCAATCAAGCACAATATCCTCCTCGTCCTCGGCCAGCTTACGTCCGAAGACCTTACTGAAACAACTTATTTTAAACACAATTTTAAGTTTTCTTTGTTCTGTTTGAAAAAGATTGACCTAAAGACAGAAATTAGATACAGACTTCGATAACGATCATCCTTCGTCATTCTCAATGACGAGGTGATTATATGCGTACATATTCTAAATATCATTCGGTTTTTTTTCTGTCTGCACTAGCTGTACAATAAACGATCAATGACATCTATATTTTCAAATTGGGTAAAATAAGTTTGAACTTCTCACTCTTTTGCTGATTAGTCTCGAGAAATATTTGTTTTTCTTTCGGTTAAATCGGTGAAAAGAAAGCAATCTAATTGCGTTTTTAATTGCATGACATTTATTTTCTAGTAATTAGCATTGACTACCAGAAAGCGTTTGTAAAAAAGAACTCATTTGAACTTTTTATCGTTGCCGATGATTAATCACAAAAATATTTATTTTCTTTCCATTCAATCGATGAAAATAAAGCAATCTAATTGTGTTTTATCACATGATATTTATTTCGTAATAATAAAAAGAAGAAAAGTACATTGAAGTTTTTAAATATCTACAGAATGATTTAATTGCGATTCGATTGAATGTAGAAACGAAAGATTCTTCGAACGTAAATGAATTTGTCCGCCGAAGCGTTGCAAACGTTTTTGCAGATCATAAGCTATTAAATGTTCTTCGAGAAAATATTCTCGGCCAATCCTGTTGACAGGAAAGCAAATGCTTCAAACGATAACGAGATTCATCGAGTTCGAGCATTGAAAAAGCTTCACGTTGACTTTGTTGAGCATAAATCAGCTCAAAATCAAGACAAATCGACACTCGACTGTACTGACAAATGAAACGATAGTTATTACTCAAGTGTTGTACTAGAAAATCAAAGAATAGAATAGGAATGATTAGTCCTCTCGAACCTATGGAACGAATGATTCAGGGACTCGACAACCAAATTCTCGAACAACAACAACATCGACAACATACAAAACAATCAAAACCCAAACTCAGACTTAATCAAAAGGTAAAATCTGCGAAATTAAACTATCAGATCTGAATTGAAACTGAATAGCATCTTGACTGAGTCGAATTGTAAGATAAGGGATAAAGAAACAAAGAAAGCTCAATGCTCGTTAGAATACATAGGCTTCACATCTCCGCTTTCAACAAGTTCTCAAAGACCGGGGGATCCTACCAGATAATCAATCAGGTTTTCGACCAGGTCATCGTCTGCAGACAAGGGTGCTGGTATTAATAGAACAAATCACATCCTACATGGCTAACAGTTCACCAGTTGCCACAGTTTTTTGTGGATTTTAAATCAACCTTTGACCAATTGTGGGAGGAAGGCAAAATGATGGACAATTTGGAATATTACTCAACGTTATCGGTGCAACCCATCAATTATGGTAAAACTCAAGCGATGTTTTCAGCACGTGCAATAAACTATCCAAACCCTATGCCAAAACTTCAATATGGCAACCACAGGCTGGAATGGGTCAGTTCATACAAATACCTTGGGTATTGGATAACAACTAAGATAGGGTGGGGAAGCATGATGAATAAAACGTGTCTTCGGATTCGTCAACAAACAGGTTTTATTTGGTAATTTCGCCTATCTTCTCAATCGACAGAATGAAAGAAATGTTCTACTCTTTATTGTTACGAAATTTAAGTGTCTTCTAAAGATATCGTTCAACTTTCTCGCTTTAATTGCATTAGGTATTTCCTTGGTTTTGGCTAGTATTTGTCGTCGAATTTAACTAAGAGACAGCAAAACATTATGATTGTTGGTGTGACTAATAGTCTGGTGACCTCATGACCTTGGTTTACTATATCGAGGCATCGGTCACGTTATTACGTATATATATATACGTGTGTGTTTCTGTTCTCTCTCTCTGATCTTTGTCTCTCTTCACTTGTCCTGGTTGTTTCTGTTTTCCTTCTGTGTTACTGTAGTTTTCTGTAGTGTGTTTATTTGTTACAAATAAACTGTGATCTCTTCACATACACACACACACCTACACAACTAACAATGTTCATCTTTTTTCCTTTCTTATTAATAAACAAACAGCCATTCACTTCAAATCTAGATTTTGCGTGAAGACTTTTCCTGACATCGTTTTGATAGCAGAACACAGTCACCTATTATATGTTCTTAAAAATTGCAGTTGTGTAGCCTTCTAGTCTGCGGATTGAGGGTGAGAGTGTTTGTTAAAAGGAAATCATTGGAAATTCAGACTATAAACTTTGAATTTATCGTTGATGCTCATTAATCACAAAAATATTTATTTTTCTTTCGGTTAAATCGATGAAAACAAAGCAATCTAAGTGTGTGTTTTTATCACATGACATTTATTTCGTAATAATACAAAGAAGAAGAAAAAGAAAAGTACATTGAAATTTTTAAATATCTACAGAATGATTTAATTGCGATTCGATTGAATGTAGAAACGAAAGATTCTTCGAACGTAAATGAATTTGTCCGCCGAAGCGTTGCAAACGTTTTTGCAGATCATAAGCTATTAAATGTTCTTCGAGAAAATATTCTCGACCATTCGTCGGAATCCAAATGAAATTCAATAAAGATTTATTGAAATGAAATGTATCTTGATGTTCATTGAGAATTATCTCCAAGATTTGATTTAATGTTGTGGCTTTGTTTAAACGAATTTTCAATGGAATATACGTATTTGTTGTCAATAAAGATAAATAAAACGTTAGTTCAACAATATTTTCTTCGAGATCAACGAAACCACTGTCACTTTTTTCAATCGACGATATTTGCCGATGCGTTGATGAACACGTTTGAAATGATTTCAATGAAATGCCCGAATAGGTTTTATCTTTGGCACAATTAATAACATGTACAAGCCAACGAGATAGACGCCAAATATCGTCTAAATCCTGTTGACAGGAAAGCAAATGCTTCAAACGATAACGAGATTCGTCGAGTTCGAGCATTGAAAAAGCTTCACGTTGACTTTGTTGAGCATAAATCAGCT
>ERZ778029.2844-NODE-2844-length-11402-cov-3.642725_pt1 | contig 11402 bp, 9 predicted proteins | sample MGYA00375759_ERZ778029 | MGnify/ENA primary metagenome ERZ778029 (study PRJEB29350, sample SAMN05389819) | bioreactor metagenome | isolation source: Ammonium sulfate bioreactor | place: South Africa: University of Cape Town | collected 2014-04-04 ...
GCGTGTTTGCGGCGCAGAAGGGCGCCACGCCCGAGATGCAGGAGGCGCTCGAGGCCGGCATGGTGCGCCTGGCGGCGCTCGTGCACCAGCACACGGGCGTGGCGATCGCCGACCTGCCGGGCGCCGGTGCAGCCGGTGGCATCGCTGGTTCGTTCCACGCACTGCTCGGTGCGTCGCTCGTGCGCGGCATCCGCTTGATCGCCGAGGCACACCGGCTCGAGGAGCGCATTCGCGACGCAGACCTCGTCATCACCGGCGAGGGCAGCTATGACGCACAGACCGCCGGCGGCAAGGTCGTGGCACACGTGCTGGAGCTGGCGCTGCAACACGCTGCCACGAGGCCGATGGCGCTGGTGGTTGTGTGCGGCCGCGCGGCTGACGACATTCCGCACCAGCCGCAGGTCGACGTTGTGCCGCTGCTGTCGCGCTTCCCGATCGAGTACTCGATGCAGCACACGGCCGAGGCTCTCACCGAGATTACGCGTCAAGTCATAGCGCCAATCGTAGCGAAGCGCTTAGCGATATCGACAACAGAATGAGTGAGCAGGCAGGCAGGACGGGGCAGGCAGGTAATGATGTATCTTTATTGCACGTGCTTTATTGAATCAGGCAGCATTCGATCGACGACGACGAACGGAACAGCGGGAACGCCGCAGCCCCCGCGCCATTCGCTCGTCGCCCTCGTCCTCTTCGCTGCTGCTGCTGCTGCCGCTCTCGCTCTCGCTCTCGCTCTCACTCCATGGACCTCGCTCGCATCACGCGGCTGCTCTGTCAGACGTGGAGCTACGACAAGTTCATTCGCCTCGGCGCCTATGGCTCCAAGGCGCTGATCCCGATCGCGCAGCGCCTCGGTCCCGGTGAGCTGGGCGAGCCGTTGGCGCTGCGGCTCGCGGCTCTGTCGTCGGCGTTCGCCAAGTACCGCATCGTCACGCGCCTCTCGGGCATCCCGCTCACGCTCTACGCTCTGGGCGAGGCGCCGAGCGACGACCCGGTGCTGCGGCACTGCAACACGCTGCTGAACTGGAGCAACCTCGTGTACTATCCGCTCGAGCACCTGGCGTGGCTGTGCGACATTGGCGTGCTGCAGCGCGACAGCTCGGCGCTGTGGCTGCACTCGTGCCGCGTGTGGTTCTTCAACATCGTCGTCGACCTCGTCGCCACCGTGCACTCGCTGCGCCTCGTCGGCCGCGCCATCCAGCAGCTGGCGCTCGAGGTGCAGCGCGCGCGCGCCACCTCCAAGGACACGGACGTCGCCGAGCAGCAGCGCCGCCTGCGCGACCTGTCGGCCAAGCGCCAGGCGCTGCTGCTCAAGGCCGTCAACGTGCTCGCCGACCTGGGCCTCGCGTTCCACTGGGGCTTCCCGAGCAAGTCGCCCTTCTCCGAGACCGCCATCGCGTGGCTCGGCGTGCTCGGTACCTTGGCGGGAGGCTACATGCGCTGGAAGGAGACCTGAGTCAGTTGGTGCGGTGCGTGTGAGTGTGCGTGTGAGTGCGTGCGTGAGAGTGCGCAGTGTGCAGTGTGTATTGCACGAGTACGACGCTGTGCCACCGTGCGATGCGACGTCATAAAGAGGCCTCCGGAGGCCGCGAGACATCAGGCCGAGCGCGGGGCGTCACAGCCGCGCGTACAAGCGACTGCGCTGCCGCTGGAGCTCGTGCAGCTGCTGCGCGACGCCGAGCTGCTCGTCGGAGCCGAGCGGTTCGCCCGAGTCGCGATGGCGCACAGCAGCCTTGAAGCCGTCGCGCTCGGCCATCTCCTTGAACTGCCGCCCTTCCGGGCTGTGCCGCGAGATGCCGTCGAACAGCGTCGCGAGCGTCTGCGTCGAGCGCAGTCCCTACGCGCACACCGACCATTAGTGCTCGCTGTGGTGTCTCTGCTCGCTCATGTGCTCGCTCGCGCGCACCATGTTCTCGTACGCCTGGTTGACGACGAGCTTGTTCATCATGAGCTGGTTCTTGGGCACCGACGCCATGCGCTGCACGAGCCGCGCCACCGTGCCGACCAGCTCCTCGCGAGGCACTGCTTGCGACACCAGCCCGATCGCCGCTGCCTCACGTCCCGTGATCAAGTCTCCAGTCAGCAGCATACCTGAACTCACAGTGCGTGCAGGCAGGTGCGTGAGCGTGAGCGGGCGGGCGCCCTGCGAGCAGCGCAGCTCGGCGTACGCTTGGCGCGCTCGGCGCCGACGCGGTACACCCACATCTGCGTCGACGGCGAACCCCACACTCGCGCCGGCGGGTAGCCGATCTTGGCCGTCTCCTCCATCACCACTGGCGCGCAGGAGACGAGGCTTGCTTTCGTGAGCCCAACGCACGGAGAGTGGCAGCGGCAGCAGCAGCAGCGGCATACCAATGTCGCAGCACAGCGCAATGTCGGAGCCGCCCGCGACGGCGTAGCCTTGTACCTTGCACACGCTGCATCGCCGCGTCAGCCGCTGCGGGCGAGGCGAGGGCGCAAGCACCGACGTACGTGGGCTTGAGGCTGTACCACAGCGACATAAAGTCGTCGGTGTTGCGCTTCATGAGGTGGTAGTCGAGGTACGGGTCCCACGAGCCGGTCTGCGAGCCGGGCCGCGAGACGCCGGGCTCGGCCTGCGCGTACTCCTGCAGGTCGTAGCCGGCGCAGAAGCCCGCGCCCTCGCCTTCCACGACGATCACGTGCACTGCCGAGCGAGCGTGAGCATGGCACGCTGGCCCTTGCACCGCGCCGCCACCACGCGCCCCGGCATACCAGCGGGGTCGGCGTTGGCGAGATCGACTGCGCGGTGGATTGCGGCCGGCATCAACGCGTCGATGGCGTTCAGGCGCGCCGGACGCGACAGCGTGATGTACGCCACACGGCCTTCTGTGCGGTACTTGACGCCGTCGTACGACAGACCGTCCATGTGGAGTGTACAAGTGAGCGAGCGAGGCACCAACGAACAAGCGAATGAATGAATGAAGCGGCGCCACAGCCGTGGTTGAAGGAATGTCGCTGTCGCTGTCGCTGTCGCTGTCGCTGTCGCTGTCGCTGTCGCTCGCTGTCGCTCTCTGTCGCTGTCGCTCTCTGTCGCTACCTCTGCTGCGTCTTGAACCGAAAGCTCGTCGTGTGGAGGTACGGCGCATCTCCTTGCCTCAGCAGGGCGTGCTCTGCTAACAGTGGCATGTTGATGGCGTTGACGACACCTTGTGTCTCGACGCAAACGCCCGAGAAGCGTCCGTACACGCAGCCTCGCCGGCCGCGCTCGGCCTCGATATGCGCTGCCGTGTAGATGTGCGCGATCGGTTGCGTGGTCTCGACGCACACCGAACGCCCCGAGGCAGCGTCGACGATCGTGGCAGCTCGCCTCATGCGTGTACCGCGCAGTAGCGTCGGCGCAAGACGCAACAGCGCAGTGGCGTCGTCGGCTTGCTCGTTGGCGTCGTCGCGCTCGTCGTCGAGGACGAAGCTGTCGTCGAAGCCACCGAACGAAGCAGTCGCAAAGGCTGCTGCGAAGCCGCCCGGCTTTGTGAGGTCGTACACCGAGCCGGCCACAGGCAGCACGCGCCCCGAAGGCAGCACGTCGGGCATCTCGAGGCGGCGTGAGGCAGCGAGCAGCACTTCGTGGCGCACGACGGAGCCCGACGCATCGCCGGCGAGATTGAAGTACGAGTGATTGGTGAGCATGATGGGCGTGGCGCCATCGGTGCACCGTGCCGCGACCTCGAGCAGCAGCGCGTCGTCGGCCGTGAGACGCATGCGCAGCACCACGCTCACGGTGCCGGGGAAGCCCTGCTCGCCGGCCGGCGACTCGAGGCGCAGCTGCAGCGTGTCGCTCTCGACAGCTTCCTGGCGCTCGCCGTCGAGCGACGCGACCACGGTGCCTCGCGGGAGCAGGTCGGCATCCCAGAGTCGGTGCGAGAAGCCGCGCGAGCCGCCGTGCAAGCAGTGCGCGCCGTCGTTGGCCGAGAGCTCATGGCGCTGCTGCTGCTGCTGTTGTTGTGCGCCGAGCACGAACGAGGCGTTGGCGATGCGCCCCGCTACACGGCCGCACATGGCGCCAAAGTACGACGGATTCGAGAGGTACTCATCGAGCGTATCGAAGCCGAGCACCACGTCGGCCTCGACGCCGTGGCGGTCGCGCTGGCGCACGCTCACGATCGTGGCGCCCCAGTTGCTCACCTGCACTCGCAGCCCCGACGCCGTGGCGCTGGTCCACGTGAAGAGCTCGACTGGTCGGCCATCGTGTTCGCCCCAAGGTTCGCGTGTTAGTGAGCCCATGTGTGAGGGAGAGGGAGGGAGAGTTGTGAGGACTGATCGAGCGCGCGGGCAACACTTCATTCGCGACGCTGACAGCGACATTCCGCTGCCTCCTCACTGCGGCACGCAGCGGGACTCGCCTCGCCTTGTCCGTGGCCAATGTCTACAGTGCTGCTTCGATCTCAGCTTCGATGGCCTCCCTGTCCAGTAGGCCATCGTACATCCATTGCGAGAAGCCACGCTTGCCGTACGCGGCACCGAGTAGCGAGCCGAGCGCCGAGCCGCGCGCCACGTTCTCGCCGCCAGCGTTGGCGCTCGCGAGCAGGCACGCCTCGGGGCTGTCGGCGTACTTGTACGCAAACACCAGCATGGCCGGAAAGGCCGACGACATGTAGCACGCGCACATCGGGTCCTCCGAGTGGTACTGGCGTGCCACGGCCTTTTGCAGGTCGAAGCCCAGCTGCGTGGCGGCTTCGAGACACTGCTGCCGCAGCGCGTGGGCCGCGTCGGCGTTGGCATCGTGATCACCGCCGCCGCTCGCTGCTGCTGCTGCTGCCGCCGCCGCCTCTGGCGCCGACGCACGGCGCAGCAGGCGGTACAACATCGAGGCGTAGAGCGAGCCGTAGAATGGCAGCTGGTCCGAGCGGCGCAGCGCGCGCAGATACTGCTCGACCGACGTCTCGACGGCATGCCACTCGGCAGTCGAGGCGGGCGCGTCGATCACGGCTCGCGTGTCAACATCGCGCTGCAGCGACGTGACGACCACCGGGCCCAAGCACGTGAGCGCGTCGATGGCGTCGACGTTGTGGCCGTCGTTGTCGGCGCACTCGGCGAGCGGCAAGCCGCGCACGACGTTGGCAAAGAACATGCGCAAGTAGGTCGAGGCGTACGTGTCGTTGTGCGAGCCGGGAGTCGTCATAAAGTCGCGAAAGAGCTCGAGGTGCGAGGCGCGCTCGTAGCAGCGCTCGGGCCGCGACGCCACGTGCCGCAGCAGCAGGCGCGCCAGCTGCGCCTCGAGCGTGTTCTCGCCGCGCTGCAGCGTGCAGTGGTAGTGGTAGTTGCCGCCGCGCAGCCAGTACTGCCGCTTGCCGTGGTTGATCACGTCGCCGATGATCGAGCCCGAGTCCGAGCCACGGCCACCGCTCGAGGTCGACGAGAGGTTGAGGATCGAGCCCGGCAGGTGCAGCTTGGGCGCCTCGTAGCGCGTGATCGAGCCGTAGTCGATGCCGATGCGAGAGCGATCATAGTACCAGTGGACCGGGCTCGCCAGAGCATCGCCCATGAACAAGCCCCAGAGAGCGGCAGCAGCGCGGTCACGAATGACTGACATGATTGTGAGAGAGAGAGAGAGAGAGAGACGATTGCGTGATAGTGGGTGCGAGAGAGAGCGAGCAAACAACGAACAGTGAGTGTGATGACGAGGAAGATGAAGATGAGAGCGGCACGTGAAGCAGCGACGCGCGTGCTGCTCCATGCCCCGTGCGATGGAAACGCCGCTCTTGTTGTTGTGTTGGCGATTGTATCGATGATATTGAATTGATGAGATATATATATTGTATGGTACAGTATCATTGCCCCCTTGCTCCTCTCTCAAAAGTACGTTGACAACCACGCAGTAAAGGCTGGCCACTTTGCTAGCGCATACAAGAACGACGCTCCGAACGTAATGAGCATGCCGACGATCGACAGCAACGTCAGCACCTCACTGAAGAACACCACGCCCAAGATGGTGGAGGCCGGTCGCACGGCAGCCACCGTCACTGCTTGGCTGACGGCGCTTGTGTACTCGATGACGGCCAGGGCGAGGAGCAACAGAATCGACTCGAATACCGCCTGCATGCACACGTACAGCACGACCGACACGGTCCACGTGTACGACAGCACGCCCGAGAGCTCGCCCGAAGCCAGGAAGGTCGCCAGACACAGCGCGAAGCTCACGGGATTGGCAAGCAACATGAGCGTCAGCGACGAGTAGTCGCTCATCGCTCGCTCTGCCAGCAGCGAGCGCATCACGGTGGCGATGGCCGACATGACGGCCAGCACGGCGCCGAGCGTGGTCACGTGATCGGCCAGACGCACCGACACGAGATCGAGCGACGAGCCGGCTCCCAGTGCGACGAGGATCACGCACACGGGCCACGAGGTGCGCTTGCTGAACAGCACGAAGCCGAATACGGCCGTGAGCACCGGCTGCGCTGCCTTGGTGACTGCCAGCAAGCTGATCGGTGCCTCGAGCGTCGCCCACGTGGCAAAGATGAACTGCGCCGCCAGCGCCAAGCCCACTGGCAGCACCAGCCAGACGTACGAGGCGAAATCGGTCGTGGCCGAAGGAGAGGCCGAAGGCGGCGGAGGCGAAGGCGGGAGCGGAATGTCGGGTGTCGGAGCCGTTGGGTCTGGAGTGGCGAGCAGCACCTCGGGCGCTACGACGACGATGCTCGAGCGTCCAGAGGTGGTAGGCGGTGCCAACGACGTGGGAGCCGACGAGATGGTATAGTACTGACGGTAGTCCGGCTCAAAGTCGACCAGCTCGAGCATCTCTTCGCCCGATGAAGTCGTGGTGGTTCGCCGGCGCTCGGTAGACCGGAGCACAGTTGCATCGATGGGCACTACTTGCAGTGCGCCGTCACGATGAGCCTCAGTGGCGAGCACTGCCGCAGTGGTCTGATGATGGTGGTGCGCCTTGGGCACGCGCAGCCAAGCGGGAGCCAGCATGTACGCCACGAGTGCGATCGGTGCAAAGAAGCCGTTCTCGATCGTGGCCAGCAGAAAGGGAAAGTCGAAGGAGAAGGCAATGTAGAGCTCCTGCACGAGAGAGAACTGAGAGTGAGCACAGCATGAACGAGAGGAGCGCGAGAGGAGCGCGAGAGGAGCGAGAGATGAGCGAGAGCTGAGCGATAGATGAGCGATGGATGATTGGCGGCAAGCTAAAAATACGCCTCGCGCGATCGATCCGCCAAACGAACCCAGCAAGCGCGGTGGTTCCATACCAACCCATACCAACCAACCCATTAAACCAACTCACCACCCAAAATCAAAGCAAAGAAACCGCTGCTGCATATGATAAAAGGCAAGCAACTCTTGGTAGATATGACGAGTATCTCGATATCGCGTCGAGCTTATCCGCTCCAACAGCGAGGCCGCCGTGCTCTGGCGCACCTTCTGTAACACGGGCTTCAACGTGGCAAAGAATGCAAACGCCACGATCAGCCCGATCTGCGCGATGCGGGCGCGTTGTTCGATCCACTGCGCGTAGGCCCACTCGCGCGCCGCAGCCGCCGACGTGAAGAGCGCCAACGACGGCGCAGGTTCGGGTGCGAAGAAGTCGCCGCCCAGCGCATCGAGCGACAAACTCACTGGTCGCTTGGAGGCTAGCAGCGGCGTGGTCTCGTACATGGACGAGCCGTACGAGTTGCGCTTGTTATCGCCATACGTCGACGAGCGGTGGCTGCCCGCGGGCACGCCGTCGTACTCGATCTCGATCACGACTGGCGTCGACATACGGCGCGCGACGCCACCTCTTGTAGCGCCACCAACGATCGTTGCTTCATCAGTGGTGCCTGAGCCCTGCATGAGACAATACCGGCGAACGACGAGATGAAGAGGAGCTGGCAAGTAGATGTGTTGGACTGCTGCTGAGAGGGAGCGAGAGAGAGACGAGGCGTGGTGGAGCGGGAGCGGAAGTCGAGATGTTGGAGAGATCGCTCGCGATGTCGCTGCTGCTGCTGCCGCCGCCGTTGCTGTTCTTGACTTCGCTCTGTCGCTCTCTCGCTGCTGCTGCGGCTGCTGCTCGGTGAATGGCCTCGCCCAGCCCCGCTGGTGCTGCCACTACCTCGCCCCACCCTCCTTCATGCAGCTGTATCTACGACGGCGATGGTGGTCGGCCGCGGTCGATCGCTGCCGCCGTGCGCCAGCTGGTGCGCGAGGGCCAGCGGCGGTGGCTCAAGACGCGCGAGGTCGTGACGCTGCTGCTGCACCATGACGAGGCCGGCTTGGCGCTCGCGACCGTGCCGCCGTGCAACCCGCCGTCGGGCGCCATGTTCGTGTTCGAGAAGGAGCAGGTGCCGCGCTTCCGGCAGGACGGCGTCAGCTGGAAGACCAAGCGCGAGCGCAACGTCATACGCGAGAACCACGAGACGCTGATGCTCGACCGCCACGAGATGCTGGTCGTCTCGTACGCGCACTCGGCCGACGTGCCGGGCTTCCACCGCCGCTGCTACGCGCTGCTGGCCGACCGCAACCGAGTGCTGGTGCACTACTTGCTGACCCACCCGCCGCCGCAGCCCGCCACCGCCGCGCCAGTGCCAGTGCCAGCGCCAGCAGCAGCAGTGGCATCGTCGCCAGTCGTCGACGGCCTCTCGGCGCCTGCGTCGCCGTTCGCTCCGTTTGACTCGAGCTCCGTGCACGAGCCGCAACTCCACCTGCCAAACCAGCCGTACGCCGAAGATGCCAGCGAGGGCGAGGCTCGAGTGGCTCCTGTCACGGCGGCGACGCCGACCTGGCAGCCGCGGCGATCGGTGCACGTCCAGACGTCGCTGTTCGGCACGGGCCCGCTGCTGAGCTCGAGCGTGCCTGCGTCGCCGCTCGCTCCCGCTCCTGCGCGCACTCCGTCGCCATCGCTGGCCATGGGCACGGCGGCCCTCATGCCAGCTCAAGGGCCGAGTGCATTCGAGCCGCAGCACGCGAGCTTGAGCCCGTGGGCGGCCGAGTTCGACATGGCCTTCGCGCACGGCGCCGCGGCGGCTGCTGCTTCTGCTGCCACTCCCACACCAGCGGCTGCAGCGTCGTCGCCATCACCATGGCAGCCCTTCTACGAGGCGCTCGAGCCCACCGAGGCGCGCTTGCCATGGCACGCCGAGAGCCGCGTGCAGCTGCGGCCGCTGCTGCACGCTGCGAAGCGCGACTGCGCCGCAACCGGCAGCACTGCGCCGCCTGCGTGCGCCTTCGTCGAAGGCGAGCACGAGCTCTCTGACATGCAGCTGATGCAACTGGCAGCCGGAGAGCTGCCGCTCGAGCTGCGCCTCACGACCGACGAGACGCTCGTGTCGTCGTCTCCGCCGTCGCCGTCGCGCTCTGAGAGCGTGGCGTACGAGCCGCCGCCCGAACCGGCCATCGATCTCGCCCCTGCGCCATCGAACTCGAGGGAAGACACCACAGGTGCTGCGACACCCGAGCAACAACCAGACGAGCCACAGCAGCAATCGCACGAGCCACAGCAACAACAACAACAATGGCGCAGTGAGATTCGGACTGTCGCGCCTAGGTGGGTTCTGGCGCCGGGCGGCGTGCAGGTGGTGATCGTGTGCGACACAGCGCTGTCGGACGTGCTGGCAGCCACGAGCGCCACGACCTCGGCCTCGACCGTCGTGTGCCGCTTTGGCGATGTGCTCACCGAGGCGACGCTCGTGGCGCCGAACGTCGTCTCGACCGTGTGCCCGAGCTTCTCGGACGAAGCCGATGTGGCGGTGTCGGTCGGCGTGCTGTCGCCCAACGGGCGCGAGCTGTACGACCTCACAGACGCCGTGGCCTTCAAATACCATTCGCTTGAGTCCTTGGTGCGCGAGTACGAGTTCCCTGGTTCTCAGCCTCAACAACAACAGCAGCAGCAGCAGCAGCACATGATGGTGCTTCAAGAAGGTCACTCGAGTTCGGCTGCAGCTGCTTTGCAATCTACAGCGATTGATGACGCACAAGTGCCACCTCTCTCTGCTTCGGCGTCACTGAGCTCGACCTCGGCAGCCGCAGCGGCGCTCGAGCTTGTGCAGTCGAGCGGACTCTCTACCGAGGCGCTACTGACGCTGCACTCGCTGTTGGACCATGGCGTTTCGAGCGGCAACGGTGGAGGTGGCGGCGGTGGTGGCAGTGGCCATTCGTCAGGCATATTGATGCTGGGCTCCGAGGCGGCAGCGCTCGAGGGAGCGCACGACTATGACGAGATCGTGGCGCGTTTCGAGTGCGCCATCACTCAAGTGTGCCAGCGTATGGACGACCGACCGGACCGCATCAACAAGCAAGACGAGCACGGGCGCACGTTGCTGCATTACAGCGCGCTCCTCGGCTACCAGACCATGACGCAACTGCTGCTACAGATCGGCGGCGTGGCATCGCTCTCGATCCACGACGCCATCACGGGTGGCACGCCGCTGCACGCCGCCTGCACGGCCGGACACGCGCAGCTCGTGCGCCTCATGGTGGGCAAGGTCGCCTCGGTGCCGCCAGCGACGGCGCTGCCGTTGCTGCGCATGCGCTCTAGCACCGGCAAGACGCCGCTGCAAGTGGCTGTCGCATGCTCGCGGCGCGACATTGCACAGATCCTCACTGATGCCGAGGTCACGGTGCTGCAGCGCCTCGCCGCCGCCGAGAGCCAGCGCAACTCGTCGGGCTCGGCGTCGCCCGTGTGGGCAGCTTCGGGCTTCTCCTCCTCCTCCTCCTCCTCCTCATCGTCGTCGTCATCCAGCTCGGGTTCGTCTTCGGTCTCACTGTTGTCATCGCCTCTATCGCCGGCATCGCGAGGTACTACTGTCACGTCGCCGGGACCGTTGCTGTCGTTGTCACTGTCGCAAGTGAGTGTCGGTGACGGTGCGAACTCGAGCATCGAGCCGCCAGCTCCTTCGATGGAGGAGGCGATGAACACGATCCAATGCCTGTACAAGGCGCACCAGGGGCGCCGTAAGAAGCTCGAGCACGAGGAGCAGGTGCTGCAGCAGGCCGTCATCAAGATCCAAGCCAGCTTCCGGCGCTATCTCGTGAGCAAGGTACGCGAGCGCTGCCGCTGTCTGCGTTCTTCTTTGCTGAGCTCTGACCAAATCGTTACCACGAACTGCAGCAACGAAAGAACCACACGGCGGCAGCACAGCGCATCCAGCGTGCATATCGGTCGTATCGTTTGCGCAAGAGCCTGAAAGACAGCTCGAGTGCGCGACGCACCACGGGCCCGCTGCGCTTGCAGTCGATCCAGCAGCACCTCGAGTCTCTGGACTTTTGCGGCGGAGAGTCAGCGACTACGAGCGCTTCAGCGACCTCGAGTCCAACGCGGCGCATTACCGTGGCCGGTTTGACGCCGTCACTCGACGAACCAAGCGCTTGAGCGAGAGCGAGAGCGACACTTGTGAATGAGAGCTGAACGATAAAGGAAGCTTGTACATTGTAGAGTTACACAGTGGCAGTATCAGTTGGCCGGAGGCTGT
>ERZ778029.2848-NODE-2848-length-11390-cov-3.846493_pt1 | contig 11390 bp, 10 predicted proteins | sample MGYA00375759_ERZ778029 | MGnify/ENA primary metagenome ERZ778029 (study PRJEB29350, sample SAMN05389819) | bioreactor metagenome | isolation source: Ammonium sulfate bioreactor | place: South Africa: University of Cape Town | collected 2014-04-04 ...
AGTGTTTGATCATCGGATTGGATTTGTGTCGAATAATCGTAGATTAAAATTCGAAAAAGATATTTTCGTGTGATTTCATTCTTTTGAAATTCTAAAACTAATTGATTATTCTTTGGATCGACAATTTGTTGAGTTAAATCAATGTAATTTCTTAGAATTAATTCTCCATTATCTTGAGGAACATGAGCAAGAAAATCTGTTGAATCAATCAAAGTCGAATTTGTTTTGTCGAGTAATTCAACTGAAATTTGTCCACCATCCATAAGCATTGGCATTGTACAAATCATATACAAACGATTCACTAATCGACAATCGTCGACAATTTGATTATCAATTCGAATTTCATAATCTGTTTGATTAAAACAAACCCCATGTAAACGTATTTCATAACCACCGAAAATCGAACCACGAAATGGAGATATTTGTAAACCATCGGATGTTTCACATTGAACATCACTGATATTTCCAGTTGAATGAAATACATATTGACCATCGATGCCAATATTCGATTCTTTGACGATTTCATTTGCTGTTTTATTAAATTTATAGAAAATCTTTTGATCACCATCATTAAAACCGATTAGAGGTTGATTTCCGTAACTATCAATTGACCAATCTAATTTCTCATAAGTAACTAAACTAAATGAATAATAACCGTTGGTTGTTAAAATAAATTGATATGTATTTCGATTTGTTGGATCTAATTCAGATGGAATTTCATAGAATGTAATGACAAATGCCCAAAGCATTCGTTCGCCAGCTAATTTTGGAAAACCATTTCGAACTAATTTTGTTATTTGATTGAGTAGATCGATTTCGATGTCATTTTTCAATTGAATTTCTCGATAAAATATTCGACTTATTTCATCATTTGCAATATTTGTATTGATCCAATATGGAGCGATAAATGTCACATTTTCAATGGGAAATTCTTTTCGAATATTTAATTTTAATAAATCATTTTCATCGACATTACCAAATAGAATTAAACCATGTTTAGACACACGAAGTTCATCGTAATATTTATTAAAAAAACGATATTTTACTGACAAAGCAATTGGTTGACTAATATCGTTCGATTGAATATTAAAGATTTCATCGTTAGCTTCTTTACCAAAATCGATAAAATTGGAAAGTTCAGTGGTTTGAATTAAATAGAAAACATTTAACCAGGTGTAGAATATTAAAATAAGTCTCATGGTCTTTTTATTAAATTTGATAAATTCATTTGTGTTTATATACGTAGGTTTTAATCGAGAAAAGAAACGAACTTTTTTGTCGTCTTCTTATCAATACAACTGACTCAGCTCTCTACTTGAAAATACGTAGAAGACTTTTACCTTTCGTTTTGAATCATTATTTGTATTCATATGTTTTTGTATACTCAGAAAGTGAGTATTTTATTTGATAATCAAAAAAACAAACAAAAACAAATGAAAACAATGTCCATTAACGATATCGATCGTCATTGACATAGAAAGCAAATAGCTTTTCAAGAATTTTTAGTTGTTGCGGTTTGTAACTTAAAAGACCGTTTAAGTTCGCTTGACGAAGTAAATCGAGAAATAATGGTGTCTTTTGCGATTTCTTACAAACTTGTACATAAGTACTGATTTGTTCATGCTGATAGATATTTCGCGTTAGACGAATTCTTAATATTTCGATAATATCTTTTTCCGTAATATTGACCTCGCGCCCAATTTTGGATAAGATCCTATGAGCTTCATTAATTTTCGTCGTTGAAAAGCTACGAAAATTCGTACGATTATATAATGCTGTTAAGAATTCCGAATCGAGCGAATCAATGCGTAAATCTGCACGTCGAAAACTATCGCCTATTTGATCCTTCAACGGTTGCGATATGCCAAACATAGTCTATTAAATTCATTTTCGTAAACGAGTACTATTATAAACCATTTTCAAAAGGTTATAAAAGTTTTATGCGCATTATTTTCAATGTACAGAAAGGATAATAAAAAAAATACCAACACTTTCTTTTGATTCTCATTACACACATTATAAAATGAAAGATACTATCCAGTCCATCAACTGTAAGTTGACTTTTAATCAAATATTTTTCAGTATCTATTTAGCTTCTATTGAACTGCAAGTTTTTTTTATTGCGGCTTTTTCGATATACACATGAAAATAATTAATGAAATCTATATAGTTCTCAAAAGGTGCTGAAGTACATTCTTATTTGAGTTTATAATAAAAAAAAGTCATAAACTGTTTGTTTTGACAAATCTAGACACGTTTCTCTTCTCTCAAAATTGAATCCAATCTCGATTTTCGCATAAAGATAAGAAAATGATTGATATTTAATTGATGCAGGCGCAATCAAACATTGATTTAATCCTTTACAGCCGGTCCCTAGAAGACAAAAAGAAAAAATTCTTCTTGCATATATTTATTATTATTGTATCATACGTATAACAAAAATATCATTCTTTACTTGATAACTGTATGTTGCCAAATGGCAGCATAATTATACAACAACTTTATTAATTAAAATGAATCAGTAACTGTTTTCTCATATTTATTATTAAAGCATAGGAAAAAAAGATTTTTAAATTATCCATGACTTTTTGGGCACTTCGAATAAGTAAGGCTATTTTTTTTGGTCTTTTAAATCATTATTTTGTATTAAAATATTCCATAATAATTATCATATTGTGTAAGCCAATCCATCTCAAAATACTAACTGAATGTTGCTAAATGGCAACATCTAGAGGTAAACGGTTAATGTTTTGTTTTTTTATTGTGCAAGCTGTGATCTTAGTAGATCCTGACTGTTGCATTGAAGTTGATAAATAGTTAATGTTGGGCTGCCATTTTACGAGTCGAACAAGTAAGACTAATAACATTAACGGTAAATATTAAAAAAAAGGAAAAAGAAAGTATTCTAATTTAATTCTGTTGTAAAAGTTTAGTCGGCAATAGTTTTTCCTCGGCAAAAATGTGTTACAGCAGCACGTTTTGTTAAAATAAACTTGTTGTTTTATGACTCGATGATGTTGAACGTTACTACTGTTCTTTTGTCTCACAGAGATTATTTCCGCTTTTTAAAAGACAAGATAAAGAAGAAAAAAAGTAAGTTTCTTCGTGAAATTCGTTTTATTATCTTGAAATCGATCTATCTATCGAATTGATTCTTTTTCGACAATCGTTGAAAATGTTTTTTTCCTTTCCCACTTTGAAATACATCTTTTGGTTTTCATGTCAAAAGCAAAAGAAAAAACAAAGCCGATAACATAAGATCGACATTTGTTTTCTATAGTTCTCTCATCGAGATGTGAAGCATAGTGTAAGTAGAATTTTCTTTCTTCTATTTACTGAACAAGTTAAATAAAGTAAAATATCATGATCTTGAAGTTTTCGGTGAATATTTTATTATGTTTGTATTGGTATGTCTGATGTAGACTCGGAATAATTTAGAATGAGAACGAGGTAATCAGCTTTTCTTTCATTCGAGTATATTAAATGTCAGATTGAGGTTTTAAGCATAAAACTATTTGATTCTTTCCGTGTTTATTAATTATATCGTGCATCAATGTAATTTGTCGCGTATTAAATTACAGAAAATGAACGTTTATCTTCTCGTAAATAGCTGACTTACAATCGTCAGTCATTTTACATAGAAATGTAGGAAAATAAAAAAATCTGTCGATGTTATTTGACAAGAAACAACAGAATTCTATTCGTTCTCTATGAAATAAATAGTTCACTTGTTTCTACAATAACTAATACAAAACTACAGGGAGTCCCTCAAATTATAGGACACCCCGTCATACTTTGAAAGAAGGTTTTATTTCAAATATAATAGCATACCTGTATGTACACGGTAGTATTCTATAATACACTAAAAAATGGTTTGTATTCAATATATTATTATTCGAGAAAATTTTGACAATTTTCAAATTTTTGCTATCCTAAAATTATAGAACACCCCTTTTCGAGTGTAAAAAAAAGTATTGATTAATATTATTGTTTCGACTAAAATGATTTCTTTTCGTGTGTTTTTCAAAGGAGTGTTACTCTAATATCTATTAGTCAGCATGGAATTGAAACAAAATTAGTTTTAGACTTTTAAAACAGCGGCTATGTAATCTAAAGCATACTGTTGAATAAAGAATGAGAAATCGTATAGATTACATGTATCTCAAGAAATAAAACCTTCTTTCTTCAAGAAATCATCGCTTCTTTCTCAAAGTATGACGGAGTGTTCTACAATTTTGGAGCCCCTGTATATCGTCGAAATAGTTTTGTTTCTTTTTTCTTCAGAGGATGAAGTTGATGATACCATGGATTCAATTTAATCGGTAATCAATTACCAGTCTTTTTCTCGTGTGAAATCTGATATTCCAGACTAAGGCCAATAATAAGATCAGATTTAAACAGCATCTACCGTGATTTATTCAAAAAATCTTTGTATATTTTGAAATAAAAACTATCGTATCTCTCGAGTATAGGTGAAGAAAAAACAGAAAGTGAAAGTTTAGATGGCAATGGAGCAATGGACAAGACTGAGAGTCCCACAAGTAAATCCCAGTAGCTCCTCGAGTTAATTGTTTTTTTTTTCTTTCTTTTAGATTGTCAATTGACAAGACAACGATTTAACCTTTTGAATTAATGAAATTGTTAAATCGAAGATCTTGTTATTATTCTCCATTATCTCGAAATTACATTTCATTAAATAAACTATGGATGCTTCTATTGACTATCTTGTTCATTGTCGTTTATTTAATATGTTTTAATGAAAATTTTGAATTTTGTAATCCAGGAGAAGCTTTGTGGTGGTTTTGTCCTTGGCCAGATCCTAAAACAACAGTTTGTTCTTGGGATAAACATTTTCCTTTAATAAATCCAAAACATCGGTTTGATTTCATTTGTTTTTTGTTCAAATTTAAAATTGTAAAAATTTGTACATAAACGTTTAGTTCTCCTGAAGATTATGATCACCTATTAAAATCATCGATTAAAGTTCGTCCATCATTTGAATTTAATGATAAGACATTAGTCAAATGCGAAGAGGACTCAATTGATTTATTAATATTTGTGATATCAAAATGTTCGCACAGTTCAATTCGTCAAACAATTCGTCGAACGTGGGCAAATAAAAATGTTTTAAAAGAATTTTATCCAAAATTCGAAATGAAAGTTTTGTTTTTGGTTGATATTGATTCGAAATCGAAACATCAAATTGAACTTGAACATTTTCATCATAAAGATCTTGTGCAAGTGATTAATTTACCCGAAGATTATTCGTATGTAACCGAACGTGAATCTGCAATTTACGATTTTGTTAATAAAAATTGTCAACAAATAAAATATTTATTTAAAACTGACGATGATATTTTTCTCAATACTTTTCTATTATTAAATTATCTCAATGAAAATTCATTAGAATTGAAAAATACAAATTATGTTCTCTCGGGTTTTCCAATTCAACACGGTTTAGTTGTTCGTCATACGAATAGTTTCGTTGGACAAAGATATATCATCACAAAATCGGAATATTCCTGTCCAAGATATCCGGTTTTTCTCTCTGGTTTCGGTTATTTAATGTCATTTAATACGACAAGATTATTTCTCAATAGTTATTTAACTGATGTCGAACCATTTCCGTTGTCTGATGTTTATTTCACTGGTTTATTATCAGAAATGTTGAATATTAAACGGAGAAGTTTATTTGAAAATATTGATTTTCCCTATGAAGAAACTTGTCGAGAGAATTTCTTTAATAAATTGAATTCGATTTTACTTTGTGCTGCATCGAATGATCATTTTCAAAAAGAAAAAACCGATGAAAAAACTAATTTTATGAATTTTTATAATCTCTATTGGACAAAATTGATTCATCTCTATCAAACGAACAGTTTATCTTCTTCATAATCATGTTCGTTTTCTTTTTTATCAAATAAAAATTTCGTTATTTGAAAAGAATGTTATTTAAGTATGCATGTCTCGAGTATTTCTTCACTTTGATGCATAGAAAAGAATGTCAAGGTGAAAAAGTACTGAGAGGTTGTAGGCCTCTTTTCCTTTTATATTTGTCCATTGACTGGAAAGCGTTTGGCTTTTTGTGTCCTCACAAAATTTCAAAATGAGATAAATTTAAATTCGACTAAGCAAAAATGGAATGAATCGTTTGTTTTTTGATAATGAAAATGAAAATGAAGAAGAAGACAAAGACAAAGAATATTAAAACTAAAAGAAGAACAAACAAATATCACAAAAACAGAATGAAGAAATGTTGATATCGTTAAGTAGAGATTGTTTTCCAATAAATTAAAGTGAAAAGAAAATGTTTCGATTTGATTGAAAATTCAATGAGAATTTAATCGAATAATTCAACTTCTTGATTAAAAGTCCATTTTTGATTTGCATCATTTGAATTGCATCGATTGAGAACAACATTTGTATCGCCTGAGATAGTCAAACATTGACCTTTCAATTGTTCATTTTCCAATTGAGAATTCTTTCAAAGTTAAAAAAAAAAACAACAATAAGAGAGAAATTGAATTGTTTGTTCTCCTACTTCGTTGTATTTCCAATTTTGTTGTCGATTATCTTGATCACACATTGTGAAAATTATATTTTTGATTGCATTGGCTTTTCCATGTTGAGGTTCCAAACATAATTCATCGAAATAGATTTTATTGGTTTTTGTATATAAAAATATCTATTCAATTGACGAAAAAAAACAAAAATCAAACAAAAGATTATATTTTTTGGTAAAGAAATTCACTTGATTTCCTCCATCTTTATGACAAGCTTGTGCTTGAACTTGAGTATTAAGTCCTTTGGAAATATCAGGGCCGGTCATTGAATCTAAACAACGTTGATTTTCAGTGGAAATCTAAATAGATCGATGTTATTTTTAACACGGAGAAACAAAACTCGTCGAATTACAGTTCCAATAAATCGATGATTGAATGGAAAGTTTTTCAATTGAAACATTTGTAAATAATCTTTAAAAGTTCCACATTTTAAATTTTGTCTCAGAGCAATTCGATCGGACACATCGCCGCCATTGAGACGTTTTATATCTGGATTAACAGCATAGATCAATTGTTTATATTCATCTAACCAAACTAGAGCAACTCGTTTGTAATTTTTGAAAATTGTCACGAAAATATTTTCGGATTCGAGAAATTTATACGGTGTTTCCTTTCGAAAAACATGTGCAACATGAGCACACGGATGAATCAAGATCTTTCCGCCGCACATCCAACATTTAAATGACATTTCACTAAAAAAAACAAAGGAAATATCCAACGAATTCATTCATTTGTTTGTTTGCTATTTACAGGTTTTCTCCACCCCAAATTTTAATTCCTTCATCGTACATTCCCAATTCTTCAAAATAAAGTCGATCAATTGCGTACAGACCACCAGCCATTGTCGGCGTACTAAGAAAAACAAAAAAAAACGAAGATTTTCTATTGAAATTTGGTTTTTCTCTCAATCAAACCGAACGGGTTCGTCTTTTTGAAACGATTGATTTTCGATTTTCGACCATCGAAAGATCATTTTCCAACTGAATGTACCGAAAATATCCGTTGCACCATGTAACAATTGAAATGCATCCCAAGTGAGAACATCAATGATCGGACAAACAATTGTTTTTCTAAACAAAAAACGATTCGACAGTGGTTAAAAGAACATCGAAAACTAACCGATCTTTTTTTATTTCTTCGAGTAAATAGAGAAGCCAACCATTGAGTACTTCAACATGAGAATCAAGAAACATTAAAGTTTCTCCTGTTGCAATTTTTGCAGCTGAAAGAAAAACGCATAACAACGAAAGATCAACATCGAAATGTGAATACCTTTAACTCTCGAGCTAATTAAACCTAAACGTTTTTCATTTCGTAGAAGCATTGTTTTGACAGGAAGTGTTTCAATAAATCTTTGTAATGGCTCGTGAAGATAATCTATTCAACGAAACGAACAATCATTTCATTTATCGTCGAAGAATATTTTTGAAATATGCAGACCTCGATCGATACTCGCGTCATCGAGTAAAATGATTTCATGAATTAATTTCCACGGTGTTCGATTAATAATACTGACGAGTGTTCGTAATAAAGTCGAATTACCCTCGTTATGAAAAACAATAATAATCGACGTATTAGGTAAAGGACCTTGAAATGTTGAATGGGCTTTACAACTAAAGTCACGCAAATTTTCGGGGTGAAAAACAAAAGCAAAAATGACGAACTGTTCATTTCTGATGTCAGGCATTGCACGATTTAAAGCAATTCGATCGCTAACAGCGATGTCGAACATATTTTCTGAGAAACGTCGTTTCGATTCTTCGAGAAGATTCTCCGGCGGGAGATAAGCTTCGCCCATTTCTCCTGGCCAATCCGATGGATTTTCATTTTCAATCGAACCTTTGCGATAGGAAAATCAGTCATTTCACAGTCAAAATCCACAACAACAACAAACTTTGCTCAGGAATTCGATAGACTCGATCGTCGTTCGAACATTGACCAGTTCGTTGACAACTTTCTGATTGATAAATATCTTTATATTTGATTTTCACGACATTGTTGTCGGCATTCGATTTTTTCATTTGATTTGTTGCTTGATGATTATCTTCTACGAAGACAAAAATTCTTTCTTTTGCTTTTCCATTCATTGAAAATAAAACAAACGTGATGAACGAACAGATTGTTGTTCGAATTGATAAGAATCCGAACAAAAACGAGTTAAAAATTGACCAATACCACAGAATGTATCTTTAACAAACAAAACGTCTTTTGTAATCAAACAAAGTTTCTTGTAAATACTTTTGATTAGATTATTTTGCGCACAAGCAGCCGATGAATTATATTTGGTTAAAGTAAATAAACCAAGAGAAACAATTATAATCCAAATAGATGAGGTTAAAAAGATCGTTCGAACTCGATCATTGGAAAGAAAACTTGTTTCAAATTGTCGATTCGATGACATTTCACGTGAAGTTGTCAAAGAAGATGTTGACGACGATTGAGATCCAACACCGCCACCTCGTCGTTTCATTTTTTTCTTTTCTTCGGGTTTTACAGTATTATCTTCAAAAAGAAACGAGAAAATATTTGAAAAACGTAATCTATCTTCGAACATTAATAAAAAAAATGTCTAACGAATATGCGAACGTCTACTGTTCCCTTTTTTTTTCTTCTCATTCTGTTCATTAAATATAACTTTTATAAAAATATTTTATTACCCGACAAATATTTTCTACCAATCACACTCTTACAGAGATTTATTTTAATTAAATTGATTGTGATATAGCGCCATCTTTCTTTCTTCTTGTCTTATTAATTAACTAATTTAACAAATTCATCAACTAGCAACATTAGTTCGAGAGAAAAACTCCGAGCTCGAGATTTGACAAAACAATAGAACAATCAAATGAAGGTTAAAAAAGCAGAAAAACTATTTTCCTGTACTGAGAAGATGGTTATATTAATAGACTAATTCAATACTCAACAATGAATTCATTCATCAGATTTTAACGTCAATTATCAAGATAAAATCCATTCTAAATATAGCCAAACCGAAAAAAAAACGTTTTCTATACAAAACAAATCGATAGACAACATGGCTTTTGTTCGTCTTTATCTCTCTTCTCCTGGATAGATCTCGAGCCAAAACAATAATTTAATTATCTTCTCCACACAAAAAGAGTCTTGCGTATTCAATGAAATAATAATCTTCTTCTTTTTTCACAGTCTCGATGCATAGAATATCTTTATTTGTTATAGGAAAAATGAGAAGACTAAATCGGCTTAAGAGATGTAATAATATTGTTAATAAAACAACAAAAAAAAAGAACTTTTTTTGGTGTGTATAAAGTCGAATAATCTCAATATTCATCGATAGTAATCATGTTGAATTGTAATACCCAACGGGAAAAGAATAACAAAAAACGTTCTGATTTATTTTCAAAATCAAGGTTTTTCTGTTTATTGTTCAAACTCAATGACAAATTGGCTTGATTTGAAAAACGAGACTTTGAATTGCCAATTAAACGGATCAACAGGAAAAAAAAGTGACGCAATCAGAAAAGAAGAAGAAAAAAAAGGTAGAAGAGTTAGTTGTCATGACACACACGTCGTCTTCAATAATGATCATTGATCTCGTTAGTCTATCGAATAATCGTTTGTCGGCAGATTTTGTTTGATTAAAATCACGTTCATGTCAACAATATTCAATCAAAAGTTCGTTTTTTTTGTTTATTTAAAGATAATTGTCCTTCGAAGAAAATATATCTCACAAGTGGATCAATATCAACTCTCTAGAAATCATTACCATTCTACAACACACACACACACACAAAGAACAGGAGAAACGAGGAGAGAGAAGAGAAGAGAAGAGAAAGGAGAAAAGAAAAAAAAAGCGTTGTCTATGTTATTCTCATCTGTTGAACAGAAGTCGAAGAGAATAGTGAAGCAATTAGTTGTCGTTTTTTTTACATAGCGAGAAGCACAGTTGAATATCTCTGAAACGAGCATCTAATAATCATGGTTCAATTAATGATCATCATATTCGTGTTATCTATGAACATATTTCAATCATATCAAGACAAGTTCAATGTCGATCTTGGTCAAGATGTAACGTTTTCATGCGTATTTACAGATGAATCTGATTTGAATTTAGTAAGTTAAATGTCGATGTTCTACATTTTGTATGTATTCGATGAAATGTAATTATTTTGGTCAATCGAGCATAGATAATCGATTTGAAGAAAGATAGTTTTGATTAGTTTCATTGAAATCTATTTGTTTGAGATCGAAAGGTCAGTGAAGTGAATAGAAAATTGTTTTTTTCCAATGAACGCATAACCAAATCAATATTATTGTTAGTTCAATGATACTCAACAACTATTTTATGAGGCAAACATTCGACAATAAAGAACAATAGAATGAGAATGACGAAGTTAGACATATGTTCACTGATGATCAGACAAGTGACCACTTAGATTGAAATGGCCATTTTCTATCCTAAGGTTGAATACATATTCGATAGTCGAATCACTTTTCCTCTTCAAATCTCAATGTCGTATTTTGTTTCTTGTTAAAGGTTTCATTTATGTATCAATCAACGGGTGCCATACTTTCAGTTGGCTTAGATTTATTTCTCGATCGTTCATTTGGAAACAATCAACTCGAATTAATTCGATTTTCATCAACTCGTTTAGATTTAAAAATCTTTTCAGTTAATCAAAATGATTCTGGTCTTTATTCATGTATGATTGAACATCAAATTTTAGCATCATTTTTACTTGAAATCTACGGTAAGTTCAACTCAATTCATCTGTCTATCACCTATTCATTCGGCTGAACAACTTCTTAGATCGGAAGAGCGTCGTGTAGGGAAAGAGTGTAGATCTC
>ERZ778029.2866-NODE-2866-length-11325-cov-4.964330_pt1 | contig 11325 bp, 7 predicted proteins | sample MGYA00375759_ERZ778029 | MGnify/ENA primary metagenome ERZ778029 (study PRJEB29350, sample SAMN05389819) | bioreactor metagenome | isolation source: Ammonium sulfate bioreactor | place: South Africa: University of Cape Town | collected 2014-04-04 ...
GGTTGTGGCGTAGAATCGACGGTGCTCTATGTTGCTTGGTGGGTATGTTGCTCGGTGGGTGCGATGATCGGCAACCGTAGCGGCTGTCGACGCAATTGACGTCGAAGGCCGCGACTACGGCCCGACTTTCGCCCGTCCCCTCGGAGCCGCGAGCGAAGCGAACTTGCGTGAGACGTAGAAACTGGCGGAGAGGGAGGGATTCGGCCCCCCATGCCATTAGACACCAGAAATACCGGACTTTTCTACACTCTTTCTGGAATTGATTGTACCACCAATTCGTACCCAAGCAAGTCTCAGCTTAGACGCGATCGCCCGAAAATCTCGGGCGACGATTTAGCTGACGCTATCGACATCCTCGCGAATTACTCGTCGGGCGCTCGGCGACGAACCCGCAAACAAGAGCGGGAAGACCGCGAGCAAAAAGCCCGGGGGATTGAGCCGCTATTTCCCGTCGTCCGTCCCACCCCCGCAGAAGCGCGAGCAGCCCAGAGAATGCTGGGCCGAGACATCTGCGCCTTTTTGGTTGCCCATCGCTGGGCAAAAGGAGCATTCCCGGCGAGGCAATCGGACGAGAGCCGCGCGGACTTTTGGACGCGAGTCGAGGCAGAATGCCGCGCTTGCGATGCGCGGATGTGGAAGGCCGCTCTTCTAAATTCCGCTGACTGCCCTGTCCCCGAGCGGATCGCCTTGGCCATCGCACAGGACTCTGAATGGCACGTTGGTCCCGGCCACGTTCGTGACGCAGCAATCGTCCCCGGTGAGCTGCGCGTACACGTCGAAGCCCGGTGCCAAAAAAATCCAGACAGTGCCCCTCAGTGGTATCTGTTGTACCCCAAATGCATCTACCGTGGCGACGATCACGTCGAAATTGGTCGCGACGGAAAATTGCGCCTCAGTACCGTTGAGTATTCACGCTGGCGCATCTGTCTCGGATGGCCAGATATGCGTGCGCGCCTTCAGACCCCAGTTCTTACCCCCTTTAAGACAGACACCGACGCATTGCGATCGGAAGGATCAATGCTGAGCCCCGCCACGGATCGGGAGCAGGAAGTCGGCAGTAACAAAGCAAGCCCGACCTAGAGCAGATTATATCCAGCGGTGGCGCGGTGGACCCGCGCCATCCGCACTCTTTTCAGAGCGCGCCAGGGGGAAGCCCCCGTGGACCCCAAACCGAAAATCCCACAGCGATGTCCGAGAAACGCAAACGACAAGCAGCGATCAGGTTCCGTGTCAGCGAGGAGGAGAACGATCTCATCCGCGCGAACGCGCGTGTCGCGGAAATTCCTGTCGCGAGTTTTGCGCGCGATGCGGTTATTGCCGTAGCGACTGGCAAGTTCGCGACTTCCACCGAGAAATCGCGGGCTACCGCCCTGCGAACAATCGTATCCGAGATCAACCGCATCGCCGTTGTCACGAAAAAGAGATCGATTACCCAAGATGACGCAACCCGCGTCGTCGATGAGTTGCGCCGGCTTCAGCTGCTCCTGTTTCGTTTTTATTACGAGGATCGGTCATGATCATTACAACCGTAAAGCACGGCCGAACCAAACGTGACGGCGAGCGCCTGATCGCGCATTTGAGCAAGACCGAAAACGTTGAGGTCGATCTTGCCGAAGTCGGAAACTGCGTCGGCGAGACGCTGACTGAGTTCGTCTCAATTGCAGCGATCTATCGGGACGCGGCCCCGACCAGCAACGCCAATACGGTCTCGTTCCACCATCTGACCGTCAATCCCGCGATAGATCATCCCCGCGAGATGCTGATTGAAATGGCGCATCGGGCGCGGCTGGAACTCGACCCGTCTGGCGAGCGACCCTTCGCAATCGTGATTCATAAAAAACCCCGCTCGGAGCCGGGAGGCGGCAGCGGCGAACATGCGCACCTTTTGATCGCGGCCGCCGCCGCCGACGCGGGCGGTAAGTTTTTGGATGACGGATTTAGCAAAATCAGAACGGAGCGCCTCGCCTTGGAACTGGCTTTCGATTTTGGCGAGCCTCCGGTAATCGGCCGCCATTTCAAACCCGCCTTCCGACGCTTGAGAACAACGCGGCCGGAAGTGGCCGAATGGCTTGAGAGTCAGGTTGGTGCCGACCCGGCAAAGCCCGAGAGCGCATTCTCGCCCAATGCCATGGCCCGCGCTCGCGGACTGAATCTGAATCTTCCGAAGGCGAAAGCTGCCGTTCGAGCCGCGTGGAATCAATCGAGCGATGTTGAGATGTTTCAACGCAAACTGACGGAGATCGGCTTTTCCTTAAAGCCCGGCACCAGAAACGGTGTCTGGATCATCGAGGACGGTAAAGGTCGTCTCATTGGATCGGCCAACCGTCTCTTGAAGCTGAAACGTGACGAATTCAATCAACTGATGGAGGCTGACAATGCCGAAAAGCTCAAACCAAAAAATCGCGCGTTCCGCCCCGGCGGACGAGGATTCCGTCAGGCTACTCACCAGACTGCTGACCGAGATCGTCAATACCCAGCACGCTCAGCAACGTTGGATCGAATCAATCAGCGACAGGCTGGACGCGGTTCTGGATCGCCTCGGCACGCAAGCTCCCTAAGCAGAATTCATACACCAATGCTTCTTCGCCTTATCGAGAAGGCGGTAGCTACTCAGGCGGCCCTTGAGCGCCACTTTCTTGAGTGCGAGCCACCACCGTCAACAGACGTCTATTACGACTTATGGGGAATTCCGCGAGTTGCCGGACCACGATGACGAGGACTTAATCCGACGTAACGAACCGTAACCATGATTCCTAGGAATCTCGGAATTCGGGATTCCGGGAAACCAGAGACGGAGTAACAGATGCGTATCAGGCTGAACCGAGAAGAGGCTCAGATTGAATTTGAGAAGCTGCCGCCCGATGAAAAGGAGCTGTTTTATAAGATCGTTGCTTATTGTGGCGACTGCAAAGCCAAAAACATTTGCGTGGGGCGAAAGAATGTGCGCGACAAGTTCAAGTGCGCGACCGACCTCGTAGTCAGGTTGATGCGGATCATGGACGCATTGGAAGCTGAAGATCACGCCTTTTCGAACAACAAGTCGCCGAGGATTCCTTTCGCTTTTGCGGCCCTGGCAACCGACACGATGGTGGCAATCGGCCGGACCGAACAGCAGTTCGCAGCCGCCTTTGCCAAGGTTGCGGCCGATGAAAGGGATCGTGCGCTCGCCGAATTCGAACCGAAGCTGGCGGCTTTGCGTGGTACCATCGAGGACTTGAGTATCCGCCTGGACGATTCGGAAGCAATGCAGGCCGAACTGGCCGACGAGTTGACCGAAGAGAAGGAGCTTGCTGCTCGTCTTGCCGAGAATAACGCCGCTCTGATTCGTGAAAACGCAAGGATGCAAGACGACCTTGTCGCGATCGAGCCTGAGTTGGAATCGCTGCGCGCGCACGCCATGGCTCTAGCGAAAGAAATCCTCGACGTGCGTACCTTGAATATCTCGTTCGCAGGCCGTGAGAACGAAATCGTTCAGGAGCGTGACGCGCTCAAGGCGGAGATCAAAGCTAAGGGTGACGAGAACTTCAATCTTCGGAAGTCGAACGCAGAATTGAAGCAAGAACTTATTGCGGCCTCTGGCCGGGTCAAATTTGCAGAGGCGTCGTTTCAGGCGTCTGAGCGGCGTAACGCGAGCGAGGTTGCCACGTTGGTGGACGCGATCAATTCCCTGGCTTCCAAGATTTCGCCGGACGCGCATGGGCACCGTCCGCCGCCCGCGCATGTGTGAGGATCGTCTGTTCGCGGACAAAAGCTGCGAGAAGCTAAGTTAGCGCGGGCTTCACCGCATTCTTTTGGCGGCCATGGATAGACTGAATCCAATCTTCCAGAGCCTTGACCTCATTGAGCAGATCGTCAAGCGATACGGCTTCGGGGTTCAATGCTTGTGCCGCCGAATGAAGGTCTTCGGATAACCTTACTTGGGCAGCCATCACGCTTTTCACGTCTTCCTCGGTGAGAATGCCGAGCTTGAACATCGAAGTTGGCTTGACCTTGTTATCGAACCTTGCAAGCACGGGGCGGATATAATCGGAGATTGCCTGTTCCCAAGCATCGCGCAATTGACCGATAGTGCCTTTGCAGAAGATGGTGCGTTGCGTATCGGTTATTTTGTCAAAGCCCGGCTTTGCCGTCTTGAGCGATGAACGTAGCGCGTTGCATATCTCAAGTCCAGATTTCGCCTTGTCCGGCAACTCGTTTTCAATGAAACCGGGTCTGTCCTGCTGCCGCCTGACATTGCGAAATGCGATTGGCCGGTTTGCTTTCTCCGCCTCGCGGCGAAGTTCGTACAGGAACACAAGGTCGTGCGTGAATACGACGACCTGGCGGTGTTCCGCTTCCTCCACCAGCCGCGACGCAACCGCGCCCCTGTGGATATGGTCAAGCGATGACATGGGATCATCGAAGACGATGCCGGAATAGCGCTGCGCCGTGACCAGTTCGGCGAGGAACGCGGCGAGCGCGACGCAGCGGTGCTCACCTTCGCTGAATATTTCGCCGACCTTGGCGTTCGGGTTTTCCACCAACGCAACGCGAAAATACGATACGGCCTGCCGATCTTTCTCCTTCCGAAGTTCAACCGGCATTCTGGACAGTTTGAGTTTTCCGATCTCGCGCGCAAATCGACCGCGCAGCGCGTCCGTCACCATGCGATCCGAGAGTTCCTTGTTCTTGTCGGTGATTGGCTTCTTGGCGGTCGCTTTCAGCGCGGTGTTGATCGACTCTATTTCCTTGAGACGCGCGATGTGCGCCTTGATGTCTGGGAGCAGCGGCGCAAGGGCAGCGCGCTCCTTGAGTTCAAGGTATTCGGATTTCAGTTTCTTATAGTCGTCGCTTTGCGTATCGGAGGAAAGCTGCGCGGCGCGCGTTTTGAGATCGGCTCCGAGGGTCGTAAGCGTCTGGAGCGGATCAACGCCAAGCGGCTTGGGTTCTCCATATGCCCTAACCATCGCCCGAAGCCGCCAGAGCACGACGACAAAGGCCCGACCAACTTGCTGCGCAAGCGACGCATCGCCGATCTCGGTGGCGAGGAACTTGCTCGATTTCAGAATATCGCCAAGGCGCAGCATCCGCCCTTTCAACTGGGTAAGCGCAGCATCCAGCTTCACGCGCGCCGCCGCTTCGTCAGCCTTCGTCGAGCTTTTGACAAACGACTCGAATGTCTGTTGGCGGGCGATTGCCTCCGCGCTGAGGGGCTGCTGGCAAAGCACGCAAAGTGTGTCCGGTTCGCTCGAAGGAAATGTCTTTCCGGGGTAGGCCACGGTGTCCGCGTAGGTGCGCGCAGCCTCCCACAGGTTTTGCCAAGCGGCTTGACCTACATCGGGCAACGGCGATGCGCTGAATAGCTGTTGCGACGCGACCGATGCAGCTTCCACGGCATCGCCGTGAGTCTTGCGCAGCCTACCGATGTCCACGAACGCCGCCGCGTTCGTAGCACCGATGAGCGCCTGGAGAGCTGTCTGGATGCGATCGACCTCGCCACGCTGGTTCTCAAGCCGAGTGACGGCCCGCCTGGGGTCTTGGGCAAAGTCGGTTTCCAGCGTGGTGAGGCGGGCGGTTTCTTGCTCGCTGAGTTCGGCGAGCTTATCAAGCTGCGGGATGTTGGACTTGGCGCTTAACCCGAAAACATAGCTGCCCGCCGCCGTTTCCTTACTGAGCGGTGGGTTGGAAATCGCAAGCGGTACTTGGCCCTTGAGCGTGGCAATCTTGCCATCGAGTGCTGCTTTGATCCGGTCGGACGCATCGGCCAGTGCCTCCAGCAAGCGCATTGGCCGGGGGATATAGGCTACCTCGTTGGTGCTTTCGACGTGGATGCTGGCGCTTCGAGAGTCAAAGATGCTGACCGATGGAAGATCGCTGTGCGGTTCACCATCCGGCGTCCAATTGAATTGTTCGATGTTCGCGTCCCGTGCGAAACGTATCTCGGCTGATTGCGGCGTGTCGGTCTTATCCTCCAAATCCCTGTGGATTGCGAACTTCTCATCCCGTGACCGACATGCGTGTTTCAGGACACGGACATAGCCCGACTTTACCGAGCCATTATCGCCGTAAATTACCGTCAGACCCGAAGGTTCAAAGGATAGCTCCTGCTGGCTGGCAAGCGCGTTGATGGCGGTGGGGTTCTTTATCGAAACAAGTGAAATTGGCTCTGCCGTACTGGTTTCGGCCACGAAATGCGATTGCGAAATCGGCGCATGGGTGCGTGTGGGATCGAGGCAAAGCTCCGTAAGCTCCGCAATCGCCTGATCGTCGAGCGTTTCGCCTGTGACCAGCCGGCGAAGCGCATCTTTCTGCCAAGCAGGCCGTTTCTCCGCCCATGCCAAAAGGTCCGCAAGAGCGGCCTTTTCGGTCAGGGGCGCGGATGGCGTGGTCGCGACGCTCATGCGGTCACAACTCCCCCTTGAACGCCTTGTCGAGAATCGCAGGCAGCATGGCGTCCAGCTCGACGGCGGTTTCGGCTTGGAGCGCTTTGACGGCATCGAGCTTGGCCTGCAAAGCGTCGAGGCTTCCGACGATCTGCGCCTGCTCGCCTACGCTTGGTAGCAAGAACGGGAACTGGCGTAGCGAGCCGATATTGAGGTGCGGCGATGCAGACCCTTTAGAAAGCGGCTGAACGTGGTCTTCCTGAATAGTCGGCGACAGAAGCTGGTAGAGAAAGAATTTCGGTAGAACCTTATCCCGATCCGGCCTGAGCATCATCACTCGCTGTCCGAGACTGAACCGATGCTCTGGCAACACGAGCGCGCATTTTCCTGTGCCGCCGCCTTCGCGAACGAGCACGATGTCACCTACTTGCGGTTCGCCGCGAACGGTACGCCGTCGATACTCAGCTTCATCAGTGCGGCGAGCATTGGCTAAGTCCAAACTACCGAATCCAACGTCCGAGGAGCGAATGCAGGGCACTCTGCCGCCCTCGGCGTAGATCGGATTACTGTGCAAATTGTCGATGATTGCGCTACATACCTTTTCAAGTGGCACAGCGGCAGCGTGCAGTGATTCAAACACTCTCCGGGATTGAGAGGAACGCAAGGCAGCTATTTCGTCCAACGTCGACGAGCGCAACCGCCGCGCCTCCTCCACCTTCGCGGCCAGGTCCTCGATGCGAGCAACGACGCGATGCTGCTCGTTAAGCGGCGGAAGTGGGATTTCGACATCAAGGAAGTGTTCAGGCTTGATGCGGTTCTGTCCGCTTGTACCCTGAGATTTCTGATCGCATTGCGCCCAGAAGTCTTTGGTCTTTGTAACCCAATGCATCCATCGTGGATTGAGGCGCCCCTCAATAGGCGCAAACATCGGGAACTCGTTCGACCCGTGGCAGCCTGCGAGGCTGTCGTCCACGACGGCTACACTACCATTCCTCGCCCAAATTTTATTTACGACGATGTCGCCCCGTTCGGCGCGAAATAGCTGCTGGTACTTGGTCAGCCCGCCGTCTACGGGCTCGCGCTCGTAGGCGCCTTTTCCCCATAGACTGACACCAAGTTGCCTATAGGTCTCGCCAACCGAAGGTGAAACCGGCCGACTCACTGGTTCGGCGGCTTCTCGCAACTGAACCCTCGGTGGTGCCGCACTCATGCGTTCACCCCCAAAGCTGCCTTGATCTCCCGCATCAATTCCGCAATGCGCAGCTCCTTCTTCAAAATGTCGTCCGCAAGCTGATTTGGTGGCAGATGCTCGAAATCCACCTTGGCGCGGGGGTTCTTGCGGTCGAGATTGCAGTTGGCGTCGAGCAGTTCCTTGGCTGGGACTTTCCACGCCTGATCGTTCTCCCCGCGCTTTGCCCACCATCCCATGCAGTCTTTGAACTCGTCGAACTGCATAGGCTGCGTCTTGGTGTAATTCTTGCGCCCCTCGGGTAAGGGCTGCTCGTAATACCAGACCTCTTTCGTGGGGCCGGACCGGTCGAAAAACAGGATATTGGTCGGGATACCGGTATAGGGCGCGAACACGCCATTGGGCAGCCGCACGATGGTATGAAGGTTGAACTCCTTGAGAAGCTCTTCCTTGATGCGCGCGCAAACGCCGTCGCCGAACAGCGTTCCGTTCGGCACGACGACGGCAGCACGCGCCGGGCGACCGACGGGAGTCGGCTGGCGCTTGAGCTTGCGCATGATGAGTTGGAGGAACAGCAATGCGGTTTCCGCCGTCTGGCGGTCTTCAGGAAAGTTGCCCTGGATGCCCTTTTCTTCCTCTCCGCCAAAAGGCGGGTTGGTGAGGATCACATCGACGCGCTCTTTCTCGCCGATCTCGGAGAGCTTGAAGCGCAGGGCGTTGTCAGGGTCGATCTGCGGCGTATCTAGCCCGTGCAGCAGCAGGTTCATCTGGCACAGCAGATACGGCAGGGACTTGGGTTCGCAGCCGGTGATGGTGTCGTTTTGCAGACGCTTGCGGTCGGCGACGGTCTTCACCTGTTTCTCAAGGTGGTTATACGCCTCTACCAGAAAACCGCCCGTGCCGCTGGCCGGATCGAGGACGGTTTCGCCAAGACGCGGATCAGTGACTTCCACCATGAAGCGCACGACGGCGCGCGGCGTGTAGAACTCGCCTGAATCACCCGCCGCGTCGCGCATTTCCCGGAGCATAGATTCGTAGAGCGCGCCGAGGGTGTGAAGCTCGTCCGATGAGGTGAAATGAATCCCGCCAACCTTGTTGATGATGTCGCGAAGCAGATAGCCGCTCTTCATGCGGTTATCGACGCCCTTGAACACCGTGGCGATCACGTCGCGGCGGTTATCGCCGTTGGAGCTTGAGAGCGAGCGCAGATAAGCGAACAAGCCGGGGCCTTTCGTCCCATCCGCACGCACGGCTTCGTCGGAATTGATGAAGGAAAGCAGCTCATCGCCCGTGATCCCCTGCGGATCGGCAGCCCAATCGCGCCAGCGATACGGGGCCTCGATAGCGGCCTTGAACTTCTTGCCGGACAGCGCGGTTTCCTCCTCGCGCTGCTGCTCGAGGTCGTCGAGGAATTTGAGGAACATGATCCAGGTCAGCAGCGGCAAACGGTCGAGGTCGCCGTTCAGCCCCTTGTCCTTGCGCATAATGTCGCGCGCGGACTTGAGAAGGCTCCCGAGCGTCTGGGAGGTCGTCATTGGTGCGGCGTCTGCGCCGTTCTTCTTTTTAGTTCGTGCCATAGAGCAGTCCTTGCAGGTCGTTTACGGCCCGGCGAAGCCCATCGGGACCGCCGAATAGCTTGATGATTTCGGCGGGCTGGCCGTGAGTTGAGATGGGCGGAACTTTCAGCACGTCCGGCAGGACAAACTGCGCGTCGCCGTGTTCCGCATATTTTTCCAGAAGCTCGTCGAGCACCTGACGCGCCTCGGGGGAGAATTTCTCGAAATAGTCCTTGCGCTCGGCCTTGAGGCGCTGCGCCCGCTCGCGCCGGGTGCGGAGCGGCGCATTGAAGGCCAGATGGCAAAGCAGGTCGAAGGGGTCGGCGTCGGGCTGACCCGTCTGTTCAGCCAGCACGTCGAAATCAATGCCACGCTCGGCCAGGGCGGCGATGATCTCGCTGCGCTGGTCTGCATCCGCCCAGCGCCTGCGAAGCTCGGCGGATGTCGGCGCAAGCGAGCGAACGCTTTCGGCGGCATAGTCCGTGTATTTGACGACGCGAAGCTGCTTGCCGTTCGGATCAAGCTCGTGGACCAAGTGGGCCACAACTTCGACCCGGCCTCCGTCGAAATAGAATTTGCGTGGCTCGCCGGTCGGCGGTTCGATCACGCCGGATTCGCCTTCCGTCGGCGGGGCAGGCTCCGGTTCCTGTCCTTCGGGGACCGTCTCCGTCGTCGAGATGGTATCCCCCGCGTCGTTCACTTCTTCTTCCGTGATCCTGGCCGGATCGCCGTCGAAGTCCGGATCGGCGAACATGCGGGTGGCCGACCCGGTGTAGTCGAGGATATTGAACCACAGCTTGCCGTAGTCATCGCGCAGGCGTGTCCCGCGCCCGATGATCTGCTTGAACTCACTCATAGACCCAACGACGCGCGCCAGAACGACATTCTTGCAGGTCGGCGCGTCAACGCCGGTCGTCAGCAGTTGCGACGATGTGAGGATAACCGGCGTTTTGGTTTCGAGGTCTTGGAACTTCGATAGGTGGCCGCGCCCGATTGCGCCCTCGTTGGCGGTGACGCGCGCCACATAGTCGGGATACTGCGCCACAAGGTCGGCATTGAGATTGACCAGAGCCTGCCGCATTTCCGAGGCGTGTTCCTGATCGACGCAGAACACGACGGTTTTGGCGAAACGGTCGGTCTTCTTAAGGAAGTCGGTCAGGTGGCGGGCGATGGCCTCCGTCCGGGCGCGCAAGGCGATGGCCCGCTCAAAATCCTTCGTCTGGTATTCATCATCGGGGATCGCGCGGCCGAAGCGATCCACCTCATCCTTGCTGGGCCGCCATCCGGCGGCATCCCATTGGGTGATGACCCGATGCACGCGGTAAGGCGCGAGGAAACCGTCATCGATGCCCTGGCGCAGGCTGTATTCGTAGATGGGATTGCCGAAATAGAGGTAGGTGTCGCGGTTGTCTTCGCGCAGCGGTGTGGCCGTCATACCGAGTTGATAGGCGGGCTTGAAATGCTCAAGGATGACGCGCCACGAACTGTCGTCCCGCGCGCTGCCCCGATGACATTCATCGACGATGATGAGGTCGAAGAAGTCTGGTGGATAGTCACGGAAAAGCCCGGCGCGGCGTTCGTCCTCGGCCAGCGCCTGATAGATGGCGAAGTACATTTCCCGGCTTTTGACGATCTCGCCCGATTCGATCTTGTGGCGCGCGTCCCCGAAGGGAGTGAAAGTCTTATCCTTCGGGTCGTCGACAAGAATATTGCGATCTGCAAGGAACAGGATGCGCGGCTTGCGATGCTCCCCGGTCGTGTTCCATCGACTCGACCAGAGCTTCCAGCAAATCTGGAAGGCCACGATGGTCTTGCCTGTTCCCGTCGCCATGGTCAGAAGCAAGCGCTTCTTTCCGGCAAGGATGGATTCGACCGTCCGGTTGATGGCGATCTGCTGGTAGTATCGCGGCGGTTTGCCGCCGACCCTATTATAGGGGGCAATCAGGTGATCCGCGCGCTCGGGCGTGTCGATGCCGCTGCCTGCCTGATAGCGCCGCCAAAGTTCTTCGGGTGCGGGGAAGCCTGAAACGCGGGTTTCCGTTCCCCTAAAATAGTCAATCTCGATAATCTCGACGCCGTTGGTAGCGTAGGCATATTTGAGGCCGAGGATTTTTTCCGCATAATCGCGGGCCTGCTGCACGGCATCGGTCGCGGATTTGTAGCTGGCCTTCGCCTCGACCACGGCGAGCGGGAAATCCCGCGTATAGCGCAGCAGGTA